>Ga0247610_10002385_pt1 | contig 21765 bp, 41 predicted proteins | sample 174DNAGHGhighgp2_FD_193483 | JGI IMG/M metagenome (GOLD analysis project Ga0247610, IMG submission 193483) | Sheep rumen microbial communities from Palmerston North, Manawatu-Wanganui, New Zealand - 1742 DNA GHGhigh gp2 | ecosystem: Host-associated > Mammals > Digestive system > Stomach > Rumen...
AGGGCGGCGGACGGGATAATTTAAAGCGGGAAATCATTTATACATCACAACCTCTCCATTGCGTGCAATATATTCTTCAAAAGCACGCGGCCCCAGCTCGCACATTTGTTGAGTCCAGCTGTTCATAAGGTATACCCGACCAGCTCTATTACCAAGGAAGCTTTCAGCCAGCTTCAGCAGGGCACGGCGAGACCGGATAGACTTCGGCACAACAAGCTGCCCATCATTCCCCATAGGAATCAAACCAGTGCGATCAGCATAGAACAGGTACATGTTTTCAATCTCCTTTCTTGTTCCTCTCTCTGAGGACAATATCATTATAACAGATTTCCTATAGAAGTCAATAGATGTTTTTAGGTGTAGAACACCTAAATAAGTTAAGCGCCCGAAGGCGCTTTAGATTCTTTCATCATAAAGTTCAACATCATTACCGGACCACACCTGACCGAAATCCTTATCAATGAAGGTGAAGCCATTTTCTTTAGCATCCGCAATCAGTTCAAGCATCCGTGTCTTCAGCTCTTCAGCTTTCAGCTTACGGGCGCGAATAGCGCGCAGTTCCTTGATAATAACATCCATATCTTCCGCGTTCATATTGTCTGTGTCGATAATGGTTCTTCCGATTCTCATGTTCTTCTTCCTCTCTTTCTATACCTTCTCGGTACGATAGTATATTATCATACTATAGGAAGAAAGTCAATGTATATATTTAGGTGTTGAACACCTAAATTTATATAAAAAGGAAAACCGGGGCATTAGCCCCGGTCCCGGCACTCACCGGTGTAGATATTGAATTCCTTGTTGTCCTGATACAGCTGTTTTGCCAGCTGGTAGGTAAAACCCCGTTCCCGCATGAACCAGCCGATATGTTTGATCGTGGTCATGCTGTACAGCCCATTGCAGGAAAGCCAGCCGTCCGGTGTGATTTCAATCACGGTTGTTGTGTAGCTTACCATCTGAACGGTGTTGTCGTCAAAAATCCGGACATAGGTGCTGGCGTATTCATGACCGTTGTTGCTCTTTGTGATGTACTTCATGTTTAAGTCCTTCTTTCTTTTATTTCTTGTCCCTTAGGACAATTATATATTAACATACCTCTTGCAATATGTCAACACATATGTTTAGGTGTTGAACACCTAAATAATAAAACCGGGATTACTCCCGGTCAAGGTATCCATGCAATTCCTTGTAAGCAATTTTCCGATCAAACCGATTGATTGTCATCTGAGCAGGCTTGCTCAGGCGCTTTTCCAGCTGGCGCAGCTGTTTCATTCCTTCTTCATAAGAGATGGTGGTAGCAATTTCCAGCTCCAGCTCATCATCAGAGTAGTAAAGCTGTGCGCCATGGATAGAAGAACCTTCGCAGATAGTTACGGTAACCGACATGTACTTCTTCATTGTTCTTTCCCTCTCTTTCTTATCTCTGTCCCCTTCGGACAAGTATATTTTAACAGAAACGGGAGTAGAAGTCAAGCCATGTCTTTAGGTGTAGAACACCTAAATAAATAAATCCTTGCTTATGCAAGGATTTCAAAGCAATCCATAATATTAAACATTGAATTACAAGATAACTCTTTCACAGTCTTAAGCATGAATTTATTCATCAGCTTTTTGCCGATCGCCTCATTTCCACCCACGGCCATAATGACTTTCTTTTCAATCTTGTGATAAATCACATTATCCAGAGCGTAAACCTTCATTTCCTCATATTCTTCCATTAGTAGGTACTTCATCGTGTCGTTCCTCCTCTCTTTGATGATATAAGTATATCATAAATTTAGAAAAAGTCAACGGGTATATTTAGGTGTTAAACACCTAAATTTTGATGCAGACGTACTCACGCCTTACGTCCACCACTCACGGTGCATCGTGCGAGTCGCTCTGATAGGGGTATCGACTCATCCCACGGCGGTCGCTATTAGTGCGCCGACCACCAGCGCCAAGGGTTCCTGCCCACTCGAGGTGCACCCATAGCCCCACACGAAAGACTCGCCGGAATCCGCCCGTACTGCGCGAGGACGGCATCCGCGCTTCGCCGGGCGCCGGCTCCATTCGCGCTCGCCCCACCCGACACTGAGAGTATACCACAGCAAGGGGCAAAAGGCAAGTCTTATATTTAGGTGCTATACACCTAAAAGTATAAAGGCCCGAGGGCCTTATTTCTTGTAGATAGAGTAACAGATAGCGCCGTCATCATAATCAGAACGGTAAATTGTGCGGTTATCTTCATAAGCACGGCCCAAGATTTCATAACCGCGAAGTCCAATAGCTTGCCCTATGGCGTTCCAATGACGATCAGTTGTGACACTGAAGTAGAAAGTACCACTGCAATTCGGAAGTTTGAACAGACGGATGTAGTCAGATGCCATGATGTTCTCAATGTTGATTTCCATTTTTGTTTTCCTCTCTTTCTTTTGTTTCCCTTGTACCCTTGGTTCCAAGGGAATTATAACATTTTTGGTATGGTTTTGTCAAGTTTTGATTTAGGTGTTTAACACATAAATAAGTGGAATCCGCTCATCGGCGGATCAGTTCCACTTTTTCATACTTGCCGCTGGCCTTGTAGTTCTCCACCCAATGGAGAGCCTCGGCCTCGGTGACCTCGGGCTTGAAGGCCAGTTCCTGTACCTTGTGCGTGTTAATGCACACGGTGGGAAGCTCGGTGGCCAAGGTGCGGATGGTGGCCAGGAAATCAGCGGAAAGGGTGAGAATGATAACGAACATGAGCAAGTCCTCCTTTAATCTTTCTAACTAATTATAACTCATATTATGGGATGGTGCAAGCATAAGATTTAGGTGTGTAACACCTAAATAATTGAAAATGAAATTGCGCCCGGTTTCGGGCGCGAGATTTTAGCAGTAGGCAAGTTTCTGTGTTTTCCATCCGAAAATTGAAATTTGGGAAAACTTGCGGCCGACTTCCAATGCTTCCTGTTTAGTACTGATTCGGAAAGAGTGATCGACATAGTAGATGCCGCCGGCGTACCAGATGCCGCAATTCCCGCCGTACAGCTTGACAGCTTTCATAGCAGCTTCAGCAGTAACAGCTTCGATACCATAGTCAGCAACCTGCCAACCGGTCTTGTACGTGATGACGCGGCCCGCCTTCAGAGTCAGCCCGTCATTTTCCTGTAGTTTGCGAATCGTCCGGATGTTAATCATGTTAGTCGCTCCCTTCATTTGATGCCTAATTATAGCATGGATATATTTATTCGTCAAGCCATATATTTAGGTGTCTAACACCTAAATAATTTATAGGGCCAATCAGGCCCCGAGATCCCGCATAAAAGCGGATACCTCATCATATGAGGTACTGGAAAAAATTTCCTCTTCCATGCCTTCAGAACATTCAAGGACAATATACCCATGAAAATTACGGGTGTCCACGCGCTCCAGTTTATAGGTATAAGAAATACTATCCATAATGCTACCCCTTTTCTATTTTTCTTGTCCCTTGGGACAAGTATATAATAGCATAGATATAGGAATAATGCAAGAGTAATATTTAGGTGAAGAACACCTAAATATAGGAATGAAATAGGCGGTTACGGGAACCGCCATCTTTTTAAAGTGTCACATCTTCATCATGAACTAAACGCCAAATTGTGATTTCATAACCCGCGCGTTCCGCGGCGGTGCGTTCTTCACACGCTTCATCAATTTCAGTTTCATCATAAACACAGTTAAAAATATAAGCGGCAATCTGGGTTCCGGGTTCTTTGTACTGAAGTTCGATTTTCATGTTTTTTCTACCTTTCATTTTCAAATTACCCCTTGGAGTGATACAATAATAACATGAGTTATGGGAATCTGTCAACGATTTTATTTAGGTGAAGAACACCTAAATTTGAAAATATAATTATAGGAAAGTCCGCGACTTTTTGTCGCGGACCTCACAGAAAGGATATGAAAATGAAATTACCACTTGACTTTCAGGACATTATTGACGCTATCGTTCCGAAGAATTTTATATCCATTTGATTCTAAAATTTCACGGAAAATCTCCTGCGCAACGGGAAGCATCTGGAAGGAGGGGAAACGGGATTTTTCATAAGGAGTAAAATCAATTGTGTCAATTCCCGTTCGAGAATGATATTCTATGCTTTTGCTCATCATCTCGATGAATTCATCGACTTTGGCTTTGGTCTTGTTGTACAGTTCTACTTCATAGTTATTGGTATTCTGTCTTACCTGTGCCGCAGTAATCATGTTCAAATCCTCCTTAGTTTTGGGAATCTTTTTTGTTCCCTTTCGATGGTTAAATTATATCAAATTGAATTTAAAATTGCAAGAGTATTATTTAGGTGATAAACACCTAAATATAGGCTAAAGAAAAACGGCGCCGGAGCGCCGAACCTTAGGGAAGGAATTTCGTCATTTCAGTAGGGGTTAACCGCCCCTCATAGTATACTTCGATTAGTTCGTCTTCTTCTTCTACTTCGCTCATGTTCCACATGAGCATATTGAAGAGAATGCCAATGTGTGCATCTTCGGCCTCTCCGTAGAAGCTCCAGACTTGTCCGTCCCTGTCAGTAAGGTAGATAACCCATTCGTCTGTATCACCTATGCGTTCATACCCAGTGACAACGGCCAGCTTCGGATAGAACTCACCGCGGTCTTCAGCTTCTGCGCTGACCAGACTTGCGCAAGAGAGCATGATAATGATGGTAATGATTGTGGCGATGATGGCGATTTTGGTGGTCTTCATGATGCTTTACCTCTCTTTCTTCTTTGTCCCTTTGGACAAGTATAGTATATACTATCTATCTATATCTGTCAATAGAGATATTTAGGTGATGAACACCTAAATCTTTCGAAGGGAAACGGCGGGACAATTCCCGCCCGGTGGGCGATTACTCGTTCACCCATTCCTTCACATACTTGTCTTTGGCTTCATCGGCCGCCTTGCGCTCTTTCTTCTTAGTACCGAAGGCAAAGAACTGAGCGCCCTTGTTCATTCCACAGTAACGGCGAGTAACGTACCAACCCTTAGCAGTAGCGACAATATCCACAGTTTTCATAATGAGAAATCCTTTCCGGTTTGGTGGGTTTTCCTTCCCTCTTTTCATCTACTATTATACTCGTGTTTTCTCACCTGTCAACATAAATATTTAGGTGACGAACACCTAAATATTAGGTGGCGGCATCGCCGCCTGTTACCAATGACGATATTTTTCTGGGTATTGTCCTTTAAGATATGCGAGATAACGAGTCTGATAAGATGCAATTTTCTTGTAATCAATTCCCTTTACTCTGATTGTTTTGCTGCACGTTTTTCCTGTCTCTGTATCGCACCATACTACGGTGGAATGAATAGAACTCATAGAACCACTATTTCGACGCCACCTGTCTACCTTCATAAAAATATGATGACCATCAGATTCAATTAAATCTCGCAGTAACTGAACCGCTTCATCAAATGTTGTAACTTCTTCTGTCCATTCCGACTTGTAGTCGACTACTGCCACAAAAGTAATGTCGGGGTTAATCATTCTCATTTCTTCTTCACTTGTATACCATCTCATGCGTTCCATTGTTTTTTCTCCTCTCTTAATATCCATAAGGTGGATAAGTCTTTCGCCAGCTCTCATCAGCTTTCTCAGCTTCAGCCTCTTTTATCAGCTCCCAGCCACCAGCTAAAGCACCGAGCCCTATGAGTATCAGTCCGGGTACAAGTCCCAGCAGTGCCCACGCAAGCAGACCCGCGAGCCAACAACCGCCCATGATTTCCTTCATCCTTAGCGCCTCCCCTCATCTGATGCCTTATTATACCATACCCCGGCGCGCCTGTCAATACAAGTATTTAGGTGTCGAACACCTAAATAATTGGTAGTCGGTTAGTCATGACTAACTGTTCGGTACCGAACGATTATTTAGGTGTTCGCTCTGAGTTAGTCACGACTAACTGGCCGGAAAAGAAAAAGGGGATTATTCCCCTTCTTCCATCTTTCCAATGTATGTATTGTCAAGCGCCGTTTCCCTTGCCATCAACCTGTACCACGTGCGCTTGATTCCGTCAATCTGATATTCCGGAAACAGGTGCGCCATCCGGGGCGAGTCCATCCAATCAGCCGACAGGGTAACCGTGATGGACAATTCCCCTGTTTCCCGGCTGAAAGCGCTTGTCTCGCGCTTTACGCCGTGGACGTTGTACCGCCACCGGAAAACCCTGTCAAGCAACCGGATAGCCCGTTCGGCGTTTTCCGGCGTATCCATCACGGTCATGGTGTACTGTTTCTTCATTGCTTTTTGCTCCCTTCTTACTTGCCCCAACCTATTACGGTTTCGGCTGTCCATGTTTCACCGTTCACGGCAGTCATTGCCAGCGCCATCAGCTCGGCTTCTTCCCGGGTGTTGAACACGGTTTCAAGGGTGACTGCTCCACGTTCTACAGTGTACCACGTTATCATTGTTTTGTGCTCCCTTCTTTTTATCGGCTTGTTCTTGTTCTTGTTCCCCTTCCGGGGGAAGGGTGAGGGGTTATCCCCTCACCGCTTCCACCCAGTCCCTCAAGGTAGGGATTTCGTTTTCCTCAAGGAAGTCGTAATACTTATTCAATCTTGCGCTGACCCACTTAGCTGTCTTTTTATTGTAGACCGACCATGCCTGAATCCCGACCGTTCCCCGCTTTGCGTTGTACCGCAGGGAACTTTCAAGCCCCTTCCGTCCGGTCACGGTCAGCAGTTTGATGAACTGCTCCCGGGTGAAAACGAACATCATATCCGGGAGATTTTCTTCCGTGATGTTATCGACTTCAGCCGTGTACACCACATAATCCATGCCGGGGAAGATATCATCAGCGCTGATACGAGCACAGGGGACTTTCCACTCGCCCTGATTCGTCTTGGTTTCGCCCTTGACGAGCTTGCCAGCGATGCGGATAGACCAATCAGTTTTACCGGAGCGGCGGCAACGAACGTCATCAGCTTTACGGACGCCCTGCGCCATCACGAAGTCACGGACAGCAAAGTCGCACAGCTTGCCCATGACCCCGGTGCTACCCTGCACCTTTTCCGCCTGCAAACGGGCGTGAAATTCGCGGACGGCATTGATCTTTTCAAGTTTAGTCATTTTTGAGAACCACCTTTCATTTTTTTGCCTTCGGGCTTGTGCCCTTCGGCTTGTCTATAATATAGCACTATCAAAACCAAATTGCAACCCTTTTTTTGAATTTTTCACCTAAAAAATCAAACTTTTTTTCAAAAACCCTACAACCCTTGAAAAATAAGACTTCCCGGGCCGGTACGTTTCTGGATTTGACCGCCCACACCACGACACGACTTCCCCTCCGTCCCCATTTTCCACCAACTTTTTTTAAAATTAAGTATTTGACAAACTCAAAACCCTTATGTTATAATAAAGAAAGAAATGGAGGTGGTTCCATTGAAAAAGAAATATTCATTAGATTTTTCAATTTAGCGCGATTGTGACCGTTTGCGCGCTGTTCAAGAAATTATTGACGGTTTAGATACAGACCCAACACCAACCGAACTTGAACAAATGGCCTCATACATTCTTTACGGAAAGGATGAAAATGGACAAAACGCAATTCAACGAAACGAAACCATAGATAAAGATAAAAGATATAAGAGTTATAAGACAAAAGATGATAAGGTTCAATCGCTAGATGAAATAATGGAAACGCCTGGATTTGATGAACAGCAATTACGCTCAGCTTATAAACGCGATTCATATACAGTTCCAAAGCCGTGTATAAATAGACCTAAATATGATAAAAAAACAGGTGAAATGATTGATCCTGGCGATTCAGATGTTCCTGGTATGTGCGAACAATGGGAAATTATTGATAGATGGCAGCACATACTTGATGTTGCACAGGGCAAAGTGCCGCCGCGAGAAGATGACACCATCATCTCAGATCCCTACCGTATCTATCAAATTAAGCACAACCTTATTGATATTAGGAAACATTAGTATTATTTGAAAGATTCGTATAAACCAACATTACACTTCCAAAACTTAGACCATCCAAAGCCGCAATTCTATGACTGGAGCGGTGATTCTTTCTATTGGATTTCGCGCGAATAGTGGCAAGCAAAAGTTGATCACTCATATACTTCCCGTGTTTCCAAAGACTTAAAAGACTATGAAACAAGAGGGGAGGGGGATAATTTAGAGATAAAATGGGTTGTTTGTGAGCATACCTTTGATTGGGAAAATCCTAAGCATGTTCGCGCTCTCCTCAATCATTATCATACTTTATATGAAACCTTACACGACAAATTAAATACATATGGATGTACACTTTTGTGGGACTTCGATCGCTATGTATCATTATGTAATTTTAGTGAATTGCGGCTATTCCTCATCGAATTGAGGAAAGCGGGAATGGCATATGACTATATTTTAGAAGAGATGCGCGCGAAGTATGCTATGGAATATTCACCTAACTATCTCGTATCTATTGTAAGTACTGAAGTTCCAAATAAAATTGCGCGAACGGCGCGAAAGTTGAGAATTGAAAATGAAACTCCAATTAGTGAAAGAAAAAAGTGTATTCATTGTGGGCGATTATTACCTAAAGATGCATTATTCTTTAGTAGAAATAATGCTCATAAAGATGGTCTATCGAATACTTGCAAAGAGTGCGATAGACAAAGTAGAATACAAAGAGGAGTGATTAGCGGTGGAGATCTCAGAAAGAAAGACCCGACGTTGCCTCAAGTGTAAATAGGAGAGGCCGTATGAACAATTTCAAGCCACCCCATCTAAATTTTTTCCTGGCGGCAAATGCTATATTTGTACACCATGTCTTGAAGTTATGACGCCATAGGATAATTTGGGCGAGGTTGATAGATTAATGCGCTGGCTTGACTTACCATTCGATTTAGATAAATGGACCTAGTTATATGCTTAGCATAAAGATCATACATTAACTGCATATTTTAATTTATTATATGATGAACATTACGAGCCATTAAGATGGGCCGATGAAAATGAAAGATGGCGCATGGCCCGTGAAGAAGGAACAATTGATGATGAGATTAAAGAAATTGGCGATGCAAAATTAAAACGTTTAAGAAAAGTGTGGTCTGGCGCATATAAACCAGAACAACTTTTATGGCTTGATAATTTTTATAATTAGATTGTTGCAACACAAAATGTTTCTACACCAATTTTGCAAGAAAAAGCAAGAGATTTTTGTGAACTCCAACTTCATATTAAAGAAGGGTTACGCGGTAATGTAGATGTTTCAAAAATGATGAAACAAGCAGATGATATTGTTAAAACTTATCATTTTGAGGCTTCAAATGCTAAATCTGCGGCAGACTTTGAATCGGTTGGGGAGCTAATGGTTTATTATGGCAAGAAAGGATGGCATCCAAACTGGCATACTGAACCAAATGATTCAATTGATTTTATGATGGAGAATATTCAAAACTACTTGAAACGATTAGTTCTTAATGAAGGTAACTTTGCCGAGCAGGTTGAAGATAAGCGGGCGCGCTATAATATGACCGAACGCTTAGAGGAAATTGAAAACGAAAAAGTAGAATTTGATGAAACTGCAGATGTAGAATATGAAAATGGAGATGAACTTGCCGCCGAACTCGATGAAGAGGGAGGGGGGATAGATGAATGATTTAAAAGAAGTAATTACTAGAAATGGAATACCAATAGAAAAAGGTGTAGTTCTAACACGCGAATATCTTGATGCTAATCAAGAATTATTTACTAAATATTTAGATTTATGGATACGCTATCCAGACTTATTGTTAGACATGATTTAGGACTAGGAAGATGCAAAAAACTTTCATTTAATGCCTTTTCAACGTATTTCTTTACGCGCGTCTATGCGATATAGATATCATTTTTGGACAGCTACGCGTGCTACATCTAAATCATTCACAGCCTATTTAAGTGCATTTATGCGAGCAATGTTATTGCCGCGTTCTACGATAATGATTGCGTCTGATACAAAAGGCACCGTTATCAAAATTGCCGAGGCTAAGTTTGAAGAAATTTTTAGACACTGGCCTTTACTTCGTAAAGAGTTAGCAACCCGTGTTGATGATGGTAAAACAGGTGTTAAGTCCAGTTCAAACTATTATGAAATATATTTGAAAAATGGCTCTTTAATTTCAGTTGTTTCTAAAGATACTTCTCGTGGTTTACGTGCAACCGCAGCTATCCTAGAAGAAGCCGCATTAATTGATGAAGTGCCATTTAACGAAGTGCTTTGGCCTCAAATGAATATCGCGCGTAGAGAAGTAGATGGCTCCTTAAATCCAAATGAACCATCTGCTGCATAGATTTTTATTACAACTGCAGCAGAAAGAACAGTATTCATGTATTAGAAACTTATTGAAATAACAGTTAATGCGGTTTTACGGCCTAAAGAATATTTTTCTTGGGGATTATCTTATGAAGTACCTTTGCATTATGGATTACTTGACAAAGCTACATTGATGGACCAACGTTATTCTACAACCGTTAGTGAAGACTCATTCGCGCGAGAATCTTTATCCATATGGAGTGGTAATAGTAAAGATGCTTGGCTTGATAGTCGTAGATTAAATAAACATCGTTCATTATTAAAATGTGAACGAAAAGCGGCAGATAATTTGCCAAACGGCGCATTCTATTTAATTGGAGTTGACGTAGCTCGTTATGGCGCGAATACAGCAGTTATGGTTATTAAAGTATTGCCTGGAGAACAGCGTTTTAAGAAAAACGTAGTATATACTGAAGTAATACATGGAGAAAACTATATTACAGTATAGGCTCCACGAATTAAAAAATTAATTGAATTGTATCATCCTAAAGAGGTTATCATAGATGGTAATGGCCCCGGTATTGGATTAATGGATGCAATGGTATTACCATCTTTTGACTCAAAAACTGGAGAAACTTTTCCCGCATATTATACTTTTAATAACGAACATCATTTACCACCAGAAATGCATGATGAATAGGAAGAACCAATTTTAAAATATAATGCTTTAATTTATGATATTAAAGCATCGGCCTCAAATGAAGATGAAATTCATGCGGCATTTTTGACTGCTGTAAATAATGGTTCAACTTCTTTTTTGGCGCACGAACGTGTGGTTAAAGATAAGTTAATGCAAACTAAAAAAGGTAAACGAATGACAATATATGATAGACGAGTATTTTTATTACCATATGAAATGACCTCTCGTTTAATGGATGAACTTAATAATTTGCGTTTAAAAGCCACCGGTGTAGAAAACAAATATAAAGTAGAACGTATTTCTAAATCTATTGAAAAAGACCGCTTCTCTGCATTAGAATATGCTTTATATCGTATTAAATATTATGAAGATAAAGAAATTTTCAAGAAGAGAAAAAAGAATATTGGTTAGTATGGCTTTTTCACTCCTAAAAATAGGAGGTGAATTTTATGAGCAAAGATTTTGCTGCAATGTTTGCAAAACCATAGTTTCGTATCGACTATGTTCCAATTGACTCTCGTGAACGCATCTCTCGTTGGGGCGGTCATAGGTCGAATGGTGTTATGAATAGAGATTTCACTCTAGAAGAAATCGAAGAAATTATTCGTTCCGGCGAGATTTCAGCCATTCGTGAACTGTCCCGCTATTTTTACAGAACGAATGGGCGTTATCGTAATAATATAAATTTCCTTGCTAATCTTTTTCTATATGATACTTTAGTAACTCCTATTTATGAAATTGGTAAAGGTTCTAAAGCATAGATTATTAAAGCTTTCTATAATGCTTGTAATTTTGTAGAAGCTTTAGATATAAAATCTACCCTTGCTCGAATTACTCGTGAATGGTTAAAGTCGGGTATATATTATGGTATTTTACAAGAACATGGAGATAAGGTTGTTATATAGGATTTACCCGCGGATTATTGTCGTACGCGTATGAAGGATTTTAATAATCTTTGTATATTAGAATTTAATGTAACTTATTTTATTACTAAATATGAAAACGATAATATTCGTAATGCTGTTTTATTAAACTTCCCTGCTGCAATTCAAAAAGGCTGGAAAGATTATAAAGCGGGTAAATTATCAGATCCTTGGATTATGGTTCCGGCAAGTGCGGGTGGGATTGTTTTTTGTTTTGCAGAAGATGCTACCCCTCTATTAATAGCAGCCATACCTGATCTTGCAAAAATGAAAGATGCGGTTGGACGTGAAGAAAAACGTGATGAAAATGAATTATATAAGTTATTGATTCAAAAAATGCCGACTGATAGTAATGGACATTTGGTATTTGAATTAGATGAAATTGCAGAAATTCATGCGGGCGTAGCTAATATGTTAAGAGATCTTGATACGGTAGATGTTCTTACTACTTTAGGTGATGCTACATTAGAAAGTTTACAAGATTCTTCCGCTGCAACTCAAGCAAATAATCGTATTGAAAAATATAGTGATAATGCTTGGGATTCCTTAGGAAGTAGCAAATTATTTTTTAATGCAGATAATAGTTCTTCTCTGGCATATGTTATTAAGCGTCTTGAAAGTGTTATGCAAGATTATATTAATGCATACGGCACTTGGATTAAATTCTTAATTAATAGTAGATTTAGTCGTACAGGACTATCTTTTGATTTTGAAATTCTTCCTATTACGAAATTTAATATTAAAGATTATATTGGCTATTACTTACAGCAAGCCCAATTTGGCTACCCTCGTATGCGCGTCGCGGCAGCGATGGGTGTAAAACAACGTAATTTAGTAAGTGCAATAGATTTTGAAAATGAATTCTTGAATTTAGATGAAAAGATGATTCCATTAATGTCTTCATATACACAAACTGGAAATGAAAATTCTGATAAAAAAAATAAAAATTCAGAAAAAAATGGAAGTAGTAGCTCATAGCCAAAAGACATAACTAATAAGGGCGGAAGACCAACGCTTGCTGATGAAGACCGTTCTCAAAAAACGCAAGCAAATATTGATAGTATGAGTTAAGGAGGCGAATAAATTATGAAAAGAAATATTCCAATTTATTTTGATAATGCTGTCATAATGTCGCCTGTCGAACCTATCAATGGTTCTTCTAATCTTAATAGATTAAAAGTAGGCGTATTTACGAAGTATGGCAATCGCAATGGTTCCTATATAAAAGATGATGTTGCGGAAATGATGATTGCTAGCGCGACGAAAGGAGATACTCCGGTAGTAGGATTCTTTGACCCGGAGTCCTAGGGTTGGGCAAGTCATACTGGACCAACACTAGCCAGCGCTTACGGCTATGTTGAATATTTTGATGGATGGCAGCCTTTTAAGGATACAGACGGAGTTGAGCGCGATTATGCGGTTTTCTCTGTCGTGCTATTCACAAAATATTTCAATGAAGCTAACTTTATTGTTGGACAAAATCAATCAATGGAACTTGATATAAATTCAATTGAAGGCGATTGGGCGAATATCGGTGATACTGAATATTTTGTCTATACAAAAGCTGAAATCATGGGGCTATGTATCATTGGCGATCATGAACCATGTTTCTCTGTATCTTCTTTCTTTAGTAAGAATGACGATACATATAAATCTCAATATGAAAAGTTCTCTTCTCTATTGGCTGATTTGAAGGCTAAGGTAGAAGAGGCAGAAAATCAACCAAATCAAGGAGGGGAACATCAAATGGAAAATGAAATGAATCCCGAAGTAAATGAACCCACTCCTGCACAGGAGTTCGAAGCTGAAGTCGAACAGTCTGTAAATCAGGAGCCAGAAGCTCCAGCTGCAGAGGAATTTGCTGCTGAAGAACCAGTAGCAGAACCAGCGCAGGAACCAGCCGCAGAGGAAGAACCTGCTGCTGAACCTGCGGTTGAAGAACCTGCTGAGGAGCCTGAAGAACCTGCGGCAGAAGAAGCTGCCGTAGATTTTGAAGCTCAAATTGCTGAGCTACAGAATCAATTAACTGAAATGACTACTAATTATGAGAATGCGCAGAATCGCATTGCCGAACTTGAGGCCCAGATAACATCCGCGTCTGAGACTGAAGCTAGCCTTCGCGAGGAAATTGCTACCTATGAAGCAGAGCGTACTCGTTTAGAAGTAGAACAAAGAAATGCCTTAGTAGAACGTTACGCTAATGTCCTAACTGAGGAAGAAATTAGCCCAATTCGTGAAGAAATGAATAATTTCTCACTACAGGAATTGGAAAGCAAACTCGCAATTTGCTATGCTAATAAACACATGGCTGGCAGTGCTGACAACAAAGTAGTTCCACTACCAGAACCCGTTGTTGATGAATTCGCGTTATTTATGGAAAAATATCGCAAGAATTAAGGAGGAATAAACTATGACAAGATTTCCTATTACTAATGTTGTGGGCGATCTAGTTGATCAGCATCGTGATCCCGATGAAAAGCTATATGCCAGCCTAGAACTAAACCAGGTAGCATTCCCAAAGACTGGTATGGTAGTTTCTCAGACTCCTCTCGGAGCTGCTTTCACCAAGGCTAATCCTTGTGAAAACGGTATGTGGGTCGTTGCTGACAAAGCCGCTGGCGCTATCAAAGCTCCTGCTGCTGCAACCGATTCTCCCATTGGTATTGTTTATACTACAGAAAAAGAATATGACCGTGAACACTATGGTCTACAACGTTTTGGCCGCAAGATCGCTGGGGATTATCCTCGTGTTGGTATCTTTGGCCTAGGTGATACCGTAACCACCAACTGCTTACAGTATGATGAAGAAGAGTTCGCTACTTTTGCTGCATTAGAGACTGAACTAAATAAAGATTTAGCTGCTAATCCTCTATATGTTATCGCTGTAGCTGGTTCTCCAGTTCCTCAGATTACTGCTGACATTGATAACTATAGCGGCATTGTTGCCAAGGTTGTAAAATATTACACCGTTCCTAATGGCGGCAAAGGCGTTAAGTATCAGATTATAAAACTATAATGGAGGTGCGACTTATGAATAAGCTACGTATGTTAATGAACGGCGTATTTGGTCGTGCCGTTCCTGCTGAATTCGCAGCAGAAAATTATGATTATGAAGCCGCTCTCCGTGATGAATTAGCAAAGCTAATGACTAAGGATGGCGTACACTTCAATCGTCACGTCTTCAATCGTAATAAGGAAGATGTATTTGAACTATTAGAAGAAAATCTACAGGAAGTTCTACCACAGAATGTCAAGAGTGCTCTTGATATGTTCGTTGAAGTAAAGAATTATGCTCAGGGTCAGCGCCCAGAGTTCCGCGTAGTTCGCGGTAAGGTTCGTGGCAAGCAGTTCGTAACTCGTGCTACTGAATCTGGTAACTATGAGACCTTCCGTCTAGACCGTGATCGTTTCGATCTATATATCCAGGCTATTGGTGGCGCTGGCTATGTCGATTTCGAGCGTTATTTAGATGGTTTAGAGTCTATGACTGATATCTACGAAGTAATCCAGGAAGGTATTGTTGATCGTCTATTCGAAATGGTGCAGGGTTGCTTACTAAATTCTTGGAACGCTGCTGGTCGTCCAGCTCGCAACAAGGTTGCAACCAACCAGTTCAATCCTACTGCTATGAAGAAACTATGCAACACCGTTGCTCCTTATGGCAGCCCAATTATTTATTGCACTCCAGAATTTGCGGCTGAAATGGTAAATGCATTAGTATATAATGTTAATAGTACCACTACAGTAAAGTTATCTGATGTTGATATGCAAGAAATCCGTGATCGTGGTTATATTGGCAAGTTCTATGGCACTCCAGTTGTTGTAATGCCACAGTCTTGGACTGATGAAACCAATACTAAATTACAGTTCAATCCAGCTTTCGCTTATGTACTACCTGCTGGCAAGGAAAAGATTATTAAGATGGCTTTCGAAGGCTCTCCTTACTTCCGTGAGTGGGATGACCATGAAGGCGATAACAGCTTTGTATTACAGGGTTATGTAAAAGTTGGTGTTGGTCTATTTACTACTCCTAACTATTGGGGTATCTATTACAATGCTGCACTATCTCAGGGTAGTGGTTGGGAAACCGAAAATACAGCATTAATGGCAAATACTACAATTACTAATTAATTAGTAATATAATGGGAGGGAGGTAATCTCTCCCTCCCAGATTTCTTTTTGGAGATAAAAGGAGGAACAATTATGGCTATTACAATTAAAAATATTAGTACAAGTTTAGTTTCATTATATTTTCCAGCTATTCGTTTTAATCGTGAATTAATGCCAGGACGCGAAATTCCAGTTAATGATGAGGAATATGAAGAAATGACTTTTGATACTGGATTTATGTCTCTTGTTAATGGACATTATATTAAGGTTAATGGTTTAGAAGAAGAACAACAAGTAGAAGTTGTTGAAAATGTATTTGAAGCTTCTGAAATTGAAAAGATGTTAGTTAAAGGTGATGTAACTGCATTTGCTAAGTTTATTCCACGTGCAACTGATGCGGAAAAAGAAAGTGCTGTTACTCTTGCTGTAGAGCACAAGATTACCAATGCTGGTATTGTGGCCCTAATTAAGAAATACTGCGATGTTGATGTTATTCAGGCTATTGCCGCTAAACATGACGCAGAAGAGAAGTGATGAAATATGGCAACACCCTTCTTAAAAGTTTACGACGCGTTTCTCGCACGGATTACAGCCGACGAGTGGACATTGGAAGAAGAGTTAGCTATCGTTGAACGAGATTGGCAAGAACTTCTCAAAATGGCCATTGCTCGATTTAAATATCCTCGTGTGAATTTAGAGTTTGAGGAAGTATCTGCCGCTGAAGTATCTGAGATGGCTCCTCAACTTAAAATATATTAGTTTAAAAATGATCTTACTAACGCAGAAATTCAAGTGCTTGCTACTTATATGAAACATGAGTGGATTAAACGTTGCGTTGCTAGTTGGGATCATATAGGTCAGCTTTATACTTCAAAAGATTTTTCCGCTGCAAATCACCTCGATAAGTTAAACGATCTTGAAAAATCAGTCGCTATAGAATGCGAAGGAGCAAAAGACGATTATGACAAATCGCGTGGAGGCTCCCCTGCTGAGATATTCAGAAAATTGGCAGGGAAAAGACAATCTGACTGATATAACCTTTGATGGTTATAAAAATAAATTAAAAGGTCGTTTATATGGCTTATTATGTGAGCGTGAAAAAGATGGCGAATGGGAAAAATTTCTTGATTCAATTATTATTGAATTGATGGGGCTGGGCGCGAATTCGATTAACTGGTGGCCCTTGTTAGGAAAATTGGCGCTTTTACGTTATCTTTCATATGAATACTTCAGAAAGAATATTTTTGAATGTATTAATTTAGTAACTGGATTAAACATACCAGATGAATTATCTTGATGTGTATTTTTCCCGTGTAAATCATTTTGGAGAAACATATGCTGAACGTATAAAAAATAGTGGGATTGAGGCTTTTGAAAAGTGGAAAGCGCAATCTCCTTTTACAGTTGAAGACTTATCCGTTGAGAGAGGATTATATTTTAGCGGCATAATCCAAACTAGTAAGGATAAGGAAGAATTAAAAATCATGTATTTATATGTTGCTAATGACATTCCAATTGTTGTTGGCGATATACTTACATGGAGACAAGATAATGGAGCTATTGAAAAATGGCTTTTATTATAGAAAATACATAAGGTACATGAATAGTATCAAACATTTTAGATTATTAAGTGTAATTATGAATTAAAGTGGATTGATACTGATGGTTATTTGCGTAAATCTTGGGCTTATGCTGTTAGTTCAGTAGATAGCAAGGTTAAAGGCAATTTTAGAATGTGGCATTCACTTATTTCACCACAGCCCAATAAGTTTGCTGAAATTATAATGCCTCGTCCTATTTTTAGAGAGAAAAGTGCGGATTACGATGAATTAATGCGTGGTGTTACTTTTATTATTGAAAATGAAGGATGGGTTGTAATTGAGTGCGATTGGACAAGTGTTGAAGGAATTGTTTATATGTCATTAACTGAAAGTAAGGTAAATTATCAGTATGATGATCGTGATATTGATGTCGCGGCAACTGATAAATATAAATTTCCTACTTTGTCTACTTTATATCGGGCTGGGGATTTAATAATTCCTTAGTTTGAAGCTGATACTTTAAATTAGTGGGAAATTGAATTAAGACCATCTGATTTTAGTTTAGTAGATGAATTACCAGAAGAACTAAATGAGAAGGAAAAATGGTATTCAGAATTACATTCACGCTCTACTGCAGTAGGTTCATGCATGATTACTATGCGTTTAAAAAATAGACCTGCAGTGACTAAAACAGTTGAAATTAATATTGTTGGACGAGAAGAAGAACCTGTATTTTTAATTGATGGCCCAGATACTTTGCGGTTAGATCGCTATGCGAAATATCAAGTAGTTAGTAATGAAAATTAGCCATTAATACTAAATTCTGATCTCGATGAAAAAGTTGAATTTTTTATCACTAATAAAACCGATGAAAAAGTTCCTCTCGCTACTGTATCTCCGGCGTATGATAAAGATAATAACTTAATTCCTTATGCTCAAGTATTACATGCTAATACAAAAAATAAAATTGGTGAATTAATTTTAACTGCCTAGCATTAGAGAAAAGTTGATAATGAATATATTATTATTGCTACGTATGAAAAAACAGTTAAAATTATTCCATTGTGGTGAGGTGAGTTAAATGCCTATTTCTGATCCAACATAGCGCCGGTTTTCGGTCATGGGTAAAAATGCATTTAACATGGCCAATAAACTAATGTCAAATTAGCGCATATGTCGCCTTCTAAAATATTAGGTACGCGATCCATTTAATGAATAGAAGTATGATGATGTGGATGGTATCTTACTTCTAAACAAATAGATTATGATTACTCCCAAAATTTGGGATGAAAGTACGGAGAAAACGTCTTATATAGTTGCTTTATTTAATACTTTTGTTACTAATATGCTTAATAAAGATTTTAAAATAAGTACAATCGGTATAGATGTAGCTTGTCCATATGATGAATGGGTTTTAGATGAAAACTCTTTGCGTCCTTATCTTCTTATGGAAGAAATTGATAAGATGTTTAATGGCGCACAAATGGCTGGTATTGGTACTTTAAAGTTTGTACGAGCAGATAGAACAGTATTTACTTCTCAAATTGGCGGCTATACAATGACATATTCAATCAATGAATTTAACTGATAATGAAACTTTAAAGTTTCTTCGTGGAAGTCCAGTATTATTAGAAGATATTTGCGCAGTATATCCTGCAAAATTAGGTGAAATAATTGATATAGGATATGATAAATTTTAGTAGTATTTAAGCATTTTAACTTCTACTAAACCTACGGATGTAAAAGGTGATAATGAATTACGTGAAATGTTGAATAGCATTAGTGATTTTTAGTACTTGCTACTGATGGTATCAATGGATTCTACGGTCAATTTTTTAGTAAAATAGGCATTTCAATTTTTCACTCATTCACAAGCATCTTTTCTATTAGATCCTCCTCAAATTATGCTTGGACCATTAGAAGAATAGCATGTATTAGATGAGGCACATTTTTATGATTTGTAGCGTATTCTTAAAAGAATGTACTTTATGGAATAGGAAGGAGAAGAAATCATTATATATGATGATGATGATCCTGCTACAAAAAGATTGAAAATGCAAATGCGCGCGAACCGTGAGAAAGTTCGTCGCGCAAAAGCACGACAATCTAAATAGGACGGTTCTGATATGAAACTATCCGATTTAATTGGTAGTATAACTATCAATGATTGCGGCCTAAATATGTCGAATATTTGGGATATTACATATTATGCTCTTCATGATTAGCTAAAGCGGATGGGCTGGCGTGATTAGTTTAATATAAATTAGAGAGCTGCCCTCGCGGGCGCAAAAATCAATAAATCTCAACTAAAGCATTGGATGCGTTCCATTGCTAGTGGAGATAAATAAAAGGAGGTAAACTCTTATGGCAAGTAACGTTAATATTTTTGATAAGTATGGTATTAAAGAGGTTGCTAACGTATACTTTGAAGCTCTAGACGATGATCTTGCTGCTGGCGTATATGCTGGTGATATCGTTCTATTCCTAGATACCTTAAAAGTTTCCACCATTGAAACTACTGCTGAAAACACTGCTGCACAGGGCGGCTGGGGCAATCCTAAGCTAGTACAATGGGACTATGGTAAGGAAATTAACATCACTCTAGAAGATGCTCTATTATCTCTTGAGTCTCTTCGTTTCATGTTAGGTGGCGCTATTAAAAAGCCAGCTGCTGACGCCCCAGTTATTGTTCGTCATACTGAAGAAGTAGTTTGCGGTGAAGGTGGTATTCTACCTCAGCCAAAAGATCATTTAACTGGTGTTGCTTTAACCCCAAAAGCTACCGATGGACATCCAATTCGTCTAATCAATCTAACCACAGGTGCTCGTACTCAGTTAGTTTATGCTGCTGGTCAAACTGCTCCTGCTATTGATGGTGCACATTCTGTTTCCTTCAAGAATCCTAAGATGATTGGTGATTCTCCAGTATCTTCTGCTAAAGGCGATCATATTCGTATTTTCTGGGAAGAAGTCCTACAGAATAACACCGGTAGTGAGACCGCGGTTGAAGTTACAATTTCTCCTGATACCTTCCCTGGAACTTATAAGGTAATTGGCGATACCTTCATGCGTTCTGAAAAGACCGGTAAGGATGAGCCATTCCAGTTCGTTATCAATAAGGCAAAGGTACAGAGTAATGTTACTATTACTCTACAGGCTGAAGGCGATCCTTCTACCTTTGAAATGACCCTGAATGTGCTTCGTTCTACCAACGAACAGGGTGAAAATGAGATGATGAAGCTAGTTCGTTACAATATCAGCAGCAGCACAAGTGGCGTAGCTGAAGATGACTATGGCTCTGTCTCTGGTTCCTAATTGAACTAAATAACGGGGCTTCCCAAATGGGAAGCCCTTTATTTTTTTTAGAATGGCGGTGATATGTAATATGATGGAATAGTATTTTGGCCATAAAGACTTATATGAAGTTGTATTACGCGCTAAATAGCCGATGCAATTTGGTGATAGATATATTGAAAAAGATGAACCTGTATTATATTTTGATAATGTAAATATGTCACTTTTAACTGAATAGAATCGTCCTGTATTTGCGCGTGGTGGTTGGGCAAATATGCCACGAGTAATTTGGGATGAAAGAAGCGAAGTGTAGTTTTAGTTATCAGATGGTGTTATGTCTTCGGTTGGAATGAGTATTTTACTTGGCGCAAACGTTATTTCTGAAAAAGAAAAATAGCCACTTTATATAAATATGAAAGAAGGCCCTTTTAAGCCTTAGAAAGAAATAGATTAGGATACTAAGGAAATAAAGTATTTATATATTGATGTAAAACATGAACCGGTTGATGCTAGCATTAAGAAAACTTTTATTTTTAATTATGCTAGAAATGCTATTTAGAAAAAAGTTTATGGCAAAAGAGAACCTAATATAGTTGATGGTTTTGAAAATCCTGTACATAGAATCTCATTATACGAAGATAAAAATTGTACAGAGCCAGTAAAAATTAGTGATGAATTTTTAATCGACTATTACTATAAATATGAGGAGGAAGATGGAGCCTTAATTTATAGTGTACAAAAAGAAAGATTTAATGGTCTTTTCACACTTGAGGCTAAGTTCTACTCAAAGGATGAAAATGAGGGCAATAATTATACAAATATATTGTATATGCCGAAAGTTAGGATTGTAAGTAATATTAACTTACGATTGGGAGAAAGGGCCGATCCCACTGTTTCTACTTTTAATATCATTGGATTACCAGAAACTGTTGGAGATTAGAAAAATTTAATTATGGAAAT
>Ga0247610_10002387_pt1 | contig 21757 bp, 21 predicted proteins | sample 174DNAGHGhighgp2_FD_193483 | JGI IMG/M metagenome (GOLD analysis project Ga0247610, IMG submission 193483) | Sheep rumen microbial communities from Palmerston North, Manawatu-Wanganui, New Zealand - 1742 DNA GHGhigh gp2 | ecosystem: Host-associated > Mammals > Digestive system > Stomach > Rumen...
GAGCATAGTTGTTGCCGGCTTCCGGCTTGGTCTGCGCCGTGGGCCAGACGAGGAGGATTACGCCGATTGTCGGAAGGAATGCCGAGGCTGCCTTTTCTGCTTCCAAGGATGCTGATCCAGTGCGCTGCTTAATGGTCTTTCCAAATCCGATGAGTGTGTTGCCGATGTACTTGCGGAAAAATTTGCCGCATTCGCAGGCTTCCGTCGGGATAGGCTCGCCCAGTTTCTCTTCGGCCTTTTTGACAATGTCCGGATTTACCGGGAGCCTGGAAACCAGGTGGTTATCGTCTGTTAAATCAGGGATCTCCACCGAATAGACATACTTGACTTTGCTGCCGGTCTTTCCGGCATAGAGTGCTGCTGTCTCATGACGTGAGGTCAAGTATGCGCCCACGCCGAACTTGAATTTGCCGTCGCCTTCCAGGAGGTGACTGGGGTCAAAGCGGTCAAACAGTGCCGCCGAGCCGTGATATGCTATCGCCATATTGTATTATTTGAATGCAAATATAACTTTTTGGGAGGAATTCAGGTAACGATAAATGGAGAATACGGTACTATTATAAAAAAATGTTTAACTTTATAACGGCTTAATAACACATCTATGTATATCTCAAAATCCAGATTCATCAATTGGACGCGTTGTCCGATGTATTTTCCTATGGATTTGAAGTACAATCCTACACGAAATGCCGATATTGACGATGAACGTGAGCGCCGGGAGGAGAGATTGGCCGAATTGCGGGAGGGCGTGAAATCGTCCGATGGCTTTGATGCTGAAGATGAGGAATTTGATGCCCAGCCTGGGCCGGAGCTGGAAGCCCTGCTTCCTTATTACAACAAGGTTGAGGAGGAAGCGTTGAAGGTGGCAAAGAAGTATTTTAAGGGTACTTTCATTGCAGATTCAAATGATGTGCGCGGACAGAAACTCTTCGAATATGAACTTCACGGCCATGTCTACCGCTGTTATGTCGACATCTACAATGAAAGTGATGAAGTGATCAACATCATTGAGGTAAAAGCCACCACCAATCGCAAATACCTCGATGCCAAGGAAAAGGCCCTGTTGGACCGCTTCAGTGATGTGGGCAAGTATCCTCATGACCTGGCATTCCAGCGCTTCGTGATTGAACATGCACTTCGTCTGGCCGGAGAAACCCGCCGCGTGAATTACTATTTGGCCATTCTCAATTGCCAGTATGAGTATAATGGGGTTAGAGATGCGAAGGGAGAGTGCCAGTACAATAAGAACAAAGGTCATGAAATCATCGTATTCTTGAACATGAATGAGGTGACGGAGAAGTATCAGCCGATTATTGCCCAAGAGGTGGCAGCGCTTGAGAGCTACATTTCTTTGCCTCACGACGTTTCTGCCAAAGTTCCTGTTGGTAAGTGGTGCGCCTGGGGAGGCAGGACGGAATGCTTGTTCTGCAGTCACTGCTTTAAGCATCTCAGAGATGTTCCTGACACCAACAAGGCCAATAATTATATACATTTCCGAGGGTTCAAGTCAGGCGGCATAAAGGATAAGTATCAGCTTATCAACGAGGGCTACTGGAAGTTCGACGATGTGCCGACAGGCTGGCTTGTGAATGAGAATCACAAAATTCAGCGCGACTGCTATGACAATGGAACCGAACATGTCGACAAGGAGAAGATGATCTATTGGCTTGATAAGATTGAGTATCCCATCTACCACTTTGACTTCGAGACCTTCCCTTGCCCTTTGCCTCGTTTCAAGGGCGAGACCCCTTATCGGCAGTCTGTCTTTGAGTTCTCCCTCCATATTGAGCGCGCCCCAGGCATCTGCGACAAGTATATGGACAACTTCATCTTCCTCAACGAGAATTGTGATGACGACGAGCGTGAAGCCTTGACAAAGGCGATTATCGATCATTTCGAGTTCAATGCGGACGGGACGCTCCACGGCACGATGCTCGCACAGAACACTTCATTTGAGAGAGGTAGGCTGAAGGAACTTGTTGTCATTTATCCGGAGTACGCGGATAAGTTACTGGCAATTTGCGACAAGTCGGCAGACCTGATTGATTTGCTGAAGACGAAGAAGGAGTTCTATGAGGCCGTATATGGTGAGGAGCGTGCCAAGACCATCAACTACTACCATCCGGACCTCTCCGGCAGCTATTCCATCAAGAAGACCCTCCCGGTATTGGTTCCGTCACTCACATACAAAGGAATGGATGTCGGCAACGGCGTCCAAGCATACATTACGTATCTCAACTACGACTCCCCGGACCCTACATTCGGCATAATGAAAACCAAGGCCGAACGTCGCGCCGCCCTTTCCCGCTACTGCCAGCAGGACACTTGGGCCATGGTGGAGATATTGAGGGCGGTGAGGGCAAAAATTTAGTACGGCAACGTTAATAACAAAGGCGATGGACTTACATCTGGATTCAAGCAAAGCCCCAAAGACGAAATATCACGGCGGCACTCAAATCGCAAGGGTTGTAACAGAAGGTTGGCTGGAGGACAATATGTACTGCCCTGTCTGTGGAGAGGCTCACCTTGTTCATTTTAAGGCAAGCAAACCGGTAGCGGATTTCTATTGTCCCCATTGCAAAGCTGAATTTGAGCAAAAGAGCAAGGATAGCAAGCACGCTAGAATACCCAAGACGGTGGCCGGCGGAGCATATTCAGCCATGGAGGCCAGGCTCTTGTCAGAAACAAATCCGCACTTGTTCGTACTGACTTATGCCGACGGGAAAGTGAATAATCTGCTTCTTGTTCCAAAGCATTTCTTTACAATGTCCGTGGTCAAAAAGCGGAAACCATTGAGCGCGACGGCCGTGAGGGCAGGTTGGACAGGGAGCAATATCTTACTGGATGAAATCCCGGAGAGCGGTCGTATTTATATCATCAAGAATGGTGTTGAAGAAAATCCGCTTGACGTTCTGAAGAAGTATAAGTTGACGCTACCCCTCAAGACTGTTGCTCAGGCTAAGAGAGGCTGGTTGATGGATGTTCTCAAATGCGTTGAGGCTATCCCTACGGCTGATTTTACTCTTGCTGATGTTTATGCTTTTTCTTCCGACCTGGAAAAGAAGCATCCTGGGAACGCCCATATAAAAGATAAGATCCGTCAGCAACTTCAAACTCTGCGGGATAAAGGATTTATTGATTTTGTCAGCAGAGGAAATTATAAGAGAATCATATAATTAAATTTTAAAGCATTATGAGTATTTGGTCAGATATACAAGCCATAAGTGCAGGAGAAAAGATTAGGAAGGAAGATGCATTTAACGAATATATCTTCCGGGAATCCTGCGAAAACACTGACCTTACGAAAGAAGAAATACAGGAAATAGAAACTGCACTGAAGAATTTGCACGACATTCCCTGGTGGTACGCTCCAATTAGGCCACAATCTTTCGACAACCGTTTCGGACACATTGTTTTGATTTCCGAGGAGAGAAAAAAATATCTTGAATTGTATGTCCAGCGCCACCTCCTATCTGACGATAAAGACAAATGGGATGAGGAAGACGTTAATATACTTGGGTCCAGCCGTGTGCTGGGTGAGTATCGCGATGGTGAAATTACTCTCTATATCAACAGTATTAAAGACGTTGCGATGGAAGGGGATGTCCCATTGGGAGTGCTAGGGAAGTCATATCTCACGGTTTTGCGTCATGTCTATCTGCACGAGCTTATGCATGCATTTTTCGACAGAGAAGGCATCAATATCCAGAAATCATATAACCGTAAATCGGAAGAGGGCTTTGCCGAATTCGGGGCCCTGCTATTTCTAAATCAACTTGTCAACACAGACCCGAACCGCGGACCGAAGGATATTCACGCTACAAAAGAAGAACTTGACTGGGCGACCGGTTTTGTGGAGAGTAAATCAGGTCCGCTGAGTTGCTATGCGCAGGGGGCGGTTCTTTTTAAACAATACGGTAATGACAAGTCTTTGTGCAAAAAGATGTTAGAGGCATTTCCAAATTCGGCAGAACAATAATTAATACACGAAATATGGCTTTTGTATACAGACAGGATAATGGACGTACACTTACCCCTCTTCAGGCGAAAATTCTGGAATCAATCGAAAACCAACCTTCACCCTTTCAGGGTATAAACTCTCTGAAAGATCTTCGGACTCTTACGGGACTGTCAGTTGTGGTCACAGACAGGGACCGGCTTCGTGAAATCCTTTATAAAGCCAAATCCGATACCGAGAGTGTGATGGCGGCTAATAACAAGATGTACAATCTTGCTGGGGAAGATATTGAAGATCGGATAAGATGGCTTAATGAACTCCTTGAGAATTCCATTCTTCTGGGTCTTTATTCTCGGAAACTGTTTTGGTTTGATGGCGATAAGCCAACAGTTTACCTCTTCGCCGACAACATCAAGGCTTATGCAAGCAAAAAGGAGTACAGAGAGGTGCATGTCTTTGGCTTTGTGTTCATCCATGAAATGATGCATGCATACTATGATGCTTTCAACAGCGTCGGATTCCCTGCAAAGGAACCGCTCGAAGAAGCCTTCGTCGAGTATGGAATGCTGACATTCATAAACAAGACCATCGGCCCTGGGGTTTTTCTGGAAGAAGCGAAAGCTTCCGTCTTCTCGAAGATCGAAGATGGCCCGAGGGAATACGGATTTGGCTATGAACTCTTCGCCGATACGTCAGGGGGAGAGCCTGGTATGATAGAACGCTACAAGGATATTTCCAACTGGATTGACTATCCGACCGTCAGAAGTTTTCCCAAGGATTACTTTGACTGCATTGATAAATACAAGAAAAACACGGATGAAAATAATGCCTCTGACTGCATTGAAGCGGTGAGGTACATATTGGAACACGAATGGCAGGAGCCGGATGCGGTATATATTATACAACCGGGAATTGGCAAGAGAGTCACTGCAGTATCTTCACTCAAAACTTCGGCTACGGTATCCTCTACTGGCTCGGCGGGTAGCAAAAAGGGTGCTCCAGGACCCTTGAGCAGCGACCGATTCTGGATTTTTGATTTGACGAGCCGAAGGCTTGTCGGCACAACGTCCATCACGGCCAGAGTCCCGCTTATGGTTACAAAGGCACTCTTGAAAAGAATTTCTTCCCTCACATATAGCGATTTGAACAGGCTGTTCAATCCGGTGCATAACCATCACCTGCCAAAAAGCATAAACATAATATCATTGGAGTGCGATGTCGTAAAATATGATAAGGCTCATCCGGCAAAAACGCCCTTTATTAAACGGTTCTATGATAATGACCCCATAAGATTAGCCACGGGAGATATCGTATTGGTAACGAACCAATGGTCCCTGAAAAAAAATGAGGAAGACTTTGAGGAATTCCTATTCGTCGCTCAAGAACGTGCAGGATACTTTGTTTACGATTCTTGGATCAAATAATCCTTCTTGTCAGGCAAACAACTCCACCAGTATATCCCTGCAATCGGCTTCAGAGAGACCTTCGATGTCAAGGTCAAACGCTGGAGCCGGTTTTCTTGCTTGCAGGTATTCAAGTGTATTCGGCAATGATGTTTGCTGCCGATAACTCTCCGGTGTGTGCCCAGCCTCACTGAGTTTCTTTACGATATCGGCCTTGATAAGGCTGATCCTCTTTTTGGCGTAACCTTCGCTGACGCCGTACTTGTCGTGAGCCATTTTAGTGAAGGGATCCTTGACATGCTTCTGGGCACTGATGGTCTCCCACATCTTGTAATCCTCGTCCGAGAAATCGAACTGGTATTTCAGGTTGAAAAGTCGCTGGTCGGTAGGGGACATCTTTGCCACGATTTCCCGTATCTTCCTGACATAGGTCATCTTTATCTCATGGCTTTCCTCCAGGGCCTTGGCCTTCTCGGCACTGTAGTGATAGAGGATGACACCGTCGTTTGCTTTCTTTGGAGGCCTTTTGGAAGAGGTGTCTGAAGGGGCTTCCTTGTCCGAGTCCTCCAGAACGGACGGCTCGTCGTTGTCATCCCTGGGGCCGAACTCTACGGCCGTGCCCTCGTAATACTTTCCGAGCCGCTCATCGAAGACGGCCCTGCCGGGATCGCCGGCCAAATCTTTCAATTTCGTATGGAATGCTTTTAAAATTCTTCCAAAAAAGAATTTCTTGAAAGAATCTGCATTCTCGTTCCTGAAAAGTCCCTTTGCGTGGTCCTCTCGCGCAAGTTCAATGGCATACAAAGCAGCATCTTTGACGAAAAGATCCAGAGACATTCCAGATTGTCCCGGGTCCCACTTCATTTCAACACTGCTGATTATAGATCCGATATTGTAGCGGGCGTAGTCCAGAAACTGTTTTCCGGTGGGATCTAGAATGAAGTCTTGCTCCGTCAATGGCTTTCTTGCTGTTCTTGGCATAAGGGGAAGAGTTTGTCGGAAACAAAATTACGATTTTCCGGCGATTTCTCAAAAAGCGGGTAACGTTATTGGAGAAAGCCCGTATAAGTGGCAGATAGAATCACTGGTTATGAAAAGATTTGAAATCATCGACGGCAAATGCGTCATCCCCGAGGGGGCTGACCACATTGAAGATTATGAGTTCTACTGCAGCGACGACCTTCGTGAAGTCGTTTTCCCGGAGTCCCTTTCCAGCATCGGGCGCGAGGCGTTCAAGGGCTGCTGGAACCTCAGGGAGATTCACCTTCCAGCAGGCCTTGTGGAGATTGAAGAGGCAGCTTTCAGCGGATGCTGCTCCCTGGAGGTCATCGAGGTGGCAAAGGGGAATGCCATCTTCGGCTCTGAGGGTAACTGCTGCCTCACGGATGACGGGAAGACGCTGGTGTTCGGCTGCCGGGCATCCGTCATCCCCGATACGGTGGAGACCATCGGCCGGGCAGCTTTCCAGTGGTGTGAGACGCTGCCGGGCATCTCGATTCCCGCCTCTGTCCGCAACATCGAGAACAGGGCCTTCTATGGTTGCCTTGCACTCAGGAACCTCAAGTTCTCCAGTGCGGGGAACCTCCTCAGGATCGGGGCGGATTCCTTCTCGCGCTGCGCCTGCCTCCGCGCGGTCACCATCCCGGAGAGCGTCAGGAAAATCGGTGCTGGGGCCTTTGCGGAATGTCCGTATCTATGGTCCGTCAACATCCCGGGCGGGGTCACCTGTATCGAGGACGGCACCTTTTTCGGATGCCAGACACTGTCCAGACTCTCCATCCCGGACTCCGTCACCGAGATCCGGCGCTACGCTTTCTGCGGGTGTCGCAACCTTGAGGGCTTGAAGATCCCCGCGTCAGTGCACACCATCGGCTCGTATGCATTCTCCGAGTGCGGCCGCCGCGAGGAAACCAAGATTCCGGTTACGGTCAGGATGCTCGGACATGATGTGGCCAGCGTCTATGTTCCAGAGGAAATTGACGATGAGGACCATCTGGAGGAGGTGAAACGGGAAGAAGAATGCGATGTTGAACCGTGCGGCGGAGGAGATGAACTGCCTTTCTAATCAACAATACAAACTATCATGAAAGCAACAACAAAATACGACATCGGGGACCTGGTCTGGTCCCTCCGCGGCAATCGCGCCGTCAGGCTTGATGTGACCAGAGTCATCATCTCCATTGAGAGGGACGGCCTCTGCGAGGTGAGCTACTCGCTGCATTACGGCGACGAGGAGATTCCCGAGAGCAAACTGTTCAAGACAAGAGAAGAACTTTTAAACACACTGTAGCATGGAAAAGGCATTCGATATCGGCCTCGGAGCCGAAGTATGGGTGATTCACAGCAACCACATCGTGAGAGGAACGGTGAGCAAGGTTTGGTACACCAAGTTCATCAGCCCTGTGGACTACGAGTCGGTGGTGGAATCGGAGTGGTACTTCGTCTGCGATGCTGACGGCAAAAGGATCGATTCCTTCCGGAGGAAGGATTTGTATCTGAAAAAGGAGGATTTGCTTAGTTCCTTGTAGAAAAATAGTTAACTTTATAGGCGCTAAAACTATACATTTCGTTCTATTTGATTCATAGAAGTATGGAGAATATCAATTTTATCAACGGAAAGACCCTGGAAGGCGAGCAGATAACGTTCGACGGATTCAGGGTAGAATCCTATGCAATTTATGACGATGAAGAGGAGGGACTCCTCGTAGATCTCTATTTCAAGTCTGGAAGTTCGGTCACCGTTTTCGCCTATGCGGACAAAGAAAGTGAAAGCAGCGAAATCGTCGACAGCCTTCTCGAGTGTGCGGAAGCTTTGAAAAAGAATCCTGCTCTCCTGGTCAAAAATTTTCCTTTCGAACTTATCATATGCAATTCCTCAAAGAATAAAGAGTATAATTTTGACGGCAACTCGGTAGAATACTACACCCGCGATGAATCTGCCGATGAGGACCTTGTAGAGTTGCATTTCGCTTCCAGCCATGTAGTAGCGGTGTTCAACGAACTTGACGAAGACCTTTACCCGGGAGAGAGCGTCGAGACCCTGGTGGAAAGCTGCATATGCCGGTATCTGACAGACAAAGACTGATATTTCTTTTTCACTGAAGGTAACGATAATCCGAATGGATGGTATTATGGGTAGGAAACAAAGTGAAAACCGATATGAAAAGAACTAAGGATTATGCTTCTGATGCTGTAAAAGACAGCGTTCAGGCCGCAATGGCAAAGATATCGGCCTACTTCGGCAAGGAATGGGCTCCAGGCAAGGAATACGATGTGATCAAACACATCCATGGCCTCCTGGATGCCGAGATTGACAAGTATCTGGCACCTGGCCAGGCCGGGGATGCCTATAGGCACCTTGCCAGTTACGCTCCCGGAGCAAAAAAGTACGAAGCCGCCTATGCCAAGTATCTTGAAAAGTACGGTCCGTACCTGATGGAGCTCTTCGTCGAGTACGCGGATTCCCTGAAACTGACCGGTCGGTATGATGTCGGCGAAAGATACAACGAGGTCAGCAGGGATATCCTGGACAAGATGCAGAAGAACCTGTTCAGCAAGAAGGACATCGAACAGATGTTTGATACCGAGTCTGATGCCATTGACAAGTTTATGCAGCGGCACGGGGTGGAGGATTATTCTATTACGATGGGAACCATCGGCCTTGCAGTCAACGTCAATGGCGACATCACCCTCACGAAAGGGGATGCTCCACGCGGTCAGTTCAGGCACGAGTTCAAGAAAATTTCCGGAAATTTCATATGCCGGGACTGCGGCCTGAAGAGCCTTCTCTTCGGTCCTGAGGAAGTGGGGGGAGATTTCGACTGTTCAAACAATAGACTGACCTCCCTTTCTGAAGCTCCGAAGGTCGTTGGCGGCAACTTCATCTGCCAGGGCAACAAGAAGATGTTCACGTATACCGAGATTAAGAAGCACGTCAAGGTCGGAGGAAGGATCTACACTGATGCACCCCTGACTCCGGAGGAGAAAGAGGATTTCCGGCAGCAGCTGATCAAGGAACAGAATGAGTTCTTGGAACAGTACAGGGCCGTTGGAGACAAGTTGGACAAGGCAATGGACGCGGGGGATATCAAGACAGTCGAGAAATGCAGGGAATACTTCTACGACGCCATTGATTTCTTCAAGGAGAGGCCCTGGATACAAAAACAGGGGACGGAACTGTCATATGAAATATTGATGAAGATATATACCTATCTGAACGACTTTGAGCCCTTCAAGTACCCCGACGTCAAGGCAGAGGACCTCAGGTTAAGAAAACTGTTGAAAAACTAAGCGGTTATGACAGAATCACTTGAAATGTATGACGGGAAGCCGGTCTTCCTCGCGGCGAACAGCAAGGAACTGGCAAGGGCCGTGAAGAAGTACGAAGGCAAGGCGGAAGCGCCTTATGTGGTTCGCTGGTCCGGCAAGACCAGGAAAGTCAGGGAAGAGGCTTTCTGCCACGACGAGAACCTCGGAGTGATACTCCTGCCCGATTCGGTGACCACGATTGGCGACATGGCATTCGCGTATTGCCGCAACTTGAGCAGCGTTGTCATTCCCGGCAGCGTGACCACGATAAAACGAAGGGCCTTCGACGGCTGCACCTCCCTTCCCGAGGTTGTCATTCCCGATTCCGTCAGTCGCATTGAAGAGTATACCTTTGGCAACTGCTCGAGCCTGAAGCATGTCGTTCTACCGGACACCCTGTATACCATTGAGAAGTATGCCTTCACCGGGTGTAAGTCGCTGACCGAGATACTTCTGCCGGAATCCCTGAGTTATCTGGAAGAATTCGCATTCTATCAGTGCGACAATCTCCGGAGCATCAAGGTCAGTCCAGACAACCGGACGTTTGACAACCGGAATGACTGCAACGCGGTCATTGAGACGAAAAGGAACAGTCTGGTCCTGGGATGCCGATCGACTGTCATCCCTGACACTGTTACGAAGATCGGCGATTCCGCATTCTATGGGAACAGTGTTCTGACCGGGATAAGCATCCCTTCTTCAGTCAAAGAGATCGGAGACAGCGCCTTTGGCAAGTGCGAAGCACTGTCAAGCATAGTCATTCCGGATTCCGTTACGGATATCGAAGACGGAGCATTCTCCCAGTGTGTGAATCTTGCCGATGTCACCCTTCCTAAAGCCCTGACAGAGCTCAAAGGGGTGTTTCAGGGTTGTAAGAGTCTCAAGAAGATAGAGATTCCCGAATCTGTAACCGTAATCGGTTATGAAGCATTCCTCGGATGTTCGAACCTTGAAAAGATCCGTATCCCCGATTCGGTGAAAAAGATAGGAAGCGCAGCTTTTCAGTCTTGTTCACTTCTCAAATCCGTCATCATTCCCGACACCGTTGAAAGTATCGACACCTCGGCATTCAGGAGCTGCAGGGAGCTCACGGACATCCGGCTGCCGAAATCACTGGCGGAGATTCCGAATTTTGCTTTCCTTTACTGCCAGAGCCTGAGAAGGATCGTTCTTCCAGACTCAATAAAGGAAATCGGCAGCCACGCATTCGACGGCTGTACAGGACTGGAGGAGATTGTGTTGCCGGATTCACTGGAGATTATCGGCAGCTATGCTTTCGACGGCTGTTCGGGGATGAAGACCATCTCGATTCCGAACTCGGTGATTAAAATTGAGAGGGGTGCTTTCAGCGATTGTTCTGCCTTGACCGAACTCATCATACCCGATTCTGTCGAAGCAATTGAGGACCACTTCTTCAAAGGCTGTACCTCGCTGAGGCATATCGCGGTCAGTGATGGCAATCCCAAATACGACAGCCGCGAGGACTGCAACGCCATCATCAGGACCGCGGACAGCACATTGATGTTTGCCTATCAGAAGAGCGTTATCCCGGATACCGTAAAGGCGATAGGGGAATCCGCGTTTGCGAAGTGTGAAAGGCTTAATGGGATAACAATCCCGGCTTCGGTGGTATTGATTGACAAATACGCATTCATGGGGTGTACGGGGCTAACCGGGATTTCAATTCCTGATTCGGTTACAGACATTGAGTGGAGTGCTTTCAAGGGATGAACGGGCCTCACTGAGCTGATAATACCGGACTCAGTGAAGTGTATCAGCAACGAGGCCTTCAGAGATTGTACCGGGCTCAAAAGAGTAGTCCTGGGAAATGGCCTGAAGAATATCGGGCACGGGTGTGACGGCGCCTTTCAGGGATGTACCAGCCTTGTCGAGGTCCAGATCGGCAGTTCCGTCAGTCGGATCGGCCGCTGTGCATTCTGCGGCTGTTCCAGCCTTGCCGCCATCAGGATTCCAGACTCCGTAAAACAGATCGATTACTATGCATTCTCCGGCTGCTCAAGCCTGACGAGCATCACCATCCCCGATTCGGTTGAACGTATTTGGGAAGATGCATTCCAGGGCTGCACTTCCCTGAAGGAGGTATATATAAAGAATGTATGGCTGCTTGACAAGACCGGCCTTGGCAAGGATGTCAAAGTCATTCCCACGGCTGCGGAGGGAGAGGAGTTGGCAAAAGTTCAGGCTCCCATAGAGATACAGCCTCTTACACTGAGCTATTCCGTAAAGAAGAGCTTCCAGAGCAGAATCCGTCCCGGAGACGAGGTGAAAATAACGCTTCTCGGAGCCCGTGAGTATCCCGGAAGCCTCAAGGCCTGGAATCCTGTTTGGGAGATGGATGATTCCGTCAGCGTCATCTTTGAGGAATACTATTTCGAGGTCCTTGTCAATGGTAACAAGCGTTACATCGGGCAGAGCTTGATTGAAAGATATACGGAGAGCAGTACAATGGGCGGTGGTGTGAGATACCACGTTGAAAGGGACCGCATCAACGCCGATTCCCAGAAGCAAGCGATGGAGAAGTTAGTCGACTGGATGGAATCAGGACGTTCGGCCAACAACGACTGGCACTGGATAAAATCTCCTGACGAAGTCAGGGACATTCCTGACGGACTCCCTTATTATCCGAGGTGAGACTTGGAGGGGCAGGCTGGAATTCCTGTGCCGCAGGTAACGATACCTAATCCGGCCGGTATTATGGATAGATGAGATAACGATTATAGCATGTACGAAGAATTCAATAGACGGATTCACGATGTGATCAAGGACAAAATCTTCCTGTCCAACATCAGCGGGATGCCGGCGACCGTGGTCGAAAAGCTGCCGGAGGAGATTGCGGAAGGCGAAGTCCTTTTTGATGGTATGATGTTGTATGACGGCGTCGAGGGAATCGAGGACGACATCCAGCAGATGAACTCTGTCACGAAGAATGGAGAGAGGGTGAATCTTGAGGACTACTACACCGATAACGGCGCCTTCGACGATGACGGGATGGACCGTTTCATCGCAGCATTGGAGCGCTTGATGACAATCGATGAGTTTACGAAGTTCTTGAAGATGTGGAACAAGTTGAACAAATAGTTTATTGAAAAATATGGGCGTAGAACAAGATGTATATTTTGTTGCGGTGGAGGGTTCCCGCAAGAATATCGTTCGTATGATGAATGCGGCATTGCGGAAATTTGAAATTCAAGAGCCCATTACCGAAGACGATGACATAGAAACGATCAACCGCAAGCTGGAAGTCTTCTCCGGTCGGGACGGAAAGGATATTGGTATTTCTGATCTTTTGGAAGAAGATGGTTTGCAAGAATTGAGATTCATTGAATTTGTTCGTGTGGAGGAATCCACCTGCGGGCTTGTCGCTAAATTCACTTTCTACCTGTCTGATGGCTTCTATGATGAATATGAATTCTCCGAAGACGCCAAGTCCTGGCCCGATTTTGCGCGCCAGTATGGTTTTTGTGTTTTTATTGATGACGAATACTACAGGAACGCCCAGTTTGTGGCCTTTGTTTCGGCTTCAATCTATGATGCGACAGGAGGTGAACTCCGCAGCATCCATCTTGATTCCGGAGTACGCGGAGAGGAGTTCCCGATTTTCCTCAGGACGTTGGCTTATATGTATCCCGAAAGGTATGTTCCTATGTGGGAGAAGTACCATGGAGAGCACCCGGAAGTAGAGTATAGCAGGGAAGAATGCCTTGCTTGGGCGGAAAAACGACAAGAGAAGTTCCGTCAAAACGCCAGCGTGAAAGACCATCTTCCAGGGTAACGATATCCTGTTTCTCTAGTATAGGTAGTAGGAATAAAGAATTCACAAAAAGATGAAAACGACAGAGAATATCAAATTGACTACCGCGGGGGAACTCCTTGGAGAACTGGAGAAGTATAAGAAGAATCATTGGGACGACTGCGTAGTCGCCTGGCTGAAGGGTGATGAGCGGACTTTCGGTGTCGTCGGCATGGGGAATGACAAAGACGGAGACCTTCGGATTATAGTTGAAGAGGTGGATGATGTGCTGGAAGGCTTCTGGACCGTTGAGGAGGTGATTTCCTCACTGGAATGTAAAGGGAAGGATGCCCGGGTGTACCTTGCTGGTGAAGGCCTGTACCTTGCCATCGACAGCAGGGGTGGCATCTTCACTGAGGCCGATGATGACGATGTGGTCGGGTGCCATGTCACCGTCTTCGGCGAGTATGAAGAGATGCCTCGGAAGGCGCCGGCTCCCGGAAAGGCAAAGGGCAATCGGGGTGAAACCATCGCGCTCATTGCCATCATAGCCGGAAGCGCCCTGCTGATTCTCTACAAGGCATACACCCTGATAACCGGAACAGGAGGGCCCGTATGGGAGAGTGTTCTCTACATCGTCGGTGCCTCGATTGCCGCGGCAATCTGCGGACTGACGCTGTACTATTCGAAGGAGGACGGGAGATGAGTGAAAAGATTATCGAGACCAAGGCAGCTCTTGCCGGGACCAGGGAATCCATCATCCGGATCCTGAACCACGCGTTCCGGATGTGCTCAAACAAGGAATTCAAGATTGCCGATGGCGACAGCTTGGAAGCGATCAACCGTAAGATTGACGCGGCAAATAAGTATGTGGCGGGTTACCAGACCGGATTCACGTTGATGGACTACCTTGACGACCGTGCCAGGATGGACAGTCCGTTCAAGGACTATGTCCTGTCTTATATCGACGAAGAAGAGCCCGACGGCTCGGAGAATTACGACGCCAATCCTGCCGGCGTGACGGCCGAAGGCGAAGAGTATACTCTAACAATTGTCTCACGTGTCCGTGAGGGCCAGCATACCTACTACCCGGAGGACTGGCATTACTGGTGCGGCATGATGTCGGTGTATTACGACTGCCTCATCAAATTCAAAAAAGAAAACGCATAGTATATGGAAAAGACTGTCATTGGAACCGGAATATTCAATCTGGACATCATAGTCAAACGCGATTACCCCGAGTGGCCGCAACTGAGGCCCTTTACTGACAACGTTGTCATGGAGGAGGTCGGCGGGACCTGCGGGAACGTCATGAGCATGCTCTCATGGATGGGCTGGGATGCCCGGCCCATCGCGTGCCTGGACGATTCTCCGGAGGGGCTGAAGATCACGGAAGACCTTAAACGCTACGGATGCGACTGTCGCTACGTGACCAACACCCCTGAAGGCGGCACGACGATGCTTCGGTGCACACACAAGAGGACGGCTGACGGGAAACATACCATGAGCGTCCGGGCGGGTTCACCGGGCGGGAGCCGCTTCCCCAAACGGCATTTCCTCAGGGCCCGTGACGAGGCCCCGGTCTTTATGGATCAGTTGATTGAGGTCCCGTCGGTGTTTTTCTTTGACGATCCCGCGGCGGGTCATCGTTATCTGGCAAGGGAGATGAAGCGGAAAGGCTGCCAGATAGTCTATTTCGAGCCATCCAAAGTCGCCACCAATGCCGACCTTGAATCCATAGGAGTAAGCGATGTCATTAAGTTCTCCGACGAGAACGTGCCGGATGTCTCTTTCACGGATTCATTCCCGGACAAGGTGTTCATCCAGACGATGGGGCCGAAAGGAGTGCGGTACAAGTACAAGGGACGGCCATGGGAGGTGGTGGAGGCGCTACCCATCCAGCATGTTGTTGACACTGAAGGCGCCGGGGACTGTTTCACCGCGACCTTCATCAATGCCGTAGCCGAAAGTGGCTTAACTCTGTCGAGCATCCCCGCTGCCATACGTGAGGCAATGGAAAACGCTTCGCGCAGCGTGGGCTACTTCGGCAGCAAAGGCTTCATTCACCACTTGTCTCCAAACGGATACAATTGATTTTTTTACCGGAAAACTGGGCTACTTTTTGGGCCATTATTTATGAAAAATGCCTTACAGTGTGTTCTGTAAGGCATTTCTGCGGTGAGTGAGGAACCGCATTTTCTGAAAATCTTTCCTCTCATCCCGAACAAATTATTTTGTAAATGCTTGATAGATAGTTAAATTATGAAAAAGAGCCTTCGACACTATCGGAGGCTCATTCGTGATTTTTAGTACACTTTCAGTACATTATTCGAGATTTCTTTGTATCTTTGCAATACGAAATTTTAACATATCGATTATGGCTACAACGTTTGTATTGCTCAACAAAGAAGCAAAAGGAACCGTTCCTTTGTACATCCGGATTCAGCACCCGGCTCCCAAAATCAACATCCGCGTAAAAACTGATTTGTCCGTTCCTGCAGAGAAGTGGCGGCTGGATCGTAACGGCGCTGCCTGGGCCAATTACATCAAAAGTGAGACCGGCGCCCATGTCAACACCAAAATGGAGCAGATCCGCAACGCCGTTGACTCCCGCTTGAAGGAAGGGCAGGCGCTAACGAGCGACGACGTCAAGAAGATCTGCAACGACATCATCTATCGGGAGGAGCGTGAAGAGCAGCTGCGCCAGGAGGAGGCTAAGCGCCGCGCCGAAGAAGAGGCTAAACGCATGACGCTTTCCAAGTACATAGACCAGTACGTCAAAGATATTTTCTCCGGAGCCAGACAAACGGAGAGAGGCAATAACTTCGCCTATGGCACTGCCAAAACCTTTCGCGAATCGATGACTGTCTGGAAAACCTTCCAGAAGGAGACGCAAACAATCTATGACTTCAACGACATTGACATAACAGTGTATTTCAAGTACACTGAATGGATGAAAAACAGGCACTATTCCATCAACACTATTGGAAAGCACGTCGCTCATCTTAAAGGGATACTCCGTTCGGCCGAATCGGAAGGATATAATCAGAGCCAAAAATACAAGGACAAACGCTTCAAAGGCACCCGCGTGGAAGTCGATTCCATCTACCTCACCAAGGAAGACCTGGAGAAATTCTGCGCTGTGGACCTCTCCAAGATGCCCGTCGGCTACCAGCAGGCCCGCGACATCTTCCTCGTTGGCTGCTGGACTGCCCAGCGCGTCTCGGACTACAACAATATCACCCGCGACGCCATCCAGTCCTATACCAAGCGCACCATCGTTGACGTTCCGGATCCTGAGAACCCGGGCAAGACCAAGCCCGAGATCCAGACCCGTGAGATAATGTACATCAACATCCGGCAGCATAAGACCGGTGCCAAGGTCGCAGTCCCTTGCTCCACTGAGCTCAAGAACATCCTGGAGCGCTACAACTACCAGATGCCCCACCTGGCCGACCAGGTCATCAACCGCTACATCAAAGAAATCGGCAAGATGGCCGGTCTAGATGAAATAGTAGAAATGGTGGAGACCAAAGGCGGCAACAAAACCACCGTCAAATATGAAAAATATAAACTGATCCATTCGCACACAGCGAGGCGAACCGGCGCAACCCTGATGTACCTGGCCGGGATGGACGTTTACGACATCATGAAAATCACCGGCCACTCATCGCCGAACATGCTCAAAAAATACATCAAAGCCGATCAGTTGGAGGTTGTGGACAAAATTATCGACAAGTACAATTACTTCGACTGATATGGAAACACAAGAAAGAGAATCACTTATGAATGTGGCGGACCTGATGGGATCCGCCACGCTGCGTATGGAGCGGGTCACTCGTGCCATCCGCAGCGAAAAGATGGACAAACTTGAGGTCGCCGGCATTCCTGGAGACATCCGCAGCCTCCGTGAAGACTACGCCGCCCTGGACGATGCCCTTTTCAGCAGTTGCCGGCATCTCCGTGACAACTGGCCAGCCTTCCAAAACAACCGCGGGCTCCTGTATGAACTGCGGCTCTTTGAAGACTCCATAAGCACGTTCAACAAAGCTGCCCAGGCTTTCGATGATGCCGTCACGGCCGATGAGCCCTCCGCCCTCCGGCTCCTTGCAGACTATGAAGCTTCCCGGGAATATGCCATGCTCTCGGCCCGTTACACGCCTCTTCTTCAGCCCGCATTCTCTTACGAACACAGCCTCCGTTCCTTCCCCGCGGAAAAACACACGCCCCTGCAGGGCCTCTGCGCAGAGATGTCCGGATACTTCCAAGGCAAAACCGACCAAGAACTCGAAGACGCTCTCCTGAGGGGAAAATACGGCGGACCACGTGGGATCTGGACCGGCACCCTTACCCAGGCTACCTACTTCGGCCGGCACTTCGGTGCCACGGCCCAGGTGATGAACAAACTCTTCACCTTCTATGGCGGAAACAGCCAGCCGAGAAAGGCCCACTTCACCAAGTATCCGCCCACCAAAATAACCTCAACAGACCCCTTGGCAATCATATTGTCGAAATATCCCCGCAAAAAATAGAAGAAATATGTCGATGCCCGTCGGCATCCCAAGATAACGAAGGCTCTCCACCGAGGGCCTTTTTTATCTTGTGCACTGACATTTGCCGACACCGGTCGGCATCTCCAAGCTATTGTTATTCCGTAATTTCCCTTTCATCTTTGTACTGCCGGAAGGGTATTCCGACGGGGAGTGCGCACAACCCTATTGTCAAATTCAAAAGAAAAATGTTACCATGGACAGTGTACTGCACGCTATAGGGGACTATCTGGAGAATATCGTCTATGACAGTGTCAAAAAGGCGATGATAGAGGTTGCTCCTAGACAAAAGGCTGACGAGGAAGAAGTTTACATCTCCGTCAAGGAAGCTTGTAAATTGCTCGGAATCAAGACTACCGCATTTTACGACCGCTTGAAACAGCTGCCTTCCATCCGTACAAAAAAAGAAGATGGTCGGCGTATGGTCTGCCAAAATGATCTGAAGAAACTCAAAGAACAGAACGCCATAGGCAAATATGCTCGATACAAAGGGAAATCGTAATCGAACCAACCTTCAAAATCAGAGCATATTATGGCAAATCTAACCAAGATTGGGCCCGACAGCAGGCCCATTGGGGAAACGCCGGTGTGCGTTTTCCACAGAGCCACCATTCCGGGAAAGAATGATGAGCCCATCGAGCGCCGCGGCCAGGCCTACCTCAAAGAATCCGCTCAAATGCAGATTCTCACCCTGAACGAATTCCTCCAGCTGGGAACCGAGTACCGCGAAGAGATAGGAAAAATTCGCTCCTCGGCCGACAAAGCCGAGCGCTCCCGCCTCAAGAAATCCACACTCCCAGCAGGCTGCATCTCCTGCAGAGTCAAGACACGCCTTGCCGGCATCCGGAAAGAAGACAAGATCCTGCAGTACAATTCCCTCATCGTCCTGGACTTTGACAACCTGGAAGACGTTGAGGCCGCCAAGCAAGACCTCGCGCAGCTCTCCTTCTTCTGGTACCTCGGCCTCAGCGTCAGCGGCAAAGGCCTATTCGGCATCGTTCCCGTGGCCACCACCGACTGGCGCGAGCACAAACAGTACTTTGATGCCCTCTCCCGCGAGCTGGCCGATATCGGCTACACCGTCGACGCCGCCTGCAGTGACGAAACCCGCCTCCGCTTCATCAGCATTGATGAACATCCATACCTCAACGACAGCTGCGACATCTATGAGCTGCCGGAAGGGCCCGAAGAAGAACTCCCGGAAGAATTCCGTCCCAGAGACATTCCCGACGATGAACGCCTGGAGATGTATGTCTCCCTCTGGGAGCAAAAGCACATCCCCCTGGACGACTATGAAGAGTGGCTCACCATCGGCATGGCCCTCTCCAGCCTCGGCGAGACCGGCCGCGCCGCCTTCCACCGGCTCTCCGTCTTCTCCAAGAAATACTCTCCGGAAGACACCGACCGCAAATTCAACGAACTCCTGAAGACCACCCGCTCCGTCGGCATCGGCAGCTTCTACTACCGCTGCCACCAGCGCGGCGTCATTCCCGACAGCATCCCGCACTACGAATGCATCCCGTTCCCCGTTGAGGTGCTGCCGAAAAAGGTCCAGGAAATCGTCCGGGAAACCCACCTTCACCAGAACTTTCCCATCGACTACATCGCGCCCTGCCTCCTCTTCGTAGCCGCCCTTTCCTGCGGCAACGCCGCCGTCATCGAGATGCAGACCGGCTGGAAAGAAAAGCCCCTGCTGTACCTGGCCATCGTCGGCGGCCGAGGCACCAACAAGACCAGCTGCTTTGACTTCGCCCTGGCGCCCATCCGGGAGAAAGACGACCAGGAGTATGAGCGCTATGTTAGCGAGAAAGCCCTCTACGACGCAGAATTCCTCAAACCACTGAAGGAACGGAATCCCAAGCTGGAGATGCCCATGTATCAGCAGTACATCCTCAGCGACTTCACCCCCGAAGTCCTGGTCCGCCAGCACAAAGCCAACCCCAGAGGCCTCATCGTCTTCTTCGACGAACTCATCGGCTTCATCTACAGCTTCAACAAATACCGTAGCGGCGCCGACGAACAGATGTGGACCCAACTCTTCGCAGGCGGAGGCGTCACCGTCAACCGAGTAGGAGCAGACCCCGTCAAAATCAACGACACCTGCATTGGCGTCTTCGGCGGCATCCAGCCCGAAATCCTATCCAATTTCGCCAAAGGCAAGATCCAGAACGGCTTCGTGGACCGCTGGCTCTTCGCCTTCCCGGAGAAGGTCCCGTACCCCAAGTTCAACGACATCGATATCGATGAGCGCATCGCCCAGAGCTGGAACAAAATCATCCAGCGGATCCTCTCCCTTCCGTTCGAAGGCACGCCAAAAGTCGTGAAACTCTCCCCGGGAGCCAAAGCCCTCTACAAAGAATGGTTCGACAACCTTAGCGACCAAAAGAACAACGGCGGCAGCAGCTTCGCCGGCCTGGCCACTAAGATGGACCGTTATTGCGGCCGATTTGCCCTGGTACTGGAGGTCCTGAAATTCGGCTGCAGGCAGTCCAAACTTGCCGACATCAGCGAAGACAGCATGCGCGGCGCCATCGCCCTCAGCTACTACTTCATCGCCTGCGGCATCAAGGCCCACCGCAAGTTCATCAGTTCACCCGTCGATGAACTCCCGGGAATGCAGAAGACCATCTACGATGAACTGCCCCAAAGCTTCGAGACCAAAGCCGGTCTCCAGGTCGCAGAACGCTACGGAATGCCGGAGAGAAGCTTCAAGCGCTGGCTCTCCACCAGCCTCTTCCGCAAAATTACCCACGGCTACTATGAAAAGCGCTATCGATAATACTCTCTTACCCACTATGGCACGATTGGCACTTTTGGCACTTTCAGCACATCCCCAAAGTGCCAATAATGCCAAAAGTGCCAGGGAATAATCAATGTTATTAGAAATGACAAGAAAGATTGCTAACTTTGCCAAGACAAAAGAATTATCGTATATGGAGTATTCGATATATTGCGACGAAACCTGTCACCTGGAGCACGATGGAATTCCTCAGATGGCTCTGGGAGCCGTATGGTGCCCGACAGAAGAGAAAGCCGGGATCTTCAAACGCCTTCGGGAGATCAAGGTTGAGCATGGATTGAAGCCGACTTGTGAACTGAAATGGAACGCCGTTTCCCCGGCCAAGATAGATTATTACCTGGATGTCGTAAACTACTTCTTTGACAACCAGGATATACACTTCCGGTCCGTTTTGGTCCCCGATAAATCCTCGTTGAAGCTTCAGAGTTCTTCTCACGATTCTCTGTACTACAAGTTGTATTTTGATCTCCTCAAGACCATCATTGACCCGAAGGCATCCTACGAAGTGTATCTGGATATTAAGGATACCCGGGGGCAGAAAAAGGTCAACAATCTGAAGGAACACCTCAACAAGTCCGTATACGATTTCAATCGCGACGTCGTGAAGAAGATCCAGCAGGTCCGGTCCCACGAAGTTGAGTTGGTGGAGTTGGCCGATTTCCTTGCCGGTGCTATATGCTATGCCAACCGAGGCTTATCTGGCAGTAAGGCCAAACTTGCCGTCATTGAACGGATTCGCGAAAGGAGTGGTTACAGCCTTCTGCAGAGTACTCTGTACAAAGAGGAGAAAGTCAATATCTACATTTGGAAGTCAAGGAACAACTAATGACTGTAGCTTTGGATACTCTTCCCCGGATGATATGTCTGGAGGATTTTGGCGGAAACTATTCTGCCTATATTGACGCTGTATATCAAGTGTTCTTCCATGACTTTATGCTTCACAAGGCTCAATTTGGGAGTCATCGCTTACATCTGAGATACCATCCT
>Ga0247610_10002388_pt1 | contig 21747 bp, 12 predicted proteins | sample 174DNAGHGhighgp2_FD_193483 | JGI IMG/M metagenome (GOLD analysis project Ga0247610, IMG submission 193483) | Sheep rumen microbial communities from Palmerston North, Manawatu-Wanganui, New Zealand - 1742 DNA GHGhigh gp2 | ecosystem: Host-associated > Mammals > Digestive system > Stomach > Rumen...
TAATCAAGTGATTTCGTTTATCGTTTCAGCTTTGTTATGTTTTGCTTTGTATTATGGATTTGATGTGATAGCAATGCTCAGTTCGTCGGCCTCTACTCAATCGATTATTACAGCTTTTGGCATCAATAGTCATTACGAATCGATGAGCCGAGGAGTGATCGATACCCGCGATTTAATTTACTTCTTTTCGGTAATTGCCGTGTTTATCTATACTACAATTTTAATTTTATCTCGCAAAAAATAATATGAAAAAGAAACTGATACATACTGCAATTTTCTTGATTTCGTTGGTGTTGATAAACTGGCTATCTTCGTATGTTTATCATCGTTTCGATTTGACAAGTGAAAAGCGTTATTCTATTTCAGATAATACCAAAAAACTACTTCGTAATTTGGATGAAGATATTACGATAAAGGTATATTTAGATGGCGATTTAAATTCGAGTTTTTATCAATTAAAAAAATCGGTTAAAGATATCTTAGAAGAGTTTAAAGCTTACGATAAACATCGTAAATTAACGTATGAATTTATCAATCCTTCAGAAGGAAAAAACAATAAAGAACGCAATGAATATTATGCTCAATTGGAATCGAGAGGATTAAAGCCTATCGTGGTTCACGATACCGATTCAGAAGGCGAAATGATTCAAAAAGTAATGTTCCCGTGGGCTGAGTTTTCTACGGCTCGTGATACGTCTTTTTTAGTCAATCTTTTGAAAAATATTCCTGGTTATGGTGGGGAGGAAAATATCAATGCTTCAATCGAATCTCTTGAGTTTGAATTGACGGACGCACTTCGTGTCATTACAGCAAAAGAAATTATGAAGATCGCATTTATTGAAGGTCATGGTGAATTGCCCGAACAAAATGTGTTTGATATTACCAATTCTTTTAGTCGTTACTATCAGATTGATCGTGGTGTTCTAGGTTCGGATGCTTCTGTTTTAGATGGTTACAAGGCAATTATTATTGCGGGACCTCAAGAAAAATATAGTGAATCGGATAAGTTTATCATTGATCAATATGTTATGAAAGGAGGAAAGGTCCTTTGGTTGGTAGATGGGGTTTCGCATATCAATATGGATAGTTTGCAAATTCGATCTTCAGCTATTGCATTGCCTAAAGATATTAATCTTAATGATATTTTATTTCGCTATGGGGTGAGAATAAATGCTAATTTGGTTCAAGATTTGCAATGTGCCTATATTCCTGTAAATTTGGCACCTATAGGCGAGAAGGCAAATTATAAGCCTGCTCCTTGGTATTATTCGCCTTTGTTGTTGACTTCGCCATATCATCCAATTACTAAAAATTTGACACCTGTAAAAGCCGAGTTTGCGTCAAGTATTGATTTGGTTAATAATGAATCAAAAATTCAAAAAACAGTGATTTTGGCCACGTCTTCATCATCCAATTCTATGCAAGCTCCAATTGTAGTCAATGTCAATATGGTGAACGAAAAACAAGTAGCCGAAAATTTTGTCATGCCTAATCAACCTGTGGCTGTAAGTTTGGAAGGATGTTTTCCATCCATATTTGCTAACCGTATGGTTCCTAAGGATATAGAGTATTTTTTTGGAAATATTATTCAAGAAAGTAAGCCTACCAAAATGGTGGTATGTTCATCTTCTTCGCTTATTAGAAATCAAACAATGGGAGTAGGCGAGAATATGGTGGCAGTTCCTTTAGGGTACGATCGTTATATGAATCAACAGTTTGGAAATAAGGATTTTATATTGAATGCGGTTAATTTCTTAACGGATGATGAAGGTTGGATGAATTTGCGAACACGAGAATTGAAAATTCGATTGCTTAATAAGAAACAAATTACTACTCATAAAACCTTTTGGAAAATGGTGAATGTGGTAGGACCATTGGTCGTTTTGATGATATTTGGAGTCGTATTTTTAGTTGTAAGATCAAGAAAATATAAACGAAAATGAAAATAATTTGCGTGGGTTGGAATTATGCCAATCATAATACTGAACTCAATCAACCATTACCAGCAGAACCAACTATCTTTATGAAGCCCGAAACGGCTATTCTTAAAGATAAGGAACCTTTTTATATTCCCGATTTTTCATCGGAAATGCATTACGAATTAGAATTGGTGGTAAAGATTGATAAGATGGGGAAAAATATCTCATCAAAATTTGCTCCTCGTTATTATTCAAGTATTGGTTTGGGTATTGATTTTACAGCTCGTGATTTGCAACGCAAACTTCAAACTGAAGGCAAACCTTGGGAATTGTGTAAAGCTTTTGATAACTCGGCTGTCGTCGGTAATTTTGTGTCAATTGCTGATATGCCATTCTCAATAAATGAAATTCCTTTTACTCTAAAGAAAAACGATAAGATCGTTCAAAATGGGAATTCTGTAAATATGATTTTTGATATTAATTCGTTAATAGAATATATAAGCAAGTTTTTTACTCTTAAAACAGGAGACTTGATTTTTACTGGAACACCAAGTGGAGTAGGCCCTGTGGCAGTTGACGATCATTTGGAAGGTTTTTTGGGTGAACAAAAATTGTTGGATTGCTTTGTAAAATAGTATGAAAAATTCTTTAAAGAAATATATTACACTATTTGTACTCTTGTGTATTTCGCTGCTAACGAATGCCGCTGATTACACAAATAACTCTGTTTTGTCTTCTGGTAAATGGATAAAAATTGGAGTCCAGAATACCGGTATCTACAAAATAACTTATGCTGAACTTGAGAAATACGGACTTAATCCTGCTCAATTACATATTTATGGTTATGGCGGAAATGTATTGTCTGAAAAATTTTCAGAAATGACCTATGACGACCTTCCTGAAGTGAGTATTTATGATTCAGGATCGTATATTTTATTTTATGCTAAGGGAGTTGTTAAATGGAAATATCAGGATAATCGTTTTGTTCATATAAATAATACATACTCTACTCAAGGATATTATTTCTTGACCTCCAATAGTAATCCTCGTAAATTGATTTCTGAAAAGATAGAAAACGAGGTTCCTAACACGTATTCTATGAGTTTTACTGATTACCAGTTGCATGAACAGGAATTGTATAATTTTGTTAAGTCGGGAAAAGAATTTTTTGGCGAGACATTTTCTAATAATTCTCAACAAACATTCAGTTTTAATCTTTCGGGATATTTGGTCGAAAATGCTATTGTAGATTTGGAGGTAGCTTCTAATTCTACACTAGGTACTAATTTTGAAGTGTCGATTGCTGGCACTAAACAGTCAAATTTGAATATCCCTGGTATGACTGGTAATTATCAAAAAGCAAGTGTAATATCGTCTCAATATAGTTTTGTGCCTTCTTCGGTTAAAAATGATATTCAGTTGGGGTATAAAGGAACTCAATCCACCAATGGATACCTCAATTATATACGTGTGAATTATCGTCGAAGGATTGAATGTGTGTCGCCATTTTTGGCGTTTAGAGATCCTAATTCGGTTGGTGATGGAAATGTGACAAGGTTTACAGTAGCAGCCGCAAATAATAAATGGCAAATTTGGGATGTGTCTGACGCTGAAAATGTGGTGAGTATGTCGACCGAATTATCGGGCTCGGTGTTTTATTTTACTGCCAAAACTGATAAGTTGCGTGAATTTGTAGCTCTCGATTTGACGGCTAATTTCCCTTCTGTAAATTTTATAGGTTCAGTAAGTAATCAGAATTTACATGGTTTGCCACAAACGGATATGGTCATTATTACACATAAAGATTTCAAACAATATGCCGATTCGTTTGCTAATTTTCATAAAAAATATGATGGCATGACGGTGGCTGTAGTATATCCAGAGACTATTTATAATGAATTTTCTTCAGGAACTCCAGATGCCACGGCATATCGACGTTTGATGAAGATGCTTTATGATAAGTATTCGGTTAATCCTCCTAAGTATTTGATGTTGATGGGAAGAGGTTCGTATGATAATCGAAATATCTTACTTTCTTCGGGAAATAATAATTATTTACTGACTTATCAATTTGGTAGTTCAAGCATTGAAACATCTTCGTATGTTTGTGATGATTATTTTGCATTCTTACAAGATGATTCGGGCGAGAATTTATTTGCTGATAAACCTTGTATTGGAGTAGGACGCTTGCCGATTACTTCAAATGCTCAAGCTAAGAATATTTATAATAAAATTAAAAATTATGTCTTGTCAGATGATAAGGGTAATTGGAAGTCAAAAATGATTTTTGTGGCGGATGATAAGGATAATTCGTTGCACATGAATCAGGCTAATAAACTTGCTGATAAGGTACGTAATAAGTATAAAGAATATAGTGTTGAAAAATTGTTTTGCGATGCTTACCAACGTGTTGTTGAGTCAAATCAAGCTACTTATCCTGAAGTTCATGATCGATTGTTAAAAGCTATCAATGATGGTGTTATGATGGTTAATTACACAGGTCATGGTGGTCACTCTGGTTTGGCTGATGAAAAAATTTTCCTTAATTCAGATGCTCTTGGTTTGAGAAATAAACATTTGCCTATTTTTGTTACAGCAGCATGTGGATTTAGTACTTATGATAACGAAACCGTTAGTGCCGGTGAAAATCTTTTACTTAATCCTACAGGTGGAGCAATCGCCTTGTTTTCAACCACACGAACTGTTTATTCTAACGAAAATTTTGAAATGAATAGTTTGTTTCTTGATGAAGCATTTAATGAAAATTATACCATTGGCGATATTATTAGATATGCAAAAAGTAAATCAAGTTCTAGTAACCAAAGTAAAATGAGTTTTGGACTTTTGGGTGACCCTGCAATGAAATTGCATTATCCCCCTAAAGCTATTACTACGGAGTCTTTGACTGAAAATGGGGTAGAGGTGACGACTTTGTCGGCATTAGCTAAGATTACTGTAAATGGATATGTAGAAAAATCAATTGGCGTAGTGGATGAGGATTTTGATGGTTATGTTTATCCTATTATTTATGATAAAGAATTAACTTATCAAACATTGGGAAACGATGGCGAAATTCCGTTTACTTACAATGATCAGAATAATATTATTTTTAATGGGAAAGCATCGGTTAAAAACGGTCAATTTAGTTTTACGTTCGTAGTTCCTAAAGATATTCGTTATAATTTAGGATCAGGTAAAATTCAATATTATGCAATAGATGCTGATTCAACGAAAGAAGTAATTGGGTATTATGATGCATTCGAGATAGGAGGAAGTTCGTCTGTCGAAAATGAAGATGATGAAGCTCCCGATGTTTTGATGTATATGAATAATAAAGAATTTAAGGATGGTGATTTTGTCTCAGATTCTCCAACGTTTTATGCCGAAATATCAGATGGATCAGGTATAAATACAATAGGTACAGGAATAGGACATGATATGTTAATTTATTTGGATGATGCGGCTTTACCAATAATATTAAATGATTTCTTTGAATATAATTTGGATGATTATTCTTCTGGAATTGTAAGTTATAAGTTTACGGGTTTGTCTGAAGGTTTGCATACACTTACATTCCGTGTATGGGATTTGAATAATAATTCTTATACCAATACTTTGTCGTTTAGAGTACAAAGTAATAATGCCTCTCAAAATGGTCCACAAATAACGTATTATCCTAATCCAACAGAAGGATGGTTGCATATTTCATTAAATAATGATGATAATGAAGAGGTTGAATACCATATACGGGTGTATAACTTGTCTGGTCAGATGGTATATTATGAAAAACAAGCGCATTTTTCAGCAGATGGAAAAGTGAGTATGGAGGTGGATTTGTCGGGGTTAACTAACGGACTTTATATGATAAAGATATATTATGTGGCAAATATGGTGAAAAATAGAGAAAAACTTTATAATTTTGACACCGCAAAAATTTATATTCATAAATAAAATAAATTTGGATTTTCTCCGTTTAATAAAAAGATAATAATATAAATATGAATAAAAAGCTTTTAATAGTTTCTCTTTTGTGTCTATTGACAATTGGAAAATTATTCGCTGCTGATGGCGATGTTAGAACAGTTTCTCGTGCTGAATATAATGATGTAGCTTACGGTTTGTATAATTCTGTATATAGTGCTGTTCCTTTTCTAAGTATTGCTCCTGATGCTCGTGGTGCTGCTTTAGGAGATCAAGGTGTGGCAACTTCTGCCGATGTTCATTCTCAACATTGGAACCCTGCAAAATATCCATTCAATAAGAGTAATGGTGGAGTAGCTCTTTCATATACACCTTGGTTGACCAAGTTGAATGTAGGTATTAATATGCTATATTTGGATGGTTATTATAGATTTGGTCAGCAAACAGTAGGGGCTTCATTGCGTTATTTTTCTTTGGGAGATATTGCATTGTATGATAATAATGCTCAATATATGGGTAATGCCAGTCCTAACGAATTTGCGATTGATGTGTCTTATGCTCGTCTTTTAGCAAAACGTTTTTCAATGTCTGTGGCTTTGCGTTTTATTTATTCTAATCTTGGCGTGGCAACTAATGATGATTATAAAGCGGGACTTGCTGTTGGTGCAGATATCGCAGCATTTTATCAAACCCCAATTATGATCGGTAATATGGAAACCAATTTAAGCTGGGGTTTGAATATTTCAAATATTGGTTCTAAAATTTCTTATAGTTCAGAAGAATCATTGTTTATCCCTACTATGTTCCGTCTTGGTTTGAACTATGGTGTAAACTTTGATAAGTATAATAAATTGTCTCTTTCTGCAGAGGCAAGTAAGTATTTAGTACCTTCTAAGTATAAAGTGGTTAGTTCTACTGCCGATTCGATTACTTACGAGCAAGTAGATTTGAATAAGGTCGGTAGTTTGGCTGGTATTTTCCAATCGTTTGCTGATGCTCCTGGAGGATTTAAAGAAGAAATGCAAGAATTGTTGTGGTCGGTAGGTTTGGAATATAATTATTACGATATGTTTATGGTTCGTGCAGGTTATTTTAACGAATCGAAAAATAAAGGTAATCGTAAATTCTTCCAAGTCGGTGCAGGCTTTAAATTAAGTGCCTTTAATTTGGATGTTGCCTATACGATAGCCTTGTCACAAACCAATCCATTGGACGGAACACTTCGCTTTACATTAGGCTTTGATATCGATGGTATTATCGATCTTGCTAATGGTGGTACTGGTGGTAGAATCAGTAATAAACAATAATTCAAATCTTTTTTTGAATATATAATACAGAATTAGAGTAGATGAGTTTCTACTCTAATTTTTTTTTGTGAATGTTGCCAAAAATTAAGAAAAAATCTATCGCTTTTGAACAATTTGTATTTTTTATGATGAACGAATTTTAGTGTATTAGTATTTATAAAAGTTATTACTTAAAAAATGACTTTAAAGCGTCTTTTTGTACAAAAAAAAGAGAATTTTGGTCATTTTTTAGTGATTTTTTTATCAAAAATGAAGATATTCTTATGAATGTTGATAACTTAATAATAGTTCTTATTTGCTGATTATCAATAATATATATAAACTGACATGGTGTCAAAAAGGTTAAAATTGAAAACTATGTTCAATAACTCGTTTTTTTTTGTGAAATTTGCACTCGTAAAAAAATGTAAAAAAAGAAAACTTTATATAAAAATGAAACGAATATTCTTATTTTTAGTACAAATATTTTTTATTGTATCATTTTCGTATGCTCAACAAAGTTCTGCAATCGATACTTACAATTTTAAAAACGATAGTTTTGAGGAATTTGAATCAGATAACCTTAATGGTGGAACGGCTTGTGGAGGATACCAACCTAAATATTGGCGTGCAAGTAATGTTAACCAAACGGTAATGGGGGTAAATAAGAAACAAACACTTATTTTCCAAGATAATGATGTAAAAAGAACGGGAAATTCTTCTGTAAGAATGGAGAATACCTGGGTTGGAGCTGTGGGTATTGGTAGTAATGCTCCTGGTTATATTACTCTCGGTACTGTTTGGGTATATGCAACATCTAGTGTAGATGCCTGTGATGGTGGCTCGTATGGTGGTATTAGTTTTACTCATCGTCCCGATTCATTGGTGTTTTATGTACAGCGAAACGTTGATAAAGGAAAAGAAGTTGGTAAAGTTTTGGTGTATTCTTGGAAAGGTAGTGCAACCGCTTATAATACAACCGCAAAAGAAACTAAGACAAATCAAGAACGTGTTATCTTTAGTAAGTATAGAAATCATTTATCTTCATTCGATTCAAAAGTAAGTTATTCTAACGATTTTGAATTAGTTGGAGCCGCAGAGTACGATATTCCAGATGAAAACATAAATTCTTGGAGACGTGTTTCTATTCCAATTAACTATTTAACTAATAATAATCCTGACCAATTAAATATTGTTATTGCTGGAACAAATTATTTTGTACGAGGTGATGTGATAGAAGGTAATAAACTTTGGGTTGATGATATTAAATTTGTTTATAATCCTTATATCAATGGGGTAGTTATTAATGGTAATCGTTTGAATGAATTCTCTAGTAAAAATTATAGCTATAGAGTAAAATTACCAGTGGGAACTACCACTTATCCAGTAATTAATATTGAAAAAAATCCTCAAGTATCGATATCTACTTCTTGGGAAAATGTGGATATGACTAAAGGATTTAACGGTACTTATAAAGTGGTTTCTGAATCAGAAGATAAAAATAGTTCGGTAACTTATACAATTGAATTTACCACTGAATTGAGTTCGGATGCTACTCTTAAGAGTATTTCTTACGAAACTTTAGAAGGTGTTCAAACTTTGAATATTGTTCCAGGTAAATTTTCTTATAATGTAGAATTGCCTTATGGTACTACAGAGATGCCAACATTTGTTTCTGCAGTTAAAAATCAAGCAAATGCTACCGTAATCAGTTCTGCTTCTGAAAATCTTCCAGGAAGAATAGACGTTGTTTCTACGGCTCAAGATGGCGAAACACAATTGTCTTATACGATTAATTTCTCTGTAGCAAAATCTGCGAGTGCCGATATTACAAGTTTGGTCGTAGATGGAATCAATGCCGTTAAAATTGATAATTACAATTATCGTGTGACAATGCCTCAAGGTTCTACAGAAGTACCTGGTATAGAGACTTATGCTGTTACGGTTTCTGATAAAGCTACTTATGAAATTACTAATGCTGCTAACCTAAGTTCTAAAGCAAAAATTACAGTTACTGCTGAAGACCAAATACATGTTAATACTTATTATGTTTCTTTTGTTGTTCCAGTTTCTTCAAATACTAGTTTGGCTGATTTGAAAGTCAATGGTACTACTGTAGAAGGATTTGATGCATCGGTAACCAATTACTCAATGGTAATGGATTATTTAATTGATGCTTCTGATATTACAATTACGGCACTTCCTGAAGACGAATCTTCTAGTGTGGTGGTCGATCAAATTACATCAAATGAACAAAAAAATATTCGTATCACTGTTACCGCGGAAAGTGGAGCTGTAAAATATTATTATGTATCGTTTGTTAGTAATAATGCTAATTTGTCAGCTTTGAAAGTTGCTGGTGATTTAATCGCAGGTTTTGATCAAAATGTACTTGATTATAATTACGAGTTACCTTATGGTACTACTGTTTCATCATTACCATTAGTGACTAGTACTTCTGCTAGTACTCGTGCAAAAACTCGTTTGTATAAAGCTACAACCATTCCTGGTACTGCTGTCGTTACAGTAACTGCAGAAGATGGGGTTACACAAAAATCTTATAGCATTAATTTTGATGTTAAAAAGAATCCTGATGCTTCTGTGGCATATATTTCAATCAAAAACGAAGGTGTAGAGGTTGGTCGTGTAAATAGTCCTGTAGCTGGTGATAATGCTGTTGAATTGGTTTATGGTACTACTCAAATAGATGAACTTGAAGTAGTCACTACCAATGAAAATATTCCTTCTGAAAATATTACAAAAGAATTTACAGGCGTTATTTTAGATGGTGCTTCGGTTAGAGTTTTGGCGGAAGATGGTATAACAGAGGCTACTTATAATTTATCATTTACTATTGGTAAAAGTAATAATGCTAATTTGAAAAACTTAACCGTTAATGGAAGTCAAATCCTCGGTTTTGTTAATAATAAAGTTGATTATAAAGTAATTTATACTAGTGCCGAACTTCCAGTCGTAATGGCTGAAGTGGAAGATCCTACTGCTGAAATTATTAGTATTCAACAAGTATCGGCTTTACCTGGTGAGGCAATAATTAAAGTAAAAGCTGAAAACGATGATGTTGTTACTTATACAATTGATTTTTCAGTTGAGTTGGATAACGCAAAATTGCAAAATATTTTAATTGACGATGTTGTTGTCGCTAATTTAGTTCCTGAGGTTGTTGATGGTGTTACTACATATAGTATTTCATTACCTTATGGCACGGAAACAGCTAAAGTAACTATCGAACCTGAAGTGGCAGGTTTGAATGTGACGGCTCAAATCTTACCTTTCGGTGAAGAATTCCAAGGAAGCACATTTACAGCTGTGGTATCGCATAAATACGAAGTTGTAATCACGGCTCAAGATGGCGTTAATGAAAATGTATTTAATGTTGTATTTGATGTAGAAAAGAATGATAATGCTAATTTAAAAGCATTGTCGGTTGTAGGTTATGCGTTAAATCCTATCTTTAACAAGAATAACTTGACTTATAGTGTTGAACGTCCTTACGGCGAAACTTCTATTCCTGTAGTTAAATATGAATTGGATGATCCTAAAACAGCTACAGCTGAATTGACTGTTCAAGAAGTTCAGTCGGGTTATACAGCAGAAGTGGTTGTTACAGCTCAAAATGGAGATACTAAAGTCTATACTATTAATTTCACAAATGCTAAAAATGATGATGCATCATTGAAATTATTATCAGTAAATGGCACAACTATTGAGTTGAAAAACGAGGTGTTTGAATATGCTTTGGAATTGCCTTATGGAACTATTGAGTTGCCTGCAGTAGTTGCTGAAGCCAATGATGCTAATGCCAATGTAGATGTTCAAGTCTCTATGGCACAAGTAGATATTCGAGTAACTTCTGAAAATGAAGAAAATATCTTGGATTATGTTGTAGTGTTGACAATCGCTAAAAATGATAATGCTAATCTTGCATCAATTGCTGTAGATGGTCTTGAAGTAGAAGGATTCAATCCAGATAAATCTGATTATTTGGTAGTGTTGCCAAGTTGGCAAGTCGCAGTCCCTGAGGTAACTGTTGTTTTGCAAGATGAAAATGCTACTTACACTGTTGATGCCGCAGAATCGTTGTTGGAAAAAACGACAATTACTGTAGTTTCTGAAAATAAAGAGGTTACTAAAAAATATACCGTAGCTTTCCAAACAGGATTGAGCGATGTTTGTACTCTTGATAATATCTATTTAGATGGTGTAGCTTTGAGAGGATTTAATCCAGTTAAAACAACTTATAATGTTGTATTGGATAAAGGTACTGAAGGTTTACCTGAACTTACGTATGATTTGACCGATGCTAAATCGTATGCGGTGGTTTATCGTCAAGAATCTTCAATCAGTATTCTTGTAGTATCTCAAGATCAAAATAATAGCACCAATTATGTGGTTAACTTTGAAGTAGCGAAGAGTACTAATAATGCTTTAGAAGGTATTTATATTGATGGAGAATTGATAGAAAACTTTGATAATGCTACTAATTCTTATTCGATAGAAGTTCCTTATAGCAAAACACTTCCTACAGTTACTGCTGTAGCTACTGACCAAGATGCTATTGTTACGATTAGCGAATATTCCGATTTGAATAACCCTATTATGATAAAATCGGTTTCTGAAGATGGTAATAACGAATCAACATTCTATCTAACTATTAGTATGGCAAAAAGTTCTGATGCTACACTTTCCGCTATTCGAGTAGATGGAACTTTAATTGCTGATTTTAATCCGAATGTATTCGAATATACTGCTTATGTTGCATATCAATCGTTGTCGGCTTTAGTTGCATACGATAAATCAAACGAAAATTCGACAGTGACAATAGAATCTAATAATCTTGAAGATGGTTTGCTACTTCGAGTTGTATCGGAAGACGAATCGGTTGTAAATGATTATAAAGTAACTCTTATTGAACGTAAAAATCCTAATACCGATATTGATCAGGTATATGTTAATGGTGACTTGCTAGGATTTATGAATAAAGGTTTGACAAATTATGATGTTTATTTGCCTTACGGAGCTTCTAACATTGATTTATTTTCTTGTGTATTGGTAAATCCTAATGCTCGTTATGAATATACACCAGCAGAAAGTGCTAATGGAGTAGCTTTGATTACGGTTTATCCTGAAGATGAATTGGCAGAACCTTTCGTATATACAATCACATTATATCCAACGGTTGTTTCTAATGAAGCAAGAATTACTAATGTGAAGATTAATGGGGTAGCTTATGATGATTTTGATTCTAATAAGACAGGTTATGTAATCATGTATAATCCAAATGCTGCATTGCCAGTACTTACTTATGAAACTATTGATGAAACGGCAACTTCTGAATGTACTCAAGTGACTGAAATTCCTGGTGTTGCTAAAGTAGTAGTAACGGCTACTGATGGTACGGAATTGACTTATAATTTCCGTTTTAAAGAAGGTGAAGTAGGGGTTGAAGATGAATTCTCAACTCAAATTAAAATGTACCCAATGCCAGTAGAAACAGAATTAAATGTTGAAAATAATAGTTCGGAAAATCTATTATTGACTATTTATTCTACTAATGGATCGTTGTTGAAAGTAGAGAACATTTCGTCAAATTCAAAAAAAGTGCTAAATTTGCAAGCGTTATCTACAGGAAACTACATTTATCGTGTTAATTCTGGTAGAGATGTTGTTAAATTAGGATTATTGATTAAAAAATAGTCATATAGTTAAGAAAATATATTGAAATGAATTTTGAAATAAGTTGTAAACTTAAGAAGGCGTTCTTAGTTTTGGGATGTTTTGCCTCAAGTGTTTTTGTTGCTAATGCACAGTATTCAGTAAGAGGATTGGTCGTTGATAGTGAAACAAATGAACCGCTTCCATTTGTAAGTATTTTGTCGGAATGCGGAACCGAAAATGCCATGTCTGATGTGGCAGGTGTATATTCAGTTAATTTGGGAGATAAGAATGAATGTACTTTTACCTTCGTTTGTGTCGGCTTTGAAAGTCTTACAAAAACGTTTACGCTTTCTCATACAGAAAACATTATTGATGTTTATCTAAATCCTATTTCAGAAGAATTGGATGAAGTGACTATTGAAAAAACTAAATTTACTCGTCCAGAAAATACGGTTACTACATCAATCTCTACTCTTAATACTAAACAACTTGAGCTAAAAAACAATGTTACTCTTGATAAAGCTCTTGAAAGTGTACCAGGATTGGTAATCGTAGATAGTGAACCCCAAATGCGTGGAGGTTCTGGATTTAGTTCTGGTATGGGTAGCCGTGTGATGGTTATGCTTGATGACATGCCTATGCTTCGTGCCGATGCTGGTCGTCCTGCATGGAACTTCATTCCTATGGAAGATGTTGAACAAATCGATATTCACAAAGGAGCTGCATCTGTATTGTATGGATCTTCTGCTTTGAATGGTGCCATCAATGTTCATACTGCATATCCACGCGAAAAACCTGTTACTAAAATTAATGTGCATGCTGGTATTTATAATAAACCAGGTACCGCTTTGGTAACGGCTTCTCAGTTGGGTTCTAAAGGTAGTTTAATTCTTAATGATGCTGTTCATACAGATCGTACAAGCTGGAATAGAAAAGTGGCTCCTATCGAATTTGGAATGAGTGCTTTTCACGCTCGTAAATCGGGTAACTGGGATTTGGTATTTGGTGCCGAATTCGTTAATGATCCAGGTTATATTGGTCCTGAATTACCTATTAAAGCTACTGAAAATAAGAAGAAAATCGCTCGTGGTAAATATGAAATGCGTGGTCGTATAAATGCGGCTGCTCGTTATAACTTTAAACGTGTTAAAGGCCTTTCGTTGAGTATGTCGGGAAATGCCATGTACTCCGATAATGGTCAAGCTTTCTTCTGGATGAATGGTAACCAAGATATGTACCGTACTTATCCAGGATCTTTGACTTACTACGATGATGTAATGGCTTATTTTGATCCTGTATTGAAATATGTTTCTACCACGGCTGGTTTACATACTTTCCGTAATCGTGTTTTTTATAGCAATAATATGGCTGAATCTCCAAGTAATCCTATCGATCAAACAACTCGTTCGGTAATGGTTTATGATGAGTATCAGTACAAACAGACTTATCAAAAATTGGGTCGCTTAACCTTAACGGCCGGAATTGTTAGCCAATATGTTTATGCTAATGGTAATGTGTTTACTGGTAATGTCGAAAACGTAGGTAAAACAGGTACTTCTAGTCAAACATCAGAAAACTTTAGTGTGTATGCCGAACTCGAAAAGGAATTGTGGAATAAGGTTACGGCTCAAGCTGGTGTTCGTTATGAATTGTATAAAATCAATAATATTACAGAACATAAACCAATCTTCCGTGCTGGTTTGAATTATCACCCAATCCAAGGAACAAATATTCGTTTGTCTTGGGGACAAGGTTATCGTCCTCCTACAATTGGAGAACGTTATATTACTACTCGTGTAGGTGATTATGGTTTCTATCCAAACCCTAATTTGAAATCAGAAACGAGTTGGAACTTAGAATTGGGTATCAAACAATTCTATCAATTCGGTAAATTCCAAGGATTTGTTGATATAGCTGGTTATTACCAAAAATATCATAATTATTGCGAAATTAACTTGGATAACTGGGCTTCTTCTACTAATAATGATATCTCAACTTTCGGCTTTATGTTTGTGAATACGGGAGATGCTACAGTACCAGGAGTCGATGTATCATGGACTGGTCAACATAAAGTAGGCAAAAACTTTGAATATATGTTTATGTTGTCTTACAACTATTGTTTGCCTAAAACCGATAATCAAGACGAAACTTATTATCAATTCGTGAATCCAAAAGATGGTATGGTTCGTCGTGAATTAAATTATAGAAATACCTCTTCTGATGATTCTACTGGCTTGTTGAAATATCGTATCCAACACTTGGCTAAATTCGATTTCGATATGAAATGCTGGAAACGCTGGGATATCGGTATTACAATGAAATATTATAGCCAAATGAAGAATATTGATACTTATTTCTATCAATACGATATTTCAAATCCTGCATGGGGTGAAGAAGGAAACCGCTTCTTGGCAAGTATTTATTCAATGAATGAAAATGGCGGACTTCCTTTCGATGGCTGTATCAACGAACGTGTATTGAATCGATATGGTGTTTTGTTGTTTGATGCTCGTGTGGGTTATAATTTTGGTGTGTTTAAGGTAGCTTTGGTGGGTACAAACTTATTGAATAAGATTTATACTATGCGTCCAATGGCTGTAGAACAACCACGAAAAGTAACGCTACAATTCTCTGTTAGATTATAATTATACTTTTAAATATATAAAAAATGAAAAAAATTACATTAACAATTGGTTTGTTGGCATCTATGTGCTTGGCACAAGCTCAACAAATTGTAAATGGTGGCTTTGAAGTATGGGAACAACATACTGGTCACTGGTTGGCTGCAGAAGGCGAAGATAATACAACGTATTATGATATGCCTCAATCTTCGGCTGATTATCAAAAAGCAATCACTGCTGCTGGTCTTTCTAATGTAGCTGATGCTAATTATCCAGATGAATGCTTCTTTATGAGAACTTTGAACAACTTGGCAGAAATTCAACCTGGTGGTGGTACTCCTCCAGTTGAACCAACTTGTACTCGTTGGGGTAAAGACGTTTACAATGGATCATATTGCGCTAAAATGAAATCTTTGCAAGTTACTTTGGGAGGAAAACCTTTATTTATCCCTGGTATTTATGGTACAGTTATCGTTGACTTCCAAAACGCAACTGCTCAAACTACTATTATGCCAAATTATACTCAAAGACCAGAAAAACTTACTGGCGTTATGAAATATGCTCCTGTAGGTCAAGACTCTGCTGAAGTATTTATCAACCTTTATTACGCATCAGAATTTGAATCTCTTCCTATTAAAGGACCTGATGGTAAAACGGTAATTGGAACAATGCAATTGCCTGTTGAAAGCTCTTTGGAAAAGGTAGGTACGGCTTCTAAAAAATGGTATGAAGCTGTGTCTGATTGGGAAGATTTCTTTGTAGATATCGAATATGTTAGTGATAAAGCTCCTAACTGTATCCAATTCTTCTTTACTTCAAGTGCTGGATACGATTTTGAAGATTTGTACAATTGCGTAGGTGGTATCGGTAGTGAATTGTATATCGATGATATCGCTTTCGTAGGTGGTGTTCCTGTTGCTGAAACTTCAGCTTCTGCTTTGGTTTACGGTTCTACTGGTAAAATCAAAGTTGAAGGTGAATCTACTAAAGTTTCGGTTTACGCTCTTGATGGTACTAAAGTATTTGAAGGCGTATCTAACGAAATCGACGCTGTTGCAGGTGTTTATGTTGTAGTTGTTGATGGCGTTGCTACTAAAGTTATTGTAAAATAATTTTATTCTAAAATATAGGTAATACGCAAAGAATTTAGTTTCTTTGCGTATTATTTTTTTATAAATAGTTGATTATAATTACTAAAATTTGTGTCGCTTATTCTCTATATTATTGCTTTGTTTTGTGTCGCTATTTTCCGTAGCACAAATCAATATCTCTCGTATGACTAATGCGGGACGTAATGCTTTATATTTTGAAGATTATGTTTTGGCTATTCAATATTTTAATCAATTATTAACGATTAAACCTAATAGTGCTGATTTCTATTTTTATCGTGCGGTCGCAAAAATCAATTTAGAAGACTTGACTGGCGCTTATGAGGATTGCTCTAAAGCGTTGGAAATAAATCCTTTCTATTCTGAGGCTTATTATTGTCGTGGAGTGGCTCTTTTAAATCAAAAGAAATTGGAGGAGGCAAAAAAAGATTTTCTTTCGGCTCTTGAATTTAATCCAGAAAATATCAATGCAACGCTCAATTTGGCCATTACCGAAGGAGAATTAAATCGCACTGATGAAGCTCTTAGTCTTTATAGTGATATACTTCGTAAACATCCTAATTCTGTTCAAAATGCATTCCTTCGTCGTGGCGAATTGTATCTAAAAATGCAAGATACTATTGCTGCCCAAAAAGATTTTGATGATATGGTACGCTATTTCCCATATTCTGCTGTTTCTTATAACGCTCGTGCTTATTTGCGTATGCAGAAAAAAGATTATAAGGGGGCTATAGAAGATTGTAATCGTTCTCTTATCTTGGATAGTTATAGTGTTACTGCCTATATCAATCGTGCATTGGCTTATTATTTTGAAAAACGTTATCAAATGGCTATGAACGATTTGGATAAGGCTATCGAATTGGACCCCAATAATTATAATGCTTATTATAATCGAGCTTTGTTATCACTCGAAGTAGCTGAAAATAATAAAGCTATCGAAGATTTTACAATGGTATTGTGCTTTGATAAAAACAATCTTTCTGCTTATTATAATCGTGCTATTTTGCGTTGCGAAACGGGAAATTATTCGGGAGCTCTTGATGATATTAATGTTGTATTAAATAAGTATCCGAAATTTCCTCCTGCATACTTTATTCGTGCCGAGATAAATAGTAAATTAGGTAAAAAATTAGATGCCGAAAAGGATCGTTTTTTAGCGTATAAATACGATGAAGAAAAACCAGAAATGAGTGATAATTTGGAGGATGATGAAGAATCTTTGATTAATTATAATAAGGTCGTTTTAATTGATCCTGCCAAAGAAAAAGGAAAAACTGGATATAAAAACGAAATTCGTGGTCGTTTGCAAAATCGCAATATTGATATCGAATTGATGCCTAATATTACTTTGACTTTTATCAATCCGAATGCCGTTAATCGAAAAACGTATTTCGATGGTACTATTGATGCTCTAAATAAATTGGCTAATCGCCGTTTGTATGTGGCTGCAGAAAATATTAATATGTCGGAAATAACGATCCATGAAATGTTTTCTGAAAAATTACCTAATTTGCCTAAAAATATGATTTATGAAGCGGTTCGTTTAGGAATGTTGAAAGATTATTCTGCTGCTATCGAAATGGCTCAGAAAATAAAAGAAACTAGTCCTGAATACGAATGGAGTTTGTTGTATATCATTAATCTTCGATTGAAAGAAGCTGAAGTAAAATGGTTGTCTTCGGACGACGGTGAAGAAAAAAGTTATCTTGATTCAATTCGTTTGTTGAATGGGTTGTACGAACATTTGTTACGTATCAATCCTAATTTCTATTTTGCTTGGTATAATCGTGCTAATTTGTATGCTGAGTTGAATTATTTTAATGAAGCTATCGAAGCTTATACGAAAGCAATTTCTGCTAATGCTCAATTCGCAGAAGCTTATTATAATAGAGGTCTGGTTTATTTAAAAATGAACAATAATAGTATGGCTATTGCAGATTTAAGTAAGGCTGGTGAACTTGGTATGTATGAGGCTTATAATGTAATTAAACGTTATTCTAAGTAATATTTATTGATAAAGATATTCTTGTTTTGTAAATGGTATTTATATTGTATTTAGAACCTTCTAAACAATCACAAACAATGAACGGCAAAACGGGCAAAAAATATGATAATGACATTGTCATTAAAAGTATGCTCCAGATTCGTGACCTCATGTTGAAGAGTGAAAAACTGAAAACGGCAGCAAAGAACAATACCGAAGACAATTTCAGTTTCGCTTTCTTTGACAACATTGATGATGCCCTTATTGAGGGATTAGACCAGAATCAGGACTTCTTCTCATTATTGCTAAACAACGATGAGATGAAGCGTCAGGTTTTGGGCATATTTGCTGGAGAAATATATCGGAGTTTGAGACAGAGTAAATAAGCATTGAATAACCGCATAAAATGGTGTGAAAAGTTTTTTGTCACCATTGATTAAGTATCAATATAAAATGTCTCGCATACTCTATAAATATCTTGATATAGAAGGGGCAAAGTGTATGATTGGAAACAAGAATCTTCAATTTACCAATGCCTCTCAGCTGAATGATCCATTTGATTGTCATCCCAAGTTGCTTGACTACTCAAAGGTGCCAAAGCATAAACTACAAGGATGGATACCTGAGAAATGGTGGATAGAAAAAGAAGAAAACGACGCTCTTAATCTTCGTAACAACACGTGGTTTTGTAGTTTGTCTAAAGTCAATGACTCTATACTCATGTGGGCACATTATTGTTATAACCACAAAGGTGTCTGTATCGGGCTTGACATAGACAAGGTGATGCAATCCGTTCCTCCAATGTTTGGAGAAATATACCTACAACCTTTTGTTCTTGATGTTCAATATAAGAGTATAATAGAACGTCCAAATGGATATTGTAATGCAATGGGGTTGTTTAATTATCAATGGCAAACAAAAGCAAAGGAATGGAAATATGAACAGGAGGTAAGATTAGTCATGCCAACCCCCTGTGCTATGTATGCAGCCTTGACTCCTGCGCAAGCCAAACATCCTAAAGAGACATGGGATTGGCGAGAGATACACCATTACATGTCGTTGAAAGGAGAATGTTTTGATTCTATCTTTTTTGGTGTCAATACAGACAAGGCAGAAAGGAAATGGATGATAAAATATGCGCATGAAAAACTAAACCTGAACATCAAACTCTATCAAATGCGAGTGGATGCTGATGCTTTTCGTTTACGACCAGAAAAAATATGATGGTTATTAACCTCGCTTGTATATAGAGTAACATTTCTACAACATTCAATTTCTATTATTTCGGGCAGAAACTTGATTATGTTATAAGTTTCCGCCCGAATTCTGTCAATGCACCAACGACCAATCTACGTAATTATAAATCGATAAGACTCTTTTTAATATTGGCTTATATCAATCCTTTACAGCATTCTTTACATTCTGATAGTCCCATTCTACATAGCTACCCCAAATGGTGTTTTTTCTGCACTTCATTGCAACATGAGTTCCTCTGTATCTAACAACTTCAGGACAAAGGGTTCTATTTACATTAACAGATTTGTAAAGAACGACTATTTTTGCATTTTCTCGGATAGCCAATTCGCATTCATATTGAATATAACTTTTATTGTTAATTGAGTAGCCATATTTACAATATGGATTCGACAAGAGTAATCGTACATAACCACCACAACCATTATTATAGCAGGCCCCTTTTGTCACTTCATTGGTATGTTGTCCAACAATTAGAATAAAGGTTTTAGATACAGACATTCTTTCTGATAGCGATTTCTTTATGGAGCAATATCTGCTAGTATCATATGATTGTGTTAGAGAATGTACATCTACAAAATGAAATGATAACTTATTATCTTTATTCCATTCATATAATTTTTCTACTGCATCCCTATCATGATCAAAGGATGCTGCTATGTATGTTTTAGTATGAGATATCCTATTGCCATTTTCTCAACTCTTTTATTGCTACTTTATCTTTATCTTCCTTCCAAACAACGATATAAAAGTCATTATTGATGATATCCTTATTGATTGCAAATGCATCTACAAGATAATGAAGAATATCATTTAAACCTATGTTTGTTCGTGAAAGTCTAGATCCCAACAATGGAAGAATTACAGGATACCCTTGTGCATTCTGATTACAGAATTCTATTAATTTTTGTACAGCAAGTGCAAAATCTGCCTTTGAAGTCTGGGCATTCAAATGTTCATCAAAATAACTAAGGCCTAGTAAATAATAAGATAGATTGTCATCAATCTGCAAATTCACAGTTGTACCTACATTGTATCTTTTCCTGTTTCCTTCTGGCTTTATTTCAACGGTTAAATCTTCGTATGCTGTATCTCTTCTTAGAATATCACTAATTGTACGATTTAAGCTATCTGGCGTAAACTTTTGGCTATCATACAATTTCTGGAACACTTGACCATGCTGTGTGTTATGTGATACAAGATGGTCATCAACAATTGTGTCAAAGCAACGATTTACAGAAACCACAATTGCTCGTTTACCATTGTAGCCTTTTTCTACGATATCTGGAGAGTACATATCACCATACTTTACATATACGCTATTCCTTGTTGACGACTCACCTAAACATACTTCATTAGAATGAAGCACTTTCCAACAGGCTGCGATTGCTGATATGATAAAAACAGCCAATAGAACCATGATGCCTATCAACAACTTACATACAAAAGAAGCATCATCTTGAAAAACTCCATTCAATGGTTCAAAGAGAGAAACAAATCCCCAAAAAGTAAATACAACGCCAGTATAGGTACAAGCTAATTTGAATATAGCAGACTTGTTAATCCACAACCTACTAAAAATACTATTAATTGATTTTTTAATACTCATATGAAATACTATTTTATATTTAATCATTCAATATTCTAATTCCTGCTAATGAGCAATAAAGTTCATCTAAACCAGACGCTCCTTTACCTCTCATCTCTTTTAAATTCTCACAGGTTAATTTCTTAAATCCCGTTAGGTCAACCCTATGAGTCATCAACAATTTGTCTAAAGAATCCGATAATATTGACTTTTTTAAGACAGAAAAATACTTAACTTCTCGTCTGACTAAACGGGATGGCAGCAATGACATCATTTTGTTCTCCTCATAAATCCAAGGTGACAATGTCTTCGCCGTTGATGTCTTTCGCAAACTTGGCAAATGGATGGAATGCCCGCTATTTATAAAGACACAGCACTCCGCATTATTT
>Ga0247610_10002389_pt1 | contig 21746 bp, 17 predicted proteins | sample 174DNAGHGhighgp2_FD_193483 | JGI IMG/M metagenome (GOLD analysis project Ga0247610, IMG submission 193483) | Sheep rumen microbial communities from Palmerston North, Manawatu-Wanganui, New Zealand - 1742 DNA GHGhigh gp2 | ecosystem: Host-associated > Mammals > Digestive system > Stomach > Rumen...
TTAAAAATGAAAGTAAGACCATCAGTAAAACCAATATGCGATAAATGCAAGGTTATTAAGCGCAAGGGCCGTGTAATGGTTATTTGCGAAAACCCAAAACATAAACAAAGACAAGGATAAAAATAGGAGGGTGCAGATTTAATATGGCACGTATTGCTGGAGTAGATATTCCAAATGAAAAGAGAATAGTAATTTCATTACAATACATTTATGGTATTGGTGAAACTACTGCAAAAAATATTTTAAAGGCTGCGAATGTTTCTGAAGACATCCGTACAAAGAATTTAACAGAAGAACAATTAAGTGCAATTCGTTCTCAAGTTTCTAAGATTAAAGTTGAAGGTGATCTTCGTAGAGAAGTTGCCTTAAATATTAAGAGATTAATGGAAATTGGATGCTATAGAGGTATGCGTCATAGAAGAGGTTTACCTGTTAGAGGTCAAAATACTCGTAATAACGCTCGTACTCGTAAGGGTCCAAAGCATACAATTGCTAACCATAAGAAGTAATAGGAGGAAAATGAGGTTATGGCACGTAAGGTTACAAAACGTCGTGTGAAAAGAAACTGCCCAACAGGTGTAGCTCATATTCATTCGACTTTCAATAATACAATTGTTACTATCACTGATCCTCAAGGAAATGTAATTTCTTGGAGTAGTGCTGGTGCATTAGGCTTTAAGGGTAGTCGTAAATCAACTCCTTTTGCCGCACAAATGGCTGCTGAAGCTGCTGCAAAGAGTGCAGTAGATCAAGGTGTTGCTAAGGTAGAAGTTACAGTTAAAGGTCCAGGCCAAGGTAGAGAAGCTGCAATTCGTTCATTAACTGTTGCAGGTCTTGAAATTACTGCAATCACTGATGTTACACCAGTTCCACATAATGGTTGTCGTCCACCAAAGAGACCTAGAGGTTAATTTTTGGTGTTATAAAACTTAATAATTTTAACTTGATTAAATGAAAACAGGAGGCCATTAATGAAAGAATTAAAATTTGAAAAACCAAATACTAGTATTGAAGAAATAGCAGAAAATGGAAATTACGGTAAATTTGTAATTTCTCCACTTGAAAGAGGCTTCGGTCTTACAATTGGAAACGCATTAAGACGTACTTTAATGTCTTCATTACCAGGTGCAGCATTCGTTAATGTAAAGATTGATGGAGCTGAACATGAATTCCAAAATGTTGATGGAATTGTTGAAGATGTTATCACAATTATTCTAAATTTAAAGAAAGTTGTATTATCTGTTGATTCAGATGATCCTAACTTTGAGAGAGTAGTTGAAATTTCTCATGGTCAAGGTGAAGTAACAGCAGCTGATATTATTCATGACAATGATGTTAAGGTAATTAATCCTGAACAACACATTGCTACAGTTGCAGAAGGTGGAAATCTTCGTATGTTCTTAACTATTAGACGTGGTGTTGGTTTTGTTAGCTCTGTTTTAAATAAGGTATATACAAAAAATGTTGGTACAATTGCTATCGACTCAATTTATACACCTATTGTAAACGTAGCATTTGATGTACAAAAAACTCGTGTAGAAAACGATAATGATGCTAAGTATGATAAGTTAATTATTGAAGTTACAACTAATGGTTCAATTAATGCAAAGGAAGCTATTGCTATTGCTTCTAAGATGATGATTGAACATTTACAAGTTGTAGTGGAACTAAGTGAAAAAGCATCACAATCAGATTTCATGATTGAGGCAGAAGACGATAGTCAAAACCGTAGACTTGAAATGACAATTGATGAATTAGATTTAACAGTTCGTTCATACAACTGTTTAAAGAGAGCAAACATTAATACAGTTGCTCAACTTTCTGAAAAATCAGAAGAAGATATGATTAAGGTAAGAAACCTTGGTAGAAAATCATTAAAGGAAATTAAAGAAAAGCTTGAACAACTTGGTTTAGGCTTTAAGAAAAACTAAGCTGAAAAGGAGATATAATCATGGCTTATAGTAGATTACGTCGTAGTTCAGACCAAAGAAAAGCATTACTTCGTGACTTAGTTACTGATTTAATTTTAAATGGTCAAATCGAAACTACTCTTGCTAAAGCAAAGGAATTAAAGAAATTAGCTGACAAGATGGTTACATTAGGTAAGACAAATACTTTAGCTTCTAAGAGACAAGCAGCTTCATTCATTCGTTTTGAAAAGGATGAAGAAGGTAAGTTTGCTGTTCAAAAGCTATTTACTGAAATTGCACCTAAGTTTGCAAATAGAAACGGTGGATATACTCGTGTTATTAAGACTGGTTTCCGTCGTGGTGATGCAGCACCTCTTGCAATTGTTCAATTTGTTGAATAATATAGATTTAAAGAGCACAATGTGCTCTTTTATTTTTCTTTGATTATGTCTGCTTTTTATAATATAATATATATTATAAGGAGTTTTTATATGTTTAATAATAATTATCATACACACATGAGATATTGCAATCATGCTACAGGTGATGTAATAGATTATGTTAAAGCTGCAATTAAATATGGATTTAATGAATTAGGAATGTCAGATCACGCTCCTATTCCTATTAATCATCGAATGACTGAAGAAGAATTTAAAGATAATTATTGTATAGAAAATATGTCGCTTGAGACATTTAATCTATATTTAAAACAAATCGATGATTGTAGATTATTATTTCCTAATATTAAAATTTATAAAGCTTTAGAAAGCGAATATTTATATGATAATGATGAGTTCTATAATAATTTAAGATCTAAATTAGATTATATGATATTAGGTGTTCATTTTTATAGCTACAATGGACGTATAATTAATACTTATAGTGAAGTTAATTATGATACTGTTAAAGGCTATTTAGAAAATGTTAGAAGAGCATTTGAAACAAATATGTTTAAGTATTTTGCTCATCCTGATTTATTTTTGTTTGATTATAAGGATAGATTTGGAAAAAACACATTTGATGATACATGTAAAATTATTACAAAGGAATTAATTGATTTATCAGTTAAGCATGATATTTATTTTGAAATTAATTGTAATGGATTAAAATTTGCTAAGGATAAAAATAATAGAGATCTATGGAGATATCCAAATGTTAAATTTTGGCAAATTGTTAAGGAATACCAAGATAATAATCCAAATAAATTAAAAGTTATAATTGGTGCCGATTCACATAATCCAGAAGATTTATATAATGATAATGTAAAAAACGTATTAAAATTTGTTGATGATTTAGGTTTAAAGGTTGAAAATAAATTAGAATTATAGGTAATATTATGAAGTTAAATATTAATGATGTTCTATCCGAAGGATATGTTAAAGGAAAGATTGTTTCCTTTAAATATCAAGAAAACTCAGATGAGGTTTTATCTAAGGGTAGAGAAATTGAAAAACTTGATATTGCAATAGGTAAAACAAAAACTCAGCTCGAAAAAATGATTATTAGTAATAGAGATTTAGAGGATTATATTAATGTTTTAATTTTAATTGCTACAGATCCAGAATTAAAAAGAAATTGTGAATCCAGAATTAAAATTGGCTTAAGTGCAAAGGCTAGTCTATATGATGTGATGAATAAAACAAATAGTGAGATTATGAAATCTACATCATCATATTTAAGAGAAAGAGTAGCTGATGTTAGTGATGTTTTATTAAGAATTGCATCTAATATCGATTCTAATAGTGTATATCAAACAAATGATAAATTTATACTTAGAAGTGAAGAATTATATCCATCTTTTTTAATTCAAAAAAGAGATAGCATTTTAGGTGTAATTGTAGATAGAGGTGGATTTACATCACATGCTGCTATTATGTGTAGAAGCTTTGATATTCCACTTGTTATTTCTGATTGTAATATTAATAATAATGATGTTGTTATTATTGATACAAGAAAGAGATTAATTAACATTAATCCTTCTAAAGAAGAAATTGAGGAATTTGATATTGAATTTGAAAAAAGAAATTCATTCCCTAAATATGCTATAAAGCACGATGGTTTTCAATTTTTGGCTAACATATCAACAAATTATGAAATTGATAAGGTTTTAGAATATGGTTTTGATGGTGTTGGATTATATAGAACTGAATTAATTTTCATGAATAGTGATAGACCATACACATTTGATGAACAATTTATTATTTATAGTGAAGCCGCAAACAAATTAAAAAATAAGTCTATAGTTTTTAGAACTTTTGATGTTGGCGATGATAAAAATTTAGTGTATTTGAACACATCGAATAAAGGAATAGATAATTATATTAATAACCAAGAAATATTCGAAAATCAGGTAAAAGCTATATTAAAATCTAATGTTAATAACAATGTTTCTATTATGTTCCCAATGATAAGAAATTATAACGATTTTAAGTATTTAAGAAAATGGGTTTTAAGAATTTGCAAAAAAGAAAAATATAATAAACCTAAAATCGGAATGATGCTTGAAACAAAGGATGCTTTAGAATCAATAAAAAGATTTAAACATGTAGATTTTATTTCTGTTGGTACTAATGATTTAACAAAGGATTTGTATGGAATAGATAGATTAAGTGCATTAAATGATATTTCATATGTTGATGATTTAATTAAGAGGCTAGATGTTGTTATAAAATATGCAATGAAGAAAAATGTTAAGCTATCTATTTGTGGTGAATTAGCAGGTATTAAAGATGTTGCAGTATTATTCTTTAAAGCAGGTATAAAGAATTTGTCTGTTTCACCATCATTAATTAGAATTCTTAATATGAGTTTAGAAGAATATAATGGTAAAAGCTAATTCTTTTATCATTATTTTTCTTTTTTTATTATAATAGTATAAATATTAATATTGATGTGAAAAATGCTAAAAAAAAACGGAAAATGATTATCAAATAAATGATTACTATAGAATAATATAAAGGAGTTTTTATGAAATATAATTTTTATGGAAATGATTGTAATATAAAGCCAATTAATAATGAATATAATGTTAAGTCTATTAGAGATTTATATGATAAGTTATCTTTAATTTGGTCAAGAGAAACATGTGCTCCAAGAATGAGAGATAGGTGGAGTAGTAATAAAACAGTAGGACAATGCTCTATTACTGCTTTTTTATGTCAGGATATATTTGGTGGAGATGTATATGGGATTAAACTAGATGATGGTAATTATCATTGCTACAACGTAGTAAATGGATTTATATTTGATCTAACCTCAGCGCAATTTGATTATGATTTAGTATATGAAAAAATTAATTTGCAAGATAGATTAATTCATTTTCAAAAAGAAGAAAAGAAAAATAGATATATTTATTTATGTAAAGCGTTAAGAAGTACAAAAGATGAAATTTAAAATTAACTTGACTCTTTTAATATTTTATTATAAAATACTAATCGGTACATTTTAAAAAGCAATTATCCACAATTGCCCTAAATTAAAAAAACAAATTTAGGAGGAAAAATCATGAACACATTCATGGCAAACAATCAAACAGTAACACATGACTGGTATGTAGTTGACGCAAATGGCTTAACTTTAGGTCGTTTAGCAACAGAAGTAGCTAAATTATTAAGAGGTAAGCATAAACCAACTTATACTCCACATGTAAATTGTGGTGATAACGTAATCGTTATTAACGCAGACAAAATTCAATTAACAGGTAACAAGTGGGATGACAAGTTATATAGAAATCACTCAGAATATACTGGTGGTTTAAGAACTTTAACTGCTAAAGAAGTAATGGCTAAATATCCTACAAGAATGGTAGAAAAGGCTATTTATGGTATGTTACCTCATACTAAGCTTGGCGATCAAATGAGAAAGCAATTATATGTTTATGCTTCAAATGAACATCCACATGCTGCTCAAAAGCCAAAGGAATTTGTAGTAAAGGCATAGGGAGGATATCATAATGGCAAAGAAATTAGTTCAATATCATGGAACTGGTCGTCGTAAGAGCTCTGTAGCTAGAGTATATTTACGTCCAGGTAAAGGTTCAATTACAATCAATGGTCGTACATTTGAAGATTATATTGCATCACCTGCAGTACGTTTAGATGTATTACAACCACTTGAATTAACTGAAAATGTAGATAAGTTTGATATTATTGTTAACGTATTTGGTGGAGGAACAACTGGTCAAGCAGGAGCAATTCGTTTAGGTATTACTCGTGCTTTAATGGAAGTTAATCCTGATTATCGTGCAATTTTAAAACCAGCTGGTTTAGTAACACGTGATCCACGTGCTAAAGAACGTAAGAAGTATGGTCTTAAGAAAGCTCGTAAGGCACCTCAATTCAGTAAGCGTTAATTGTTTGATTATTATAATTGCAAAGAAAAAGATATTAAGCAGGACTTCTCACCCTGCTTTTTATTTTGCCTAAAATGGCTTGGTTAAGCCATTTTTTGAACATTTAAGGTATATAAATCAGTAAAAAAATTAATAAATTTTGATAAAAATCAAAGCTCGTCAAAAATCGTCAAAAACTGCCAAAAATCATTAAAAATAGGTATGTGGGTGTCCGGAAGGTGTCCGCTCTCACAACTCAAATTTTTAAAAAATATGGCTTGGTTAAGCCGTTTTTTACCATTTTTAGGCCAAAGATGAAAATGAACTAAAAAAATTGTTAATTTTTGCATTTCGGTCTAGAAAAAGCACGATGTACTAAAAGAGGTGTTGTAGGATTTTTTGATACAAAAAAGAAAAGGTAAGACGTTTTAATCTTACCTATTTATTATATTCTTCATATGCGTTTTTATGATGTTTCAAGAATCTTTCTTTTAATCCTTCATTATTTACAACTATTGCATGTCTTCCAAATGAAATAAAATAATTGAATATTTGTTGCTCACTACATAAGAATGTCATTTCTTTTTTGTCTTCATCATATTTTATTTTTTTAGGCCTGTTCAAATAGTAGCTATTATAATCTCTAATTCCTTTATCTGTTAATTTGATAACTATTTCATTAATTTCGTTACCAAACCATTCGGCACCTTCTTGTAATTTCTTTTTAGCTTCAGCTTTATCTTTATTAGATAATTGATATGACTCACCTCTGCGAACACTTTTAACATTGCATAGTTTTAAACAAAATGTTTTATGGGTATTGTCATGATAGAATCCAGTTATATAATAATGGAATTCAGATTTGCCAGCTATGATATCGTAAACATCGATTTCAAATTCTTTACCTTTGTTTGTTGTGATAATAGAAGTTATGTTGTTTTTTAAATTAGCTTTTATTTCATTAAATAAATCTCCAAATAAAATCATTTCTCTAGTATATAAGGGATAATTCATATAATCGTATAAAATACTTTTAAAAATATCTGCATTAGTTAGTTGTTTCTTTTCTTTAAGAATATCTTCTAGATCATAATATGTTTTTTTAGTGCTTTTAATATGAATGTCCCTTTTTTCTTGTTCAGGAATCCTATCCTCACTATAAAGTGTTTTAGAAAGAAGAATAGCGATATCAGTTAAATATTTATTAAAATTTTCATCATTTTTATGATTATTAATATCATTAAGGATTTTGTTATTTGATATTTTAGTATCTGTTAATATAGATTTTATTCTTTCAATCTTTTTAATTTTATTTTGATATTCGTATGTTTTAATAATTACTTCTCTAAAAAAATTAGCTTCAGAACTACTTTCTTCAAGATTTCTAAAACCAAAGTTTTCCATATCGTCAATTAGCTTATTGTAGAAATCTAAAGTGACAGAAACCTTTGTATCACTGATGTTCAAGTTCATGATTTTACCTTCTTTCACTAAAAGTGTGACTAAATCTAACTATATTATAGTATAAAAATGGCTTAAATAAAAGAAATAATTGTGTCTTGCTTTTAAAAAATAAATGTCACTAAATAACAGCTTTAAATCTTTAGCTTTATATTTTTATAAGATAAAATATAAGTATAGAAATTGGAGGTATTTCATGGAAAAAACTATTAGACATTTTAGAGAAGAAAGAGAATCAGGATTATTATTGGTAGATTATCCAACTGGTGTTGGTAAAACATATAATGCAATTAGCTATATGGTACAACACAGAAATGATGAGACTATATTTTTTATCACGCCACTAAAGAAAAATTTATTTGAAGCATATGAAAAGTTAAAGAAAAGAATTAATGACGATAAATGGTTTGATGAAAATGTTATTTATCTTAAATCTAATTTTGATTCTTTATGCGATAATATCTTAGATATAACCGGCGATGAAGAAGATATTCTTTTAGAAAAAGAATCATTTAAGAAATTAAAAAATGGAATTAGATTATATAAAGATAATAAGAATGAAGCACTCAAAGAAATAATTGAACGAGATGAGAGAAGCTTTAGAAACGATGTTGAACAATATTTAAAAAGTTTTCCTTCAAAAAAAGAGAGACTACTTCAAATTAAAGAAAAACATCATTGGTTAATTGATTTATATCCTGGAATAGAATCTGAAAACAAAAAAATATGGTTTATGACATTAGATAAATTTTTATCTGGTAATACAACTATAATATCTCCAACATATAAGTTCATTGAAAATAGTATTATCAATGAAGCAACAATATTTATTGATGAAATAGATAGCACAAAGAATAGAGTTCTTGATTTTGAAATTAAGAATTATTTAGATTACAAATTAGAGTTGTTTAATATTTTTAAAATTGCTCATGCTAATTTACATAATCATTTCCCTAAAAAACTTTTTAAAGTAAAGGAAGATAGTGAGCATGATTCAAACTATTATATTGAAATCATAGATATGAATAGAGAAATATTTGATAAGGCATATAATGAGTTTAATTTAGAATATTATTTCAAAAGTTATGGCAATGAAAAAGTTATAGATTCAATTTTTAATGATCAGACATATTTAAATATATCTGAAAAAAGATATGACAAAGTATATTTGGAATTGGATGAAGAAGATGAATATAACTATATTTCATTAAATAAAAAGCATATGAATGCCAAGAATTTTAACGAGATGCTAGGATCTGTTAAAGGTGCTGTTTCTTATTTAATTGAAGGTATTAAGATATTAGCAATCAATTATTACCAAACAGCAAGAGAAAAAGGTGACTTTGATATACAAGAAGCAGTTATGCAAGTTTTAGATATGTTTGGATTAAATAATTATAGAATGGTTTCTAGAGTTATGTTATCTATAACCGGAAGTACTGTTAAGAAGAATATAAGTAATGATATGTTCGATATAGATTTCTACACTACTGGATTTAGATTTTATGAGTTCAGTGAGCATAAAGTGTCAGACTTAGAAACTAATATTGAGTTTTATGAATTAAAAGAAACTCCTGAACAATTTTTAATGACTTTAGCATCTAAAGCATATGTTGTTGGTTTGTCAGCAACAGGTACATTGACAACAGTATTAGGTAATTATAATCTTAAATACATTGAATCTAAAATTGGTGAAAGATTATATAAACCTTCAAAAGATGATGTTGATAGAAGTAATAAGCATATTGATTCAAGACTAAATAATAATAAATCAAATACAACAATTATACCAGTATGCTCAGATTCTAAAACCATTAATTCATTCTTTAATGATGAAGAATTTGGCAGTAGTTTAAATGGTGCTATAGATAAATGTTTGGATGATAATAAGGAATATTTAAAATTAAAGCTAATAAATGTTTTACTATCAATTCATTCATTTATTAAATCTGATAATAAAGCATTATTAATACTTACTAATAGAAATGTTCAAAAAGGTAATTCAGTTTATAGTGAGAAGACTTTCAATGAATATTTCAAGTTAATCGGATATGAGAATAATGTAGATAACATAAAGTATTATTACATTGATTCTAAAAACTTTGATGATAAGAAAAAAGAGTATAAACAAGCTTTATCAGAAGGTTATAGAGTTATTTTAATATCTTCATATCAAACTGTTGGTGTAGGTCAAAACCTTCAATACGAAATTGATGGAAAGAAATTAGATATTGATTCATTATATTTAGAAAATCCAACAAATTTAATTGTTGATGCTAATAAATTTGATAAGAATTCTTATTCTGAATTAATGAAGTATATTTATCAAATAGAATCATTAAAGGAAAATGGAGAATTATTATTTAATGAAGCTAATAATTCAATAATAAGTGGCTTTTATAAAAAGTATAAAATATTAAAACCAATTGAGAATAAAATATATGATTCTGAATCATTGCAATACTATTCAATATCATTATTAATTCAAGCAGTTGGTAGAATTTGCAGAACAAATGAAGTAGTACAAAACAAAACAATATATGTTGATAATGATATCTTTATTAAAGTAGATTTATCTAAGGTCGTAGATAAGAAACTTAATTACGAATTTAAAGCTATTATTGATAAGCAAATTGAACTTAGTATTTTAGAAAGAAAAGAAGAACGTGATAACAATATTGTAATAGCGCAAAACAACAATAGAGCAATTTCATATAAGTTAAGATATGAAGTATCAAATGGTTGGACTGAAGAGAAGAAACAATGGTGGGAAGAATTTAGAGTATTTGTTTTAAAGCATCCTACAATATCTAATGAAGAATTAGATAAATATCCACAATTCAAGAATATGTATGTTCATTTTAGTTCTAAGAGCAATAGTTATTATTTCAATCATGAAAACGATTGGGAAGATGTGGATTTAAGCTTGATTAAAGGTTCATTGAAAGATGAAATGTCATCAACAGATTCAAGACTTAATCTTTTATTAATTAATAAGATTATTAAGAATTATTTCATAGATAATGGTTATTGCACTGAATTTGAATCAAATGAGAATTTGTTGTTACCTGCTGTTTATAACAATATTTATAAAGGTGCATTAGGAGAAATAGTAGGAGAATATATACTAAAACATTTTGACATTAATATCAGTCATATAACTGAATTAAATCAATTTGAAAAATTTGATTACAAATTAAATGACATTTATTTCGATTTTAAATTATGGAAGAATTCAGGTAATGACTTAGATTATGAGCATATTAAAAATAAATTAAAAAAAGTGAATGGTAAATATGCAGTAATTATTAATGTTTTGGGAGATTCAAAAATGATTATTAGTGACTCTAATAACATTTGTACTATTCCAGCATTGATAGACGTAAATACTGGTGAAATATCTAAAAAAGCAATTGATAAGATTCATTGCATTATTGGAGGGATTAAATAATGGTTTTAACTAATGAGATTAATTTTAATATTAATTATGATAAATTCTTTGAAGTATATGATGTTTATTATATTTCTACTTCAGAATATAATACTAAACTTCCTAAGTTTTTAAGAAAGAATTTTAATGCGTTATCAATATATCATAATTGCAAAACGATGTATGTTATGTATAACAAGGGAGAAGTATCGCTTGATGAGTTGAAATCAATTATTGGCGATGATAGTGTTCAAATTGGTTCATCAGGACCATATGATAATGTTATATTAAATATTGCATTAAATTCTTTAGGCAATTTTAAAAATGAGAATTTAATTTTTAATAATTTAACTGGTTCGTTATATTTATTTGATGATTCATCAACAAAAAGAACAATTAAAGCATATGACATATCTTATGTCATTGGTAAGAATAAACCATATTATATGAATGTATCAGTTACTTCATTCATGAAGTATGATCCTAAATATCCTAATTATGAATTATATGAATTAACTAATAAAGGGGGTTTAAGAGCCGTATTAAATGCTAAAGATGCTACAGGAGATTTATATGTAAAGAAAAAAGGTAATAAAAAGAAGACGACTGCTAAATTCTATGACCTTAATAAAACATTAGATAGAGCTACAATATATCATTTGATTATGAAAGAATTCAAAAAGAGATTTGATGGATTAATTGATATTGACTTTGTATCTCGTGAGCCTTTAGAACAACAGATTAATAAATTAAAAGATAAAAGCGAAAAAAAGAAAAAAGAAATGTTTAATTCAATTAATGGAAGAATTATTAATCTTGTTTTGAATGTTGATCCAGCAAATGATGAAAAATATGATTCATCAAAGATTTTAGAAGCTATTAATGGATTTATTAGTCAACTTAAAACTGATGGTTTTAGCATAGACTATAATAAGAAAACATCAAAATACCCATTAAATATAGTCATTAATCATAATGCAGATTATTATGGAGATGATTACGATCCATATAAAACAATTGATAGAAGTACTGCAGTACAATGTGTAACGATAGAAACATTAATTGATACATTCAGTGGCAAACCAAGTTTAAATTCTTATTTTGTTGTTATGAAAGATTTAGCAATAAAACACGATTTAATATATACTCATAAAATATCATTGGATGATTGGTCGTCAAGAGGATTCAACGATGAATTTGTCTTTGGTATGTTTGTTGATGATAAAGAAGATAGAATTGCATATTTAAAAGTAAAGCAAGATGGATCTATAGATACTTGTTGCGATGAAAAATCTTTGTTTAATTTAGATAAAATTGAAGAATTAAAAACAAAACTAAAAGATAATAAAGCAGACTATTTTTTGATGGATTCGTCTAACAATATAAATACAATTACTCCAACAGATATAATTGTTTTACCAACAGAAAAAATATTAGAAGAAAAGAAAAAGGATAAAGCATTTAAAGAAGAGCATATGGAAGGAATATTTGATGTTCATACATATGATGTTAATGGAGAATTGTATTATACTTCTGGAATTAAAAGTAATATTAAATTTGACATTGATAAAGCTACACATTTCTATAAAATAAACACATTTGGTGGTAGAAATTTAGTTATGGATTTAATAGGAACTGTTGCGGTAGATTTTGTTAAATTTGGAAATTATACTGTATTACCATATCCATTTAAATATTTAAGAGAATATGTAAATATGATTAAGTAAAACCGTTATTGTTTAATAAAAATAAAGATTTAACCGTGTTTTTAAGCGTGTTATAATTATGTTATAGAATACCTTAATTTAATAAGAAAGGAGATGCTATTTGATGAAAATAATTCATTGTGCCGACCTACATTTAGGTTCAAGATTAACATCACTACCTACAGGTAATATTCGTGATACAAGAAAAAAAGAAATATTAAAATCATTCAATGGCATGGTAGATTATGCAAAAGACAATAATATAGATATCATTATGCTATCAGGTGATGTATTTGATTCAGATAGACCATCTAAAAAAGATAAGACATTCTTTTATGATGCAATAAAAGCCAATAAGGATATTACATTCTTATATTTAAGAGGTAATCATGATATTGAGGAATCGTTAATAGAAGAATATGATAATTTAAAAACATTTACTGATGAATGGCAATCATATAAATTTGATAATATTGTAATATCTGGTATTGAATTATCACCAAATAATAAAAGCTCATTATATTCATCATTATCATTAGACAAGGATGATTTAAATATTGTTATGATGCATGGCGATATAAATACTAAAGGTAAAGAATTTATTGATCTTAAGAAATTAAGCAATAAGAATATTGATTATTTAGCTTTAGGCCATATCCATATGTATGGTGAATCAAAAATAGATAATAGAGGTATTGCAATATATCCAGGCTGCCTAGATGGTAGAGGCTTTGATGAATTAGGTGAAAAAGGCTTTGTTGTATTAGATATAGATAATAATAAGCTACAACACAATTTTATCCCATTCTCATCAAGAGTTATTATTGAAAAGACAGTTGATATATCAGATGCAAATACCTTCTATGAGGCTAAAGATATTATTCAAAGTGAAATAGCATCTATTAAAAATACTTCTTTAGTAAAGATTATCTTAACAGGAAAGGTAAGCTTTGATGTATCTACTATAATAGAAGACGTTGAATCATTCTTTAACGATAAGTTTTTCTTTTTGAAGGTATATAGTGAACTAAAACAAATAATAGATATAGAAAATTATAAAAATGACTTCTCACTAAAAGGAGAATTTGTAAGAAACGTATCATCTAATCCAGATTTAACAGATGAAGAAAAAGAAGAAATGTTAAGCCTTGGAATGAAATTCTTAAATGGGGAGGATGTTGAATAATGAAACTAATATCATGTTATATTAAAAATTTCGGTAAACTCTCTAATGTAGAATACAAATTTAAAGATGGAATAACATCAATTATTGAAAAGAATGGTGCTGGTAAATCTACACTTGCTTCATTCATTAAAGCAATGCTTTATGGAATGGATATGGTTAAAACTACTGATAAAGATTTTAAAGATAGAGCACATTATGCTCCATTTAATGAACAAGCATATGGTGGTACTTTAATATTTACTCACGGTAAAAAGGAATATAGAATTGAAAGAACATTTGATGTAAAATCAGCATCTAAAGATATTTTAAATATCTATGTTGATAAAGAATTAACTTTCTTTGAAAAAGAGATTGGTGAAGAAATATTAGGCTTAGATAGGGATTCCTTTGATAGATTATTATTTATTAGCTCAAAGGATATAAAGATGGCATCTAATAGTAATATTAAGAAGAACCTCAATAATATTATTGATGATACTGTCGAAGGTGTAGATTTTGATAGTATCATGGATAAGCTAAGTGCTGTTGAAAAGAAATATGGCACTAAAAAGGGTAGCGACACATCTACCTTAAAGGAACAAAAGAAAGAACTAGAAAATACAATAACTAATCAAGAGAGAACATCTTCGGCATTGACATCTAAATATGAAGAAAGAAATAGATTAAATGCTGAGCTTACTGTTTTGACAAAGAAACAACAGCTTGTTGCAGATAAAAAGCAAATGTTAGAATGTTGGGAAACATATAATAAGAAGCTTAAAGCTATTAAAGAAAAAGAAGATAACCTTAATGAATTATTAGTTAAATATCCTAATGGCATTCCGACAACTGAGGAATTAACTAAATTAGATACTCTTTTAAAGAAACAAACTGAATTAGCTGGAGAATCCAAAGGTATTGTATTTAATGATGTTAAGAAGCAAAAATTGGATAATTTAAGTAGTAAGTTCCCTAAGGGTATTCCATCAGAATCAGAAATGGATAGCCTTAAGCAATTAACTGATGAAAAGGCAGATTTATTATCTAAGAAATATGGAATTACATTCTCAGAATATGACAATAATCGTCTTAATAATTTAAAAACTGAATTTAATAAAGGCGTCCCTACTGATGATGAAATAACATCAATTGATGATAAGATTACTGAATATAATAGAATTAATACTATTATGTCCACAAGTAATAATGAATTAACAGCAACAGAAAAAGATATTTATAACAAATATAGTAATAAAAATCCTGAAGATGATTTAAACAAGGCACAAAATCTAATAGGTGAATATAAGCAAATTGATGATGCCATGAAGTCTACTCCTAAATTTGAAGAGACTGTTGTATCAGCTCCTAAGAAATCATTTAAGTTACCACTAATAGTATTATTGATTTCAATAGTATTAGTTGGTGCAGGTATAGCAATGTTCTTTGTAATGTTAGCTCTAGGAATAGCATTTACAGCAGTAGGTGCAATAGGTATCTTTGCTAGTGCATTCTTATATTTAAAAGGTAAAATTGATTCAAATGCCACAACTACAGAATCAAGAACTAATGCTGAATACACTAAGCAAGAAGGTTTATTACGAACTAAAGCTGAAGAAATACATAAGATAATAACACCTTATGGTATTTATACTGATTCTGTATTTTCAGACTTTGAAAAGTTTAAAAATGAATATGAGCGATATACTGAAATTAAAACTAAGCTTGAAACTAGTTCAACAACTGATAAAGAAAATAGAGAAAAGCTTGATATATTAAAGAAAGAAGTATCACAATTTCTATCATTATATGTTGAATATAATAGTTTTAATGCTGGTATCCAACAAGTTAAAGATGATGTTAAATCATATTCAGATTTAGATACTAAACATAAGAAATATGTTAAGGATAGTACAGAAAATGCTGGTGCTATTAAGGAAAAGGATAAAGCCATTAGTGATATAACATCTAAATATTATATAGTATTAAGTGATTATTACAAATATAATGATTTAAGCTTTGATGTTACAGAATATAAGCGCTTAAAGAAAGAGTATGAAGAATTCCAAAGCAGTACATCTACAAACAAGGATAATTTAGATTCTATTAATAAGTCTATTAATGAAATAGATGATAAATATTCATTAGGTATAACTGATGAAACACGTACATTAAATACTATTAATTCTGAGGTTCAAAGTATCAACTCATTAAAGGGACAAATTAAAACAAGTCAAGAAGATGCAGCAACTTATAAGGCTGAAAAAGGTCTTGTTGATGGTGAAGAAATCAACACAGACGAGCAATTAGATTTCATGCCTGAAATTGATGAATTAAAAGGCCAAATAGCTGTATTAGATCTTGAAATTGACAATGATGAAAGAGATATTGAGAACCTAGAAGATAATAAACAAGTTTTAGAAAATATTAAGCAAAATATTAAAGCAAACGAACATAAATTTGAAATTTTATCAAAATTAGAAGAAGAACTTAAGAGATCTCAAAAGGCTTTAGATGATAAATATGTTGCTCCTATTATGGATAGGTTTGAGTATTATTCAGACTTATTAGGTAACCTATTAGAAGAGAAGATTGAGATGGGAAGAGACTTTAATATTGTTCTAAATATTAATGGACAATTCAAGTCAGATGAACATTTGAGTTCTGGTCAAAGAAGCATCTGTGCTCTATGTTTTAGACTTGCTTTATTAGACAATATTTATAATGGAGATGTACCATTTATTGTAATGGATGATCCATTTGTTGCACTGGATAAAGAGAATCTTGTTGCTACTGCAAAGATGCTTGAAAAGTTGTCTAATGGAAAGCAAATCATCTATTTCTCTTGTCATGAGAGTAGAAAAATATAGTTTTGATTATCATAATAAGACCTGAAATATGGTCTTTTTCTCTTAAATTTTAAAAATATATTTTATAAAAAAATAATGTTTAAACATTTTTATGTTTAAAAAAATCTATTATTTTGCTAAAATAATAGTAATTATGCTACGATTGAGGTGTTTTTATTATGGATAGAATGCATATAATTGAAAAAATTGGAGATAATTATAGGGTTGGTAATACCGAAAATGGTGAATTTAGTTATGCTAAAGCACTTAGAAGTATTGGAAAAAACCTAAGAGATTATCAAAATGCCACAGAAGGAACTCAACATGCTTATTTAGATATACGTTTCGAGAATGATAGATTAGCAATTTTGGTTGAAACAAAGAATAAATTTAGTAGATGGGATAAGAATAAAATTCAAAATCAACTTCAAGATTATGTTCGTTTTGAAAAAGCATATTCTAATAAGAAAATTGTGGCTATTCTTGCTGAAACTTCTGGGGATGATGTATGGGTATGGTATGGTCAATCAGTAATAGTTGATGATGCGCATAAAGCAATTAACCAAACAAAAATTTTGACATTTGAAGAGTATGAGGATTTATGCTTTGGAAAAGTAAATGACAAAATAAAGGTTGTTGATTCAATTAAAAATTTGAATGAAATGTTGAATTCTGATGGCATTGACCCAAAACTTAGGAGTCAATTTGTAGGTACTTGTTTGTTAGCTTTAAAAAATGGTTTAAACTATAAAAACATAAGTCCTTCAATCGATTCAAACGGTAAAACGATTAAGCCTGAAAAAATAGTTTTAAATAATATTTGTAGTATTTTAGAAGGATTATTAGCAAAAAGTGGAAGTATAAATAAGGCAGGTAAACTTTCGATTTTGAACAATAAAGTTTTGGAAGCTCAGGATGTAACAAGTCTTACATATGAAGAATTAGTTAGAATTTTAACTTTTATTGATACGAATGTTATTCCATATATTAATGACAAGAATACTGCTGGACAAGATTTGTTAAACTTATTCTTTACTACTTTCAATAAATATGTTGGAAAAACTGATAAGAATCAGGCATTTACTCCTGATCATATATGTGATTTTATGAGTAGGGTTGTTTGTGTCAATAAGAATTCAAGAGTATTAGACCCATGCTGTGGAAGTGGAGCTTTTTTGGTTAGAGCAATGACAGACGCAATGGATGATTGTGATACAGAAGATGAACGTGAAAATGTCAAAAAAGAACAAATATTTGGTATTGAATATGAAGAAGGAGCATTTGGATTATCTTCTACAAATATGTTGATTCATGGTGACGGTAATTCCAATGTGGTTCAGGATTCGATGTTTAAAAGAGCAAATTGGATAGAAGAACATGATATCAATATTGTATTAATGAATCCTCCTTATAATGCTACTAGGAAATTTTGTGATCCTGATTACGTAAAAAATTGGAGTTCGAAAACAAATCAAGATCCTTCAAAAGGATTTCATTACGTAGAGTGGATAAGTAGACATGTTTCTAATTCATGTAAAATAGCTGTATTATTACCTATGCAAGCTGCAATTGGTAACAGCGATGATGTTAAAATGTTTAAAAAGAAAATGCTTGAGGTTGCGACTCTAGATGCGGTTTTCTCATTACCGGATGAAATGTTTTATCCTGGTGCATCAGCTGTTGCATGTTGTATGGTATTTGATATGTCACAAAAACATTCTGTTGCAGATAAAGAAACTTTTTTTGGATATTTCAAAGATGATAAATTTATCAAAAGAAAAGGCCTTGGAAGAGTTGAACAAGCTGATTCAAATGGTAATAGTTTATGGGAAAAAACTAAAGAAAAATGGCTATATTTATATAAAAATAGAAAAGTCGAGCCAGGTTTATCAGTTATGAAAAAAGTAACATATACAGATGAGTGGCTTGGAGAAGCATATATGGAGACTGATTATTCAAAAATTAGTGAAATAGATTTTGAAGAAACTGTTAAACAGTATTGGTCTTATATTGTAAGGAATAGTGATTAAAATGGAACCTAAATATGATTATGTTAAAATCTCTAGTATTTTTCCTAAAATAAAAAACATTAAAAAATATAGTTCTACACCGGAAAGTATTGGAAATGTACCATTTGTGACTTCGTCTTCACTTAATAATGGAGTTGCTAGTTATGTAGAAGAAATATCATTTGTTGGTAATTGTATAACTGTCTCTACAAATGGAAAATGTTTCGATTCATTTTACCACGAAGGCGCGATATCCATTTCTACAGATGTTGAATTATTGACTAATGAAAATCTTAACGCATATAATGCTTTATATATTTGTACTATTTTAAATGCTGAAACATTTAAATGGGGTTATGGAAGAAAGCCAAAAAATGACAAGGTATTTGAAACTTCAATTAAGTTACCAATCATTAAAAAAAATAAGCCTGATTGGGAGTATATGGAAGATTATATAAAAACATTTGTTTTGAAAGATTATTCATTTGGCAAGATTAAGAATTGTATGGAAACTAATAATTTAAACCCTTTGAAGTTGAAAATATACAATGAGTCTAAAGAAGTAAAATTATTTAAGTTTTCTTCTATTTTAGATAAAAAATTATACAAAGCCAAAGCATATGCAAAAATAGATTTGGAAGTTTCTGATATAAAGAGGGATGGATATATTCCTTTTGTTTCAAGAACAGATGTTAATAATGGAGTTGATTGTTATGTAAAAGATGACGAATCACTTCAAAAAGAAGCAGGTAATTGTATTATAATAGGAGATACTACAGCCACGATTTATTATCAACCTAATAGTTTCTTGGCTGGAGATCATATTGTCGTTTGTAGACAAAAATGGATTAATAAATTTACGGCTTTATATATAAAAACATTATTAGATAAAGAGAGATATAGATATTCATATGGTAGAGCCTTTAAAAAGGATTTTATTAATGATACTATATTAGCATTGCCTATCAATGAATCTGGAAACCCAGACTGGGAATACATGGAGAATTATATTAAAAGCTTGCCATATTCAGATAGAATATAGTGCTAATTTATCCACAGAGTTTGAGAAAATTCTGTGGTTTTTCTTTATTTATAAAGAAATATTGTCTACTTTTGATAAAAATGCTATAATTGAAGCGTTATTTGCGTTTTAAGATGAGGGAAAAGAAATATGGAAAATATGAAGTTTCGAAAGGACAATAAAAAGTTTTTATTATGGGTTTATGCTATATTCATTTTAGCTATTATAACAAGCTTAATTATTAATGTTTTAAACACTAAAAAAGTATTAAACATGTATATAATAGCTGGAGTATTTGGAGTATTAATATTATCATATTTAATCCTATATCCAATAATCATTAAAACTAATAAGAAACCACTACAGCTAGAAGATAATTATCTAGCCTTTTATGTATCATTTAATAAGCATAATAAAGGCTTAAAGAGAATAATGATATTAATTGATTTAATAGAGCTTTTAGCAATAGTAGGAGTAGCTACTTATTATATTGTTGAAATGAAAATGAGTGAGGTATATGGAATCTATTCATTAATTGTAATGCTAGTACTTGTAGCATTAAATGCATTCATACTCATAAAAGATATAATTAAATTAAATTCATTAGATAGAATAGATGCTCATACAGGTTCCCATCAATTATCAATTATAGATAAGAAAATATTATTTGCACTTAATATGCTTGCTATTGCATTAGCAAATATAGGAATGTTATCAGTAACTAAACCTCATTTTGTAATTAAATTTTATGATATGGTAACATTTGAGTTTTTATCAACATTAATGTTACTAATATCTTTATCATCTATATTTATTAATAAGATATATTATTTATCATTTGATATTAAGCAAATAGAACAAACTGAATTTAATACAAGATATTTAGAATTTATAGGCCAAGGTAAATATGCTAAGGTTTATAAAGCATATATGTCCTCTTTAGATACTGTATATGCAGTTAAAAAGCTAGAATCAAAGGATGTATCAGATATTGAACGCTTTAAAGCTGAATTTAATATAATGAAAGCATTAAATCATAATAACCTTTTAAGAGTATATTCATTTGATGAATTACATTATGAATATACAATGGATTATTGTAAATATTCATTATATGATTATGTTAAAAATCATAAATTATCAGAAAAAGAAAAACAAACACTTATAAATCAATTATTATCAGCCTTTGATTATTTACATAACCATGGAATAATGCATAGAGATGTATCTTATTTTAATGTAATGATATATGAATCTGGGTCTCATGAAATAACATTAAAGGTTATGGATTTTGGCATTGCTAAAAATGCTAGAGAAAATAAAACAAGAAGAGGTACTGAAATAAGAGGCACTCTTATTGATCCAGCGTTAAAAGAATTTAATAAGTATAATGAACAAAATGATATATATGGAATTGGTTCAATAATTAATTATATTGAATCAGGTGATGAAGCAATCACATATGATGGTTCTAAGATAGCTAATATTGTTGCTAAATGTATGGATATAAATTTAGCTAATAGATATCATCATGTATCTGAAATAATAGATGCATATAAGGAGGCAACCTTATAATGAAAAAGTATTTATTATTTATAATATCAGCCTTTGTATTAGTTTTCTCTTTAGCATCATGTGATACAAATGACTTATCTAATGATAATCATGATTTCCATATAGAATATAATGACAATTATCATTATGATATATGTGACTGTGGTCATAAGGAGCATGAAGAAGCACATATATTCTCTGATGCTATTCATGTAATTCAAAAGGAATCATGTAGCCAAGAAGGAATTTATGAATATCATTGTATAGTATGTGATTATAAAAAAGAAGTTAGAAAAGATAAGTTACAACATGAG
>Ga0247610_10002390_pt1 | contig 21730 bp, 33 predicted proteins | sample 174DNAGHGhighgp2_FD_193483 | JGI IMG/M metagenome (GOLD analysis project Ga0247610, IMG submission 193483) | Sheep rumen microbial communities from Palmerston North, Manawatu-Wanganui, New Zealand - 1742 DNA GHGhigh gp2 | ecosystem: Host-associated > Mammals > Digestive system > Stomach > Rumen...
ATCCAAGGACCTTCACCTGTAAAATTGACCTCACCATTGGCATAATCATATTTTACAAAGGTGCCCTGCTCAAGAATTTCAATATCTTTATTAGCAGGAAGTTGACCATAGACTTGGCCGTTGCGAGGAGCAGAAAGATGATTAGGTTCAACAACTGCGAAACCTAATTTACCGTCAAAAGTAATAGCCATTTATCTAACTCCTTAATTTAATTATTTACTTGCTTCACGAAGAGCACGCTGTAAATCACTAAGCTGCTCTGTAGTTGTTTCATCCTCAAGGGAGAAAGTCATTTCAGGAGAAGGCTCGTCGTCAGACTGCCCATCTACCTTGGTAAAATCTACATTCTGTTCGACGTAAAGAATAGCAAGTTTAGCTTTAATTTCGTCAAAAGAATAGTCAGCCATATGATCAATAATATCTTTTTTATCTTCATCAGAAAGCATAAAGTATTTATCAATTAATGACTGTTTACGCTGATTTTCAATTTGAAGTTTAAAGTCACGAAGCTCTTTAATCTCTGCGCGAAGAGATTCAACCTCATTCTCTAATTTTTCAAATTCTTCTGCGGAATGTTGATTATTAGGTTTCTTTTCATCGTCCTTTTTCTCATCATCAGAATCATCGTCGTCCTTGTCGTCAGAATCATCTTTCTTTTCTTCGTCTTTCTTCTCATCATCTTTGACGAAGTCTTCCGCATCATCATCGTTATTATCTTGATGCTCTTCAAAATCTGTTCCATCCTCAGCGGCAGTATCTTCTACGTCCTGCTCAGGGGTCACTTCGTTCTCAAGCTCAAAATCTTCTTGATTTTTTGTATCAGACATGTTCAACCCTCCTTTGCTATCTAAGGTATTTTTTAGCTCTTGCATCATCGTAAACAAAGTATTACCAAATTCTTCTTTAGAAAAATTGGAACTTACTTGCGGAGATGTGACAGAACTTCCTTCATAGCAAGGCTCAACATCATCTCCCAGAATACATAGTTTACTAAAAACCGCATCATTAATAATAAAGAATTCAACTCCAAGTTCAGAATCTTCTGCTCAATGACCCTCTAAAGAATCTCCATCAAGTTCCATTGAATGAGGCTGCCCTTCTTCAATAACTTTTGTTAACTCTGGAAATTGTCCTGTTCAAAGATAACCAGTTGTCATCATATAGGTTCTTTCAACTTTATTATCAAATTCGTCTGTGTCTGTAAAGTTTTTAAACCATACTTCGGCATCTGGAGATACAAAACCATATGGAACAGTTTTGCAAGAGAAAGAAATTTCTCCATCTTCAATATGAATTACGTGGCCATGGTCACCAAAATCTTCTTTATCTTCGCGATATGCTGCTACAATTGGCGTACCTCGCAAGGTTTTTGCCATCTTTAATGCAGTATCTTTATTAATATAAGAATGATTTCTATTATGACCTAGATAAAAAACTTTGATCTCGCAAGTTGAAATTAGAGGGGAAATATCGGAAGGTACTAAATTTATAAATTCTGGGTTATCAATTGTTGATACTTCTGATTTATTTTTTAATGCCAATTTATACCTCCCTCCATTTAGCTCTCAGATTCTTTATTACGTCTTGTTTTATCAGACTGTTCATCCTCCGGAAGTGGTGGACGTCCACCCTGATTACCGCTAGGTGCTTTACTTGGATTTGTTTTATCAACAGAACCAGCTGTAGTAGCCGAAGACGCAGGTGGTCTAAACACTTCATCTAAATGAAGTATATCATTTTCAAAAATTGCAGTAGATAGAACAGCACTTTGTGACTGTCCAAGAGCAACTTGAGGTAAAAGTTTGGAAAAACCAATCTGCGTTTGCTCCTTGTAGATTTTAGACAAATCTTTGTAATTATAAATTGTAGTAGGTAGCATCTGTACGGTATAATAAAGCTTTTTAACATTTTTATTAAAAGGCTTTAAGAGACTTTCCGCATAACTTCCAAATTGAAGTAATAGGTCAGTCATTGTGGCTTCGTCATTTGCAATAGATTTTTCTAATGCAAGGTTGCCAGTGGTATTAAACAACATTTGACTAGCGCCAGCTTCATTGTATACAGTTCTTTCCACTTTATCTAACTGGTCTGCGGCCGACATATTAGAGTGATCTGAAAGATCTGCTACATCGACGTCCGCAAACGTAGTTAACACATCAACACCAATTGTTTTACTAAGCATAGAAGCTGCATTTATATGTAATTCTCTACCTTCGTCCATATCAAAAACAGGTACACTGTTTTTGTCCATAGGAAGCTTTTGAATTACTAAACGTAAAAGCTGTTGTTCCATCTTCTTTTTATCGAGATCTTGTGCATCTTCTAAATCTAATAACTTAGGAACAATTGAAAAGAAAAATGGTATATCTGAATTATTGAGATTAAATTTTACAGCCTTATCTGAATCAAGACCAATCCATCCATCATTTTTAGTTTCTTCTCCTTCAAGACTTCCTTTTTTATATTTTATATATCCTTGTTGAAATTCTTTAGGAAAAGATTTTAAAACTTTCATTCTTTTTTTAGGTGTATTAAAGCAATCATCAAAGAATTTTACATTAAATTCTATAATATGATTATGATTTAATTTAAATCTACTTCTTGAATATTTTATTGGGAGTTCTTGTAAAGAAATTTCATTGTTATTTCCAACTTTATATCCATAGTAACAACCATTTTTAATAACTTTTAAAGCAATTTCTCCAAAAGTCTTTTTAAGTCTACATCTTTCCAAGAGAAGGACAGATTTCATTCAACCTTCAATAACTTTATTATCTTTAACTTTTTCATCTACTCTAATTGGAGTAACGAATCAATCGTAACGATATAGATATGCCATATATCTACAAAGTCGAGAATAAATGCCGCTTGCAATAAAGAAATAATTTGAGATAGCTCGCATTTCTTCTAAATTATTTGTTTGAATTGCGCGATCTCACCGTTGCCGCATTTCAGTCTTGCGGGAACGTTTCTCATTGATCTTTTTCATATCAGTGAGAACTTCGTTTCTATAAGTAGTGCCACCTACTCTCATTTTGTTAAAATCATAAGAAGGACGTTTTTGCTCTGTTGCTGAAACTAAACGAATATCATTCAATAAGCTCGACCTCCTTAGTATCCTGCTCGATGCATAATATAATCATACGTAATTTTATTTTCATCAAGATATGGAATAATAATTAATTTTATATTATTTTTTAAACAATAGTCTACTTTTTGACGATCATTGTATTGCTGTCTTTTTTTACCTTTTTCTCCACCAAACTTGCCCACAGATTGATAATGTTGTCTACCTTGAGCTTCAATTAAAAAATCTAACTCCCCATCATCGTTAAAACAAGCAAAATCAAATCTTAATGGGCGTCCACTTGACGCAATTAAATCATCAAATTCATATTCTTCCTTGAAAGGAATATCATAATCTGTTAATATATTATGTATTTTAACTTCCATCTTTGAAGATAACATTATGACTCCTTTCTAAACCATTGTTCTATTTTATATAAAATTTGAATAAACTAAATTATTCAATTTTGCCCTAAATTTTTTGAAAAATTTTAATTAAAAAACATAAACCCAGATAAATCTCTTACTCGTCTGCGAGTACTTCTATCTTCTTGTAGCTTACAATAGTATAATCCATAAATAAGTGCTGAAAATTTATCTTTCAAAATCTTTTTAGAAGATTGTTTTAATATAATATGAGCACCATCATTTTCTTGAATTAAATTCATCATTTGCTCTTTTAAAACAGACGTAGCAACATACGGCATTAAATAATCTGCACGTTGCGCCGTACTCATTTTTTTCCCTTGAGCTTGAGATAAAAGTTTGTTTTTTGCAATTTGTTCATCGACAAGAAAATTAACACGTCCCGCATTTATTTCTGATTGACAATAAGCGTACATTTCAGAGTTTAAAGGAGCATTGGCCTTCATAATATACATTGCATCATTGATAGTATCATCAGTTTTCATATTACGATATTTATTATCTTCATCGTTTAAAACGCCTCAATTATATAAAGTTTCTCCTGTGTCAGGATCTATCGTATCCATTGTCAACATGTCGACTAATCCTGCCCCAAGTCCATTCCCGTCGATAACGGCAACCTTACATTTATATAGTTGGAACAATCTTTTTAATTTTAACGCTTGCATGCCAAAATGTTCCTCTTCAAAAGAATATAGATTTACTACTCTTTTTTTAGGAATATCTCCAGCTCCTGGTGTTACTTTAATAATAACTACCTCGCTATTACAACCGAAGCGTCCTACGTCTACACCCATAATATAATATCCATCTTTGGATGTTCTATTACTAAATTTTCATTCTGCTTGATTAATTTTTCTTTGTTTGTTAAAACGCTCAGAATTAAAGAATGCAGACTCGATATCTCCTGTCCAATGACTTTCATACTCTCGTTCAAAAGATGCTTCATTATAAGTACCGTCCATTTTAATATTTCTAATAAAGTCTTTATCTAATAACCCTTCAACAACCGGTACTCGCCAACTTCCTCCTAACACAATAGCTTCGTTTGGTCTAGCTACAGATTGGCAAAGTATTTGAATTAACTTCTCATAAGAATATGTATTTTTATATCCTGCGGTGGTGACGAAGATTTGGCTTTTATTAAGTTGCTCTTTCGGGTCTGAAACTCCTTGTACTTGACGGTCTACGTTTAATGTAGGAATTAGAACCTCATTAAGAATATCTTGATCAATTGTAACACATTCTTCGTTTAACAGACTGTGAAGTCTCTGTCCACGAGAATGTTCATTAGCTGCTAAGTTTCGTAAGATTGATCCATTAGTAAATGTATAGGATACTGAATCTTTTGTCTGACTAGTTCGAGTTCTCATTCCTCTCGTATCCCATATAATTTCTTTTTCAAGAGCCGGTATTAATTTACATAACTCAGCTACTTTAGAACTAACAATTTGAGCAGATTGTTCCTTTCCGCCCGCCGCAGTACCTATTGTAGCATTAGGGTACAGGATACATCTTAACATCAGGGCTAAGACTGACATAAAAGATTTTGATCAGGCTCGTACGAATGTCGCATACACGTATTTATGTCGAAAAAGTGCCCGCAAAAAGAGACGTTGATAGGCTCGAAATCTAAAGTTGTAAGGATTTCCAAGAGAAAGATAGTAGTCTACCAATTTATCTGGATAAACCCTTCAATAAGCAATTAATTTTCTATATTCATCAATATTGTCAATGATATGTTTTCTTAAACTATCTGAATCTCAATCTTTTTTATGAGCTTTTATTTTCATTAAATCTTTTAAAGCCATTATACTTCACCTTGATTCAGCATTCGTAACAATTCTTCAGCTTCTGCTTCAACTTCATTTTCTAATTCTATGGCTCCTTGTTGTTCATAGAATTTTTCATCTCTTAATCTTTGTTGTTCTTCTTCTTCCGCAGAAGTTACTAATCCCATATTTACATCTGCCGCATCTGCTTCAGCTTTTTCAAGTTTAGAGATGTAAGATTCGATTAAGTCTCCTAAGCCTAATTCTTCTGATACTAGATGGTAAGTATAAGATTTTAAATCTTTTAATTCAAAATCAATAGTGTCTTGAGGATATTGATTAGGATCAAATTGCGGCAAAGCTGGTATAATTCCACCTTCTTGCTCGCATAAAGCTGCTAACTCTCCAATAGTAGAAAGAAGTTCTCTTTTTTCTTCTTTCTTTTGGGATTCTGTGAATTTACCTGATTTACGAAGTTGATCAAAAACAGTTGCAAGATTTTTATAAGCTGTTATATCTCCTACATCTAAATTTTCATCCATTTTTAGAGAAGTTTTACACATTTTTTTTAAAACTTCTTCTCGGTCAGAATTCAAATCATACTCTTCCGCGTATTTTTGGTACATTGTTTCCATTGTGATTCATTGTTGAGGATTATATGCCGCACCTCATTTTAAAAGTAAATAATCAATATCTTCTTGAGTTAATTGATTTGATCAATATGCATCATCTTTAATATAAGAAGGTTTTTCTTCTTCTTTTTCTTCCTCTTGGACATCATCCATATCAACAAAATCTATATTTTCTCCAAGAGAAGAAGGTTCAGTAAGTGTGCGGTATTCTGCTTCTGAGATTTCACCTGCATCTAGTTTTTGTTTTAGGCTGTCTTTATCTAAATTTTCTATAATAGCTTCAGTTTTATATTCTTTGCCCTGAGCTTTAGCCCGAGCTTCGTCGAGAGTATCTGCTGAGTGTTCATAGTGTATATCTTCGTATTGTTTCATATTCATTGTCCGCATATAACTGCCTATAACAGATTTTGGACCAAATTTACCAGGATCCCGCATATAAATTTTATTTGTAAGTTCTACTCATTTTTCTTTGATGTAAGGGACGTCAAATTCTTTTAGAATTCAGTCGAAAGTACTACGGTCGCGATTGTCTATATATTGAGTTAAGCAATCTTTACAAAGTTTGTAGCGTTCTCCTGATTTCATCTTGAAGAACTCTGTTTCTCTTAGCGACCTCCCGCACTTTTCGCATTTCTTTTTACCGATAGACATTTTTATTTACCTCCCTTCTGATTGCGGCATTCTCTACATTGACTATAAAAACCTTCTTTATTGGAATTTTTAGGGAAGAAGAATGGATGCGCAGGGAGGATCTTCCCGCACTTCGAACAAGTTTTTCAATTTAAGGAAGAATTGGTTTTGTAATTATCGAGATAATATTTTAGAATATATCGTTTCTTTATTTCTTTAGAAATTAGTTTGGGGATGCGCTGTCGTCATAGTGATGAATAATATTGTTCAGTATGATTAACGCCATAGTGTTGTAAAACTAAAGATTGAATTTGTTTGTTAGAACGACCATCTACTTTTCAGATAAGAATATCTCAAAGTAAAGGATGCTTCTGTTCTAAGGCTGCGGATGCTGCGTTTTCTAAATCTATTAAATGCCATAGCATATCACTTTCTAATAAATCTCAAGATTCTTGTTTTAATGATTGATAATATTGTAGTAAGAAAGATACGTTGTTAGGATTAAGTAATGTTAAAAGACTGTCAGAATGCGGCTCTCCATCAATTCACTCTAATTTTTCTGGAATATTTATATTGGTTAAGTATTGAGTTTTATTGGTGGAAAGATTTAAAGACATTTTATGAGAACTTTTTATTAAATAAAGTTGTTTCCAAGTTTCTATAATAGCCTTTTTTAAATTTTTTCTTTTTTGACCAGTAGCATTTTTATATTGTCATTCTAATTTTTCTATTACTTTTAATCCTTCTGCTATACCAGGAATTTTTTTATCTTCTTCTGTAAGAGGCTCTTTATTATCAAGTTTCATTTCTCGATTATCTGTCATTAAAGAATAGATTCCATCTTCTCCGTTTTCCAGTTTATCTACAAGTCCTTCGTAGGAAATTTGACGTTTATCAATTGTCTGTTCTCTATTGGGAGTTGTAACTGGATAATCTTGTTGACGTTCTTTTTTAGTTTGATTGCGATCACGTGTAAAAAGTAAATAATCTGCTAATAAGGATAATTCGTTAGTGGACGGAGCGTAAGTTTTTAAAAGAGAATTTATATAATCTTGACGTTCTTCTGCTGTCGTTAATGTATAGTCTAAGTCCAATTTTACCTCCTTTCTTTTTATATAAATATTTTAACATTTTTTAAATTAAAAGTCAATAGACTTTATAAAAAATTTTATATAAAGTATAAAAATTTTTTTAGGTTGATTATAATTTTTTGCCCTTCTTAGAAAAAAATATTTGACAGCTTCAAAGATATATAGTATAATATTAATAGAAAAAAGGAAAAGAAAGGTGGTAAAATGGAAAACATTAAGAATCTGGAGAATCTATTGAAGCTTTTTATTGAGAAGTTTGGAGAAGATAGTCAGGGAGTAAAAGATATTAAAAAGAAGATCGAAGAACTAAAAAAGTCATAAGGATTTTTTCCATAATTCAAAATTGAAAAATGACTTAGAAGATTTTTTTGGTCGGGCCCAATCACCCCTGAGTTAACCTCGGTTAACTTCCGACATCCCATCCCGGGGTACGCGATTAGATAGCGCACGATGCAATAGCGCGATAAAAAAAGAGGGCACTACTATGTAGCGCCCTCCGTGAGGATTGTACCATACTAGAATCGTACCATGCGCGTAACTCCGTCTACAATGACAAGGCCGCTACGCGCGCCCACCTTGACATAACGCTCGATGATTTCGCCACAGTCGCCGTATTTGGCATTGTCCACGTCTACGGTCTTGACGTTGCTGTAGGTCAAGAACTCACGTGCGACCTTACGCACGGCAACCTTACTAGTGTAATGCTCTGACAGGATAACACGCCCGTCGATATCAAAGGCCGTCGCGTTATAACCGTTGCGCTGTACCATGATAGAATCCTCTCGGTTGTTTGGTTGCATGACATGAATATAGTAATGGATTACTAGAATAGTTGCAACCCTAAACCCAAAAAAAAGTTTAGGCTATTTTAACGCGTTTTAAAGCGTTTAAACTAGTGCAATGGATAAATACACCTACGTGAGGTCGATCGACCGTGTGGCGGCCTCTGGTGGCTCTGTAGGGGTATCGTAGCGTATAGACGTGTACGTTATTCTATTATTCGGGGTATTGTGTTCTGTTTCGTACTATGCTACTATCTAATAAAGCCCAACCGATAGGGGGAAACATGGACAACAATATGATATATAACGTATTGCTCGACCTTGCACGTGAATATAGCAATTACGTATTTACCGCGCTGTTATTCACGTGTGAGTGTGGCACGGATGCTAATACTCAAAGAGTAATAGAGGAATGGCAAGCGTTGCGTAACACAATTGTAACAGAGTTATCTGTTGACAAGCCAAAAGCATAGCACTATAGTTTAGTCAGTTGTTCGAAACTAGTAGTTAGGAGCTACGCCATGCAGTACAAGGTTATCCGCAACAATGACAAGGGTTACGACATGCTCGTGCATGTTCGGCCTGACGGCCTGATTCAGAGTGTGGCCTATGTATCTACGGATTACGCGGCCCACATCGTTGTCGAGCTTATCAGCGATACCATCGTTACCGCATTCATGCTTGACTCTAGTGGTAACGCACAGGCTAGTACCGTTATGCACGTCAAGGAGATTACAGAGAAGCATGCCGTAATGCATAAACTCGTGGAGCGGATATGCGAAGAGTGCAGCTATTACCATAGCTGGAAGCTACAATGTGACCTCGAAGACATGCTTGACTTTGCTAATCTCATTATGAACTAAATGTTATAAGCGCCATCAAAAAGAAGCCCACCAAAAAGGTGGGCTTTTTTTATCACTACAATGCTATATCACTACAATGCTATATCACTACAATGCTATATCACTACAATGCTATATCACTACAATGCTATATCACTACAATGCTATATCACTACAATGCAATATCACTACAATGCTATATCACTACAATGCAATATCACTACAATGCAATATCACTACAATGTAATATCACTACAATGCTATGTTAAAAACGTTTTGAACATGTTAACATATAACACATAAGTTATGTTCAAAACTCTGGTCTAGTTATCAACAAAACCGATCGGTTTCATCACTAAAATGTTGAAAACCGCGGTTGGCCGAGACTTTTCAACATCAATAATGCAAGTTTGTTGAAAACCCCAAGGTTGGCCGAGAGTTTTCAACATTCCATATTGGGATATCCTGATTCTAACGCGTTTAGACGTCTCGCACGTATTTAAATAGGCAAAAACGAAAAACAGGTCTCAAAACGCCTCACATCGCCTCACACGACGTAATTTTGTGGAGTCGAGTAGTAAAAAAATTCGGATATGTTTTTTTTGTGACGGGCGTGAGAATGGCTTAGAATCGCCCAAATATTTGACAAAAACGCACAACTATGCTACCATCCACGGCCGTGAATTTTTCAACATTTCAACAGGGTTTTCAACAAAAATTGTAAAAAACTATGTTAATTGTTAATAACTTTTCAACAAATCCCAATACTTTTCAACATTATCAACATTGTGGTGATTATGTGTTTCTACATAGTTGTTAACACTTTCAACAAACGAAGTGTGCTATTGTAGAATAATGGCCGTAGGGGTAGACCGACGGCCGAACACGTGTTCGACGAACGAACGTTCGGGGAACATGCGTACGGAACAGAACATATGTTCGATAGAACAGGCGTTCGGTCGTGCACGATTCAATCGCGCGCTATATAAAGCGTGAAACCATAGCTTTGGAGCTATATCGCGCAAAAGTTATAGAAATGGGGCTATATCGCAAAAGTTATAAAAATCCAAGAGAAAGGAATTGTGAAGAAAATGTGATGCATAAGATTGTCGGCGTAGAAATGGTGAGAGTAGGGTAATATATAAGTGTCAGACGGACACAGGCTGAAAGGAGCCAACAATGAAGGTCGTTATCAACAACAGCTATGGTGGGTTTCGCGTCAACGACGACGTCGCCGAGAAGCTTGGCATTGACCCTTATACCGTTGAGCGCGATAACATCAAGCTCATTACGCTGATTGAGTTCGGCATTGGCTGCAATAGCTGGTTGAGTGACCTGCGAGTCGTGGAGATTCCCGACGATGCGACGGATTACGAGATTACTGAGTATGACGGTCGCGAGTCTGTTATTTACGTGCTAGATGGCAAGATTCACCACCTTGAGATGTAACACCATAGTCCTGAGCATGACTTTAAACTGCTCTTATGAAAAATATGTGAAATAGCTCAGATTGTGCTAATATAAGTATGTCAGAAAAAACTCCAAGAGAGAGGGAATGATATGAAAGTATACACTGTAATCGCGGAACATGGCTATTTTGATGAGATGGAAAATCGTGATGTCGTAGGTGTTTATTCTAATATTGCTTTAGCTGGGCGTGCAGCACTTGATTGTTTTTTTGATATCGAAGGAAGAATCCTCGACCGTATTAATAAAATTTATAATACAATCCCAGATGTTGAATGGCGATTGTATGGACAAGACGAATATAACGATAGTTACACAGAGGTGACAATCCTTAAAGTGACACTTAATGATTAATTATTAGTCCTAAGCATGACTTTAAACTGCTTTAAACTTTTATAGAATATGTCGCCTAAACAGCTAATCATCCACATTTTCTGCACATATAAAAATAACAATTGACTCAAAACTTAAATTCATGTTACTATGTACTTAATGAAAGAGCCTAAAAGAAAGGACAACATGAGTAAGCAATATGAAATGAGCTATGAGTGCAATTGGTTTTGTCATATTATTACTTGTGATACCAATGAACAAGTATTGACAGAAATGGAAAAACTCTATCAACAAAACAATGAAGAGTTTGTGTGAGAAAACTTTGATGGTATTATTGGTCATCGTTTTCTTTCAGATGATTGTGTAAATATTCCTCGTGTATTATTTAGATAACAATCACATCCTAAGCATGATGTAAAAAGGCTTATTTTTTATTTAGCACTACATCAAAATTTTAATTACTTTATTTATGCGTCGCCGCATAAAAATCTCAACGTTTCAAAATCAAAATCTTTACTGTTTCCTATTGGAGAGTTTGAAAATCAAAATGTAAACTGTTTCCATTTTGAAATCAATTTTTTATCTGCTTCCTGAAAATCAAAATGTAAATCGTTTCTTGAAACTGAAAATCAAAATCTTAACAGTTCCAGCATCAAAGTTGGGCGAAAAAATTGTATCACATTCACACAGAAATGTCAAGGACAATCACAAAAAATTCACAAATTAAAATTTAAATTGTTTCCTAAAATATTTGTGAAGAAAATATGAAATTGAAAATTATTTATTGATTCCTGCTTTGTCTTATGGTATAATAGAAATGAGAATCAAAGTTGGGCGAAAAATTTTAGTACACTCGTCACAAAAATCAAGTCTTTTCACAGAATATTCATAAATAAAAATTAAAACAGTTTTCTGAAACATTTATGTAGATTTTGTGAATGAAAATTTTTCTTGCAATTCATTAAATAGTCTGGTATAATAATATCAAGTTCAAAAGAGAAAGGAAAATGAAAATGGTTTACCATCCTTATTCAATTGCGGTGCTTACTTCTATTGGAATTTTTATTATTTCAGTTTTTCCAATTTTTCTATTTTTCCTAGCTTTTTAGCTTGTGAAGATATTGTGAACAGCCTGAAACTATGCTATACTTTAATCAAGTTAAAGAAAGGGGAGTTGCAATGTTCTATCATTTGATACTCGCGGCCATTTGCCTTAAACTGTACAAAGTCTGTAAGGGGAGAAACGAAAAATTTTCTAACTTTTTTCTAGATGGATATGACTATTGGAAGAGAAAATATTATCGTCTCCCTAATTATTAAATAATTATCCTGAGCATGATACAAAACTGCTCTTTTATGAAAATTCTATGAAGCGAATCAAGCTGTGTTATAATGTAATTAAGCCAAGAAAGAAAGGGGAAAATATGTGGTGTGTGGTTTATGTTGGAATGTGGGGACATAATGGAGTTAAGTTTTTTCCATCAAAAAAGAGAGCGGAAAAATATGCGCAAAAATGTATAAAAGAAAAAAAGCCATACATGTACACTTATTTTATCGCAAAGGTAGATTCTTATTCTAACAAAGAGGATATTCTACTAATGGCAGAAGAATAAAATAAACAACCTGAGTATGTTGTAAAACTACTCAATCACTTAAAAGTTATCGAGGTTGGCCGCAAAATTATAACACACATCAATCGGTTTGTCAAGTGAAAATGCAAAAATTTTAGAAAAAAATTTTTTTGTGAAGATATTGTGGTGGCCTAAAACTTGTGTTATTATGTACTTAATGAAAGAGCCCAATAGAAAGGAATCTGCAATGACTGAGTTCAAGTTCTACCATCTTGTTTGTGATATTGATTTTGTTGCTAATCAAAAAATTGTAGGTAATTATCACACCACTACTAATGAACGTCTCGAAATGAAAGCTATTCGTAAATATAAAGATGCTATTTGGGACATGCAAGGGTTAATGAATAACTCTATTGTTATTGGTAATAATGAATTTGATATGTTTGGCAATGTAACTCTTTATGGTGTTACTTATGATAATGATTATGTTACTATGCGGCACTTGCAACTAAGTTTGTAGACTTTATGGAGGGGATTGACAAAACAATCCCCTTTCTTTATTCTATAGACAGTTGATAAAGGCAAACAACAGAAAGGAAAGCAACATGAACAAGGTTTTTATTATTTTGGCGTTTCCTCACTTGCATTGGGGCGATGCCTACGTTTGGAAAGTTTTTAGTTCTCTTGATAAGGCTAAAGAAGAACTAAACAGACTCGCAAAACAGTACAAAATGGTAGCATCTTCCTATAATGACACAGAAATAATTGCAACTATGCCACCTGTTAAAGAGTATCGTTTTCTTGCTTTTGAACTTTGCGACTTTTTTGTTGAATAACTTAAACGTCCCGAGCATGACGAAAAAAGGCTTTTTTCTTTTATGAAAATATTGTGGAGAGCCTGAAACTGTGCTATTATATAAATGTAAGGAAAAACCCCAACCGAAAGGATTCAATCATGCGCGACGCTTTCAAGCACACCATTAACCACGACTGGTACAGCAACGATGTAGATATGCTGGGTATCGGCCACACAAAGCAGCGTAACAAGTATCGCAAGCAGCAAAAGCGTAGGGCACGACGAATCCTGAAACAGAATCTGCAAAAGGAACTTAACTACTAAAGTCAAGCCTAAAGTGGGGGAATTCACAATTCCTCCACGAACTTGGCCGAAAAAATTTTATCACACCTGCCTGAAAATGTCAAGAGCTTTCACAAAACTTACACAAATGCGCAAATATGTAGATTATGTGAAGAATGAGATTTTCAACCTAAATCACGCCTAACTATAGTAATATATACATGTCAGACAAAAGCCAACGACTTGAGGAGGTCAAAAATGGCTAAGCGCGTTTATGGTTTTGCTTTTGAGGGCGAGAACGTTGACGGCGATTTGCTCACGGATTACGTTGAGTTTGAAAACGTCGAATCATTCAAAGACGCTTGCGAGTTGGCAGAACTTGAAGCTACCAACATGCTTAAAGCCGAAAATGGCGGTCACATCGACATCTTTGATACGGATGGGCAATTCATTAATGACGTTGAGGTATAACGTCGTCAACCTGAGCATGTTGTAAAACTGCTCATTTTTTATTTGTCAAGATAAAAATGGGAGAATTCACAATTCTTCCACAAATTTGGCCGAAAAAATTTTACCACATCCAAGAGACAAAGTCAAGACAATTCACAAAATCCGCACAAACGATTCTGGGGCGTTTTAAGCAGATGCACCTATTTAAATAGCCAAAAACTAAAACCTACCCTCAGAATGGCTTAGAATGGCTCAGACGCTAAAAAAATGTGAAGATGCACCTAAAAAAAGAACGAAAAAAGTTTTCAACATGAAACGCTTAAAACGCGTTACATTCGTTATAGATGTTAATAACTATCTATCACCTAAAAGTAGTTTTCAACAATTTTGCACTCTGGGTAATATGTCTAGCAACTTTATTCATGGCGCTTAAATCGCTTTAAAACAAGCCATCTACCTGCGGAAACGTTGCACTATTCACTATCTATTGGATTTTATGCAATAACAATGCATAATCGCACGATTTTATGCATTATCAATCTTAAAAGCAAAAAACAGCCCAAGTTTTCAACATTATAACCTACGAAGCATAATCATCACTAGCATACTTGCATCCAAGAGTCAAGAAGAATTTTAAAAAATATAATTCCGTCACAACTGTCTACTAGCATACTCCTGTCCAAGAGTCAAGAAAAAATTCTAAAATTATTGAAAGTGCGGGCTATGCTATAAAAGCAATATTACATAAAAGTTATCGAGGTTGGGCGAAAAATTTTACCATGTCCGCAATAGGGTTGTCAAGAGAAAAATGCAAAAAACTAGAAAAAAATTTTTTTCTTGGGTAGTTACATCTTTTATATTTTTAGTACAAACTTTTTAGGGGAAAACAAATAATCTCAATCAATCTCTAAAAAACACCCCATTTTACCTGTGGTTTCACTAAATCTGCACATTTAAGATTCTCGACTTGATGTAGCTTAACATCTGCTATAGTAATACTTGTCAGGGGGACAAAGGGTTCCCCAAACGGATTCGCCCAAACGGGCGGGAGAGGAGCCAACATGGCTACCACTTACTTTGATGCACTGTCCGCTGCTATCGACTTTCTCAATGACCATGGTTTCGATAACGAGGAGGTTATCGACAAGCTCAATGCGCTGCGTGCTCAAAAGGCCACAAAGGCAAAGGGCAATAAGAAGAGCGCCGCACGTGTCAAGAATGAAGAGCTTGCACACATCGTTGCGGATGCTATCCGTGCGCACGGTGGCGAGGTTCGTGCGTCGTGGGTTCGTGATAACGTGAGCGAGATTGTTACCACACCAAAGGCCGTGGCCGTTTTGAATGTCGGCGTTGAATTGGGTATCATTCAGAATCGCAAGGTTGAGAAGAGCGCCACACGTTCTGAGCTGCTCTATTCTGTAACGGAATAGTCAAGAGGGTTAAGGGGTTCCCCACAAAAACCCCACATATAACGTTAGGGTAATGAGAAGCCGAGAGCCGTTACCCTAACGCTTTTTTGCTATATAATTTTTTTATCATAGTTGGCCGCAATTTTACTACATGTCGTGCAAAAAGTCAAGCAGATTCACAAAATTTTCATAAAAAAAATCGACAGAATTGTTGTCGTATCACAGGTTTTACAGTGGGCTATGTGAGGCCGTTTCCCTGCCCTGCACCTATATTATTGCAAATGTGCGCCTGAAACACAATAGTCATCACAGAATCCGCACAATTAGGTAGTTGTGAATATCTTGTGAATAAATAATAATTACAACTAGTTTTCCCCTAAAGCGTAGTAATATATAGGTGTCGAAAGGAAACCAACAAAAGAAAGGAATTCGACATGCTGCACACTGAGTTTTTTAATGATATCGCAAACTTCAAGCTAGTTGTGGAGGTATGGCACAAGGTAGGTGATAAGCCATTCTATGCTTCAGATTTTGATTTTAACGGGGGACAAATGCGGGCTTTGAATGTTCGTGGACTTATCAAGCCTACTGGAAACACTAAAGAGTCGTTTATCCTCATTGACGAATGGAACGAATATTACAAGAAAGTATCTGCTAAAGAATGGCAAGTTGATATTAAAAATATGTACAAGTTTGTTAATGATATTGAGCGAATTTGCGAAGAGCTTAAATCATTGATTTAACTATAACATCCTGAGCATGATGTAAAAAGGCTTATTTTTTATTTGTCAAGTCTAAAAAGAAAATTCATAAAATCTTCAGAAGTTGGCCGAACAATTATAACACACCCACACAGCTTTGTCAAGAGGATTCACAGAATCTACACAAACGATTCTAAGCGTTTTTCCCGCTACTACCCTATTTAAATAGGCAAAAATCAAAAGCAGCCCTTAAAACGCGTCTCAGGGCTTCAGATGACAAAAAATTGTGGAGTCAGTAGAAAAAAATTGACTAAAAAAGTTTTCAACACAAAACGCTTAGAATGTGTTACATTCATTATAATTGTTGACAAAAATGTTAAAAAATTGTTAAGAAATATAGTTTTCAACAACTTTTCTACAATAGTTGGGCGAAAAATTATAACATATTGCGCGAGAAATGTCAAGACAAATCACAAAATCTGCACAATTCAATTTAAATTGAACCTTTTTCCTGAAATTGAACTTGAAAATTGAACTTTTTCGCTAGAAAATTGAACTTTGAAGGAATTGTGTAGACAATATTGAACAAAAAAAGTTCTTGCAATTGAACTAGCACAAGCGTATAGTATTACTTGTGAGGGCGAGAAAGGCTCGCCCCAAACGACCGATTGGGGTTATCATGAAAAAGGTATTTGTGATTCTTGACGTTGAAACTATCACGTCTGCTAAGCTCGTTTTTGATATCGCGTGGCATGTCTGCGATTCTAAGGGTAATATCCTCGAAAGCTATAACGCTTTGGTCAAGGAAATTGTGGATACCCCATTCATTTTTGAACTTTTGCGCAAGGACGATTTTATGAAAGACAAATGCCAAATGTACATAGATGCATTGGCTATGGATAGCATCAATGTTCAATATCTTTATGATATTGCTTGCGACTTTTGGAGCATCGCCGAACGTTATAACGCACAAGTAATCATGTGCGCATACAATGCAAAGTTCGATTATGATGTGCTCAATAACAACCTGCGCATGTATGAGGGCGACGATGCATTGTTTTTTGGTAATACTGAAAATGTCATTGATATTATGACAATGGCATTGGCTACCATTTGCAATACTAACAAATATGTGCGCTGGTGCAACCTTAATGGTTTCGTAACTCCAAAAGGGAACGTTAAAACTAGCGCCGAAACGGTCTATGCTTACATATCACAGAATTGTGATTTTGTAGAAGCCCATCACGCACTAGCAGATTGCGATATCGAAAAAGAGATATTCTTCAAGGCTCGCAAGTATCGTAAGAAGCACCACACAAAGTTTGCATCCCCTGTTTTCAAGTGCAACGAATGGAAGCAGGTACAAGCTAGAAACAAGTAAGTAATAAAGTCCTAGGCATGACTCTAAAAGGCCTTTATGTATGTTTTATGAATCGACCCATTTAGTAGTAAGATATAAGAGTAAGGAAAAAAGCCCAATAGAAAGGATAAAAATGACTGCTAACGACCTACTCATTGAAATTTTGAGTAATGCTTGTACACTTGACGCTGATATTCAAATTGGTACATATAATTATGATTTAGATGATTATGAATATTGGCCGCTTGAAAAAGAATTTATTAATTATGACGAAAAAACTATTACACTAATTGCTAATTAGTTAATAACATCCTAGGCATGATGTAAAACTGCCTATCACATAAAAGTTATAATAGTTGGCCGAAAAAATTATATCACATTTGCGTCAAAAAGTCAAGCGATTCACACAATATCCACAAACGATTCTGAGCGATTCTAAGCAAATACCCCACCTTTTATAGCTTAAAATCAAGATAGGGGCTTAAAATGGCTCTGAGCGGCTCTGGTGGCTTAAAATTGTGGAGTCGTCTTTCAGTTTCAGAAAGTATGGAGGTTTTGTGTTTTCGCTTAGTGAGGCTCTGAGAACTTGACAAATCCAAGAGAAAGAGTTACCATTACAGGGTGGGAGGGCGGGACAGACCTACTACATAAAAATTTTAATTAATACATTTATAATAAAAATTGAAAATAAAAATTTTAATTAACATCTTTATAATAAAATTGAAAATAAAAAATGAAAATAAAAATCTTAAGTGCGGCTCCACATAAAAATTTTAACTACAATATTTATCATAAAAAATTTAATTAAAAAAATTTTTCAAACTAAAAAATTTTAATTAAATAAATTTTTCAAACTAAAAATTTTAATTAAACTTTTTATATAGTGCGCTATTGGATAGTGCGCTACGTAGTTGGCCGAAAATTTTACCACATTCACGCATAGATGTCAAATTGAGAATTGGTTAAATTCACAAATATTTCACAATATTTTTTAAAGTAATAAGTTAAAACTATTATATTTTTTGTACCAATATTGATGAACCATTTTAGGATATCGCAAAATTTTTGATGTAAACTAGGCGATCTACCTGCGGTTTCACAGTTTCTACTTATATAAAAATGACAATTGTGTTGCACGTTAACTTTTGCTATAGTAATAATCGTCAAGGGGGTAAAAGAAACCCCAAACCACAACCGACCCTGCGGGGTCAAGAAAGGGGCTAGCATGGCTGCTACCACCTATTTTTCCGCTCTGAATACCGCTATTGGCTTCATGGAGTCGCACGGCTACACTGACGCCGATGTGCTTAAGAAGCTCGCGAAGCTGCGCGACCAGAAGGCCACGAAGGCTAAGACGGGCGCGAAGAGTGTCACTCGCACGAAGAACGAAGCCCTCGCGCAGACGCTCGCAGACACCATGCGCGAAGAGGGCGTGGACGAAATTCGCGCGGCGTGGGTGCGCGACAATCTCGCAGAGGTCACCACGGTGCCGAAGGCGGTAGCCATTCTCAACGTAGCGGTCGATATGGGGCTGCTCACGTCGGAGACTCGCGCGAAGAGCGCTACCCGAAACGAGCTGGTTTACAAGCTCGCCTAGTCAACGGAGTTTGGGGAATCTCCACAAAATCCCCACATTTTATCCCCTATCACTGAGAGGTTATATCATGCATCCACCTTAATGAACGAAGAGAAAAAATAGCATTTTGGGCATTTGGCTATGAGTATCTCTTAAATATTATAATGCCCCACCTTGCAAGTATTCTAGACCATGCTTGCAAGGTGTTATTTTTTAATGTTATAGTTGCAATTTTTATATAACATAAAAGTGATCGAGGTCGGGCGAAATTTTACCACAACTCGCGCAGGTTGTCAAGAACTTTTTTTGCAATTCACAAAATCTTCACAAAGCCCTGAGAGCGCCTGAAACCCTACTACCCTATTTTAGTAGGGGAAAATTAAAAGTACCCTTCAGAATCGCTTAGAATGGCTCACAGAACGTAATTTTGTGGAGGGGTCTTTCAGTTTCACCAAGTTATGTTTTTTTTGTGAAAGGCCTTAGAACGTGTTACATTTGTTATAATCATTTGACAAAACTTGCGAAGTGTGGTATCGTTATATGGGGGTTACACAAAACCGAACACATGTTCGATTGCAATTTTTATTAGAACAAACGTTCTAGGTTAGAAAAACTAGAACAAACGTTCTAAACTAGAACACCAGTTCTATAACGCATAAACATATAAACCATGAAACCATATATGACCGAACCTCCCTCGCGCGTCCTATACGGCGACTTTTCATAGAAATGGGCCTATACGCCTTCGACAGACAAAAATCCTAAAAATCCCGCAATCCAAGAGAAAGAAAAAAATAGAGGCATGCGGAGTAGCCCTAGATCAAAATTTTAACTAGCATATTGATATAAAATATTAAAATAAAAATCTAAAATAAAAATTTAAAATAAAAAATTTAATTAAAATTTTTATCTATCGCTAAACAAAAAACCCCGCAGATCAAATGATCCACGGGGTCGAAAGGAAAACTATAACTACTTCTTTGGCTTGCGCTTCTTCACCATCGTCAGTTCAAAAACGTCACCATTAATCTGTACCTGAACTTGACGCTCAGGATTAATATTATCAACAATACCAAACTCTTCAAGCACAAGAGATACTGCCTTCATGATCGCACGCTTCTGCTCATCTGGCTTACGAGCTCGAGCTCGTGCAGGCTTCTTCTCCTTCTTAGTGGCCGCAGGAACATCTACCATATAGCCATTGTTAGCGAGATAAAGCATAATAGTGTCACGATTATTAAGTCCATCCCTGCGGCCTTTACGAATAACTTCTGCCGGAATATCGACTTGATGCTCTTGTCCTTGCTTGTCAGTAAAAGTATAACGCATATCTCCAACGGCCATTTTACACTCCTTAACTATTTTTTATAAAATATTTGGCAGACTACAAAGCGGTCTGCCAGCGCTTAGGCTGAAATGAATGACCGGGCTTAGTCAACAACTGCGAGACGATAAGCCTTAGCCTTAGACTTCTGCTCAGGCTCAACTACCTCAACCTCACCAGTGTTAACAAGGCCGCGGAGGGCGCCAGTTACTTGAGGAGAAGTAAAGCCAAGGGCATCTGCGATGTCCTTAACAATTACTGCATTCTCCTGACCAGCAAGGTAATCCTTAATAGCGTCACGACGCTCCTGAACCTCGGGATTAGCCTTGCGAGGAGCAGCCTTACGCTTATTAAGCTGCTCAATCTTCTTCTCACAGAAAGCAACTACCTCGGGATCCCCCGCAAGCTGCTCCTTGATGTAAGCGAACATTTCCTTCTGTGTCTTCTGCTCTGCCATAATAAAATCTCCTTTTTGTCTCTTGAGTCGCTTTTGCTTCCCTTTTTTCTTTACTAATATTATACTATTTCTTTTTGAAGTTGTCAAGAACTTTTTTTAATTCCTCTGGCGGAAATTTTTTAGCAACGCCGCACCATCCTTTAAAGCAACGTTACTCTTTTATTTAGTCCATCGGATTTTCCTTTCTCTCTCAACTTCTTTATTTATATTATACTATAACTTTTAGAAGAAGTCAAGAACTTTTTTTTGAAAATGAAAAAAATTTTTTTTAAAGCTTAAAAATGAAAATGATCTAGGGAAGTTGAAAATGAAAATCATTTTTTAAAATGTTGAAAATGAAAATTGAAAATCAAAATTCTTTTATCATTTTCTAAAAATCGACAGACTTATCCTAACCGCGATCTTTATTAAATTCTTCAAAGCACATAATTAAAAATCTAATATAAATTAATTTTATTTCATCTTTCATTTTCTATTTCCCTTCCAAAGAAAGCGGAAGCTTTCTTTTAGGTTTAACGAACGAAGTGAGTTAAACCGTACTTTCTTTGCGATATCCGTTTCAAAATGAAAATCTATTAAAGGATTGTTTTTACTCAATAAGCTAAAGCTTATTTCGTAAAAACTTTAGAACAATTGACTTCTTTCTCTTTTCTTTTGGTTACTTTTCTTTTCTCTTTAAATATAAATTAAAAAGCATCGATTATTCATTTTTGCCCAGATATGCTAAAAAATTCGGTAAACGGTATAAAATAAGCTGGTGAAT
>Ga0247610_10002392_pt1 | contig 21719 bp, 23 predicted proteins | sample 174DNAGHGhighgp2_FD_193483 | JGI IMG/M metagenome (GOLD analysis project Ga0247610, IMG submission 193483) | Sheep rumen microbial communities from Palmerston North, Manawatu-Wanganui, New Zealand - 1742 DNA GHGhigh gp2 | ecosystem: Host-associated > Mammals > Digestive system > Stomach > Rumen...
CAAGTCTGTCATTATGATGAGTTCATCAGTCTTTTTGAAAAGAATCCGCAGAATGGCTTATGCAACTCTGTATAACGACAAGGACTGGCTGAATCGCTTGGTAACCAATACTATTTATGAACTCAGGGCTGGGGAGAAATGGGCCTCAAGATTCAAGAATGGCACCTTACCTGATTACCTCAAACCATCAATATCCATACAAGAAAATAGTTATAAAGCAGCAAATATGGGAACTACGCTTTGGTTTACGGAAAAAGATAAAGGGAAGGGCATCCCAGAAGCAATTCTTGCTGCAGGTCAGTACACAATTTGCTATAATCTATTGGATTACATTGATAAGATAAAGAAGAAGAGAGACAATTTGAATGAAAACCATCAACTGATTATTGCATGTGAACAACAGTTGCAAGATGCGTGGAAGAAATTTCAGGAAGACCCGTTATGGATGGTTTCTAAGTTTAAAGAGTAAATATGAGAAAAGTACTGTTTTTGTGTCTATTGCTAATCTTCATGTCAACTGTCTGGGCTTGTAGGAAGACGGATGAAGGTAGGCTCGTGGAATACCTGAAGCAAGCATATCCCCCAGAATATGCAGAGCATGTAAAATTGGGGGTACTTGATAGTATATATGATCCTTATGATTCTTTATGTGCGCTACTAAACATAATAGATAGTGTTAAAGATATACCTATTATGGATGCCATACTTCACGATAACCGTAAGAAGGCCAATGCTCTGGGCAGAAATGCGACCATATATGAATCTGGCGGTTATACAAAGAATATTGTCGTCATCTATGATGCAAATGGCAATATTAAGCATACCTCCATCCAATCCGAGAAGAAAGGAGAACAAATCATGTCCAAATTCTTTGAAAGATATCATAGAGACCCATTTTGGGAAGAGCCTCCGAGATGAGAGATGTTAAATTCTATCACCAATATCAAAAGGAATGACAATATGTGTAAATACAATAGCAACTATGACTCTGAAATGCGTGAGATAATTATCCCATTATTAGGATTTAGAGCATTTCATCATACAAACAACAACAATGACAAACAACATGATTTAAATGATTTCATAGGACGAGAAAGCATATTAGATAAACTCCAGTCATGGTTAGAAGACAACAGCAAAATAGGAGAAAAATATTCTGGTGCTTATTTGATTACGGGCTTCAGAGGTATGGGAAAAAGCTCATTCGTTCATAAAGCCATTCAGAATCTGATAAGTAAAGTCCCTAAGAAGAACCGTTGTCGTTATGTACCGATATCCATAAATGTCGGTAATGATCTTTTGACAAGCAAAGAATTACTCTATATCATTTGTAAATTATTATCAGCAGAGTTTGAAAAGAAGACGCGTTTAAATGAAAACATGAGGAGTAGAATTAATATTCTGCCATTACAAATAGTATCCTTTATTTTTTTCATGCTTTTTCTTTGGTTTGCTACATGGGGACCGTTATGGGGCTTATCTGCAGGGATTTCATGCCTCCTTATCTTTATTTCCATATTTGCTAACCGGATTTACTATGGAATATGGAAATTAACGAACTGGTCTTGGTTCATTACTGTATGGCAAATCAAAAAGACCTTTGACCACCTGGAGGAACGTATAGACAGTGAAACAACACTGACTAAAGGAAACAGATTTAATGCTAATGCAAAATATAAAGTCAACCTTGATGAAGGTGAGGTTACTGCAGGTCTAGGATATGATAAATATTTTGGAAAAAAGAACATATATCCAATTGCACATACTTCGGAGATACAGGACTTGTTAGTTAATCAACTGTATCTGATAAAGAAATTGCCATACGCAAATTTGCGTTTTATCTTTATCATAGACGAATTGGACAAAGTCTCACCAGAAGACAATGAGAAACAAATAGTGCCAGAATACGATTCTACAAATGTCGTAAATGGTAATTCCACATATCGTAGTAGACAAAAAGCCTTAGCAGGTTTGCTTGCTAACATGAAGTATTTCATATCAAGTTCTGAAGCAAAATTCATATTTATAACAGGATATGACATGTATGAAGCAAGTCTTGCTGATATTTCTAATAGAGAGTTTAATCTTCATAGCATATTTAACGGACAAATAAATGTTAGCAGTTTTTTCAGGAAAGCGGGAAAAAGCAAGGGGGCCGATTCAATGATAGAGGAATACTTGTGCCACGCTTTATTAAAGAAAAATCAGGATAAAGAAACGCGTATAGATTTGTATGATTATTCAAATTACTACCAGAAAAGATGGAACGAATTCCAAAAAGACAAGTATGAAAAGAAATTAGAACGAAGGGTTATTTACTTACGTCATTTCCTTACCTATTTATTCTATATGAGCAATGGCTCACCCAAAAAACTTGCAATCTATATGGAAAAATACATTAGGAGCCAAGAGCGTATAAAGAAAAAATACGAGGGAAAAAACGAATCCGATTGGAATTCAGAAATTAAGGAAATAACCTTAGGTATCGGTGATGATGAGGACTGTCAGTGGTTCCTTTATTTTGATGTGCGGAGTATTCACAAGATAGAGTTCATCAACTATATCATCTATCCTATGATTAAGAATCTGATAGCCAAATCCAGCATTTATAATGATAAACTATTGATTTCAACATCATTTATGATTTCCAACCTGTACAAATTTCATAAATCAGGCTTTTCATTAAGAAATCTGGAGTATATGCCAGAATTACTTGACATAAACAAGACACCAGAACTGCGAGATTTTATTGGAGGAATACTACAATTCTTGAATCAGACACATATTGATGAAGCTTTAATTAATTTGTATAAATTCAAATTCCCACTACGTCTATCAGAAGAGATAACTTTTTTCTCAAAAACAGCAGAAGAAACCTCTTACCTCTTTAATTTTTCACATGATGAACTCTTGTCAATAAAGAAATTGTATAATCAGCAACTCGAACATTATTCGAATTCTTTTTACGAGTCCCCTGCAGTAGCAAGTGTACGTCATATGTTGGGAGATATTTATATGCTGGAGGAGAATTATGAACAAGCTATTTTTGAATTCAATGAAGCGATTAAGGCAATCCACAGACAAAAAGATGAGGAAGAAAAAAAATCTACGACAGACTTCAGTCATATACTTTTTCTGATTCGAGTCTCACTAAAACTTGGTTTAGCATATGAAAAAAGAAAAACATTTGATACCGCTTATGTTACCTATGAAAAATTGATAGAGGAAATCTTAGACATAGCCAAAAATACAAAATTCTTTGGCAGAAAAATATATCAGACACCAGACATCATAGGCGTTCTAAAGAGCAATTCATCTTTTTTTGCCAATATTCGAATTATGTATTTGGGAATATTGGCAAAGGTTGCTGTTCTTGAAAAAATGGATCTGGGTGGAATACGAGAAAAAGACATTATCCTACTATCTAAAGAGTTTGAGCAAATATATACTGTCGCTGCTGAAGAAATCAGAACACTTACAATTATTGATTTCTTTACAAAACTTGGGGATATTCTATATTTCAAAGGATGTAAATGGATTTCAGCCGCTAATAATTACATAGCATTCATTAATGGCGATAACATTAAATTCAAATGTGAGTGTAAATGCAAATGCACAATAAAGGCATCCCCTTGTTGTGCATGTCTATATTATCAAATTAGCGTTTCAAAATGTCTGAAAGAATTGAGTATACAAAATGAATCTTCAAGTGGGGTCTTGGAGATATTAAAATTACTCTATGACAAAAATAGGCAGATGGAAATTATGAATAGAGGCAATTTATTCATGATGGCAATGGCAAACGCTTTAGTAGGATTAGGTAATACGTTCTATGGATGTGCAGGAGCCTGCAATGATGATTCCATAGCCCAATTCTTTATTAATCTGAATGAATTGTTTAACTCCTCAGATAATAAATGTAACGAGATAAAGTATGATGAAACAAATCTATTTATCCAATCCTTATTGTATTATTTGGCCGCTGCAAAGACCTATGAATTATTGACTGATCACAAATCAGCCTATAATATATATGTACAGATACTGGATGCGATATATGTGTTTTATCAAGCTCACCCTCGGAAACATATATCCGATGAAACCATCAAATTCTGCAAGGAACTTACCAAACAGGCAATAAATTGTACTTACTGGCATTATGACAATATAAACTGTGCTGAGATAGATACAATTAAACATGAATTGGCAAAAAAGCAGATTGATCAAATCAATCTCCAATACTTAAGTTCATACCCAGAGATAGAAGTGGCTATTTATAAATATTACAGCCTTTGTCTCTTAGGTGATATTTATAAACGAAATAGTGTTTTACGGCATGTGCTTAATTCTCGCCAATTGGGAAAGGATAAGTTGATAGCAACACTAACCCAAAACATCCAGAACTTATATTTTAAAGTATTAGTAAACGAGGACATTTTATCAAGAATCATTCCCCAATTATATGATTCTATAAAAGATAATAACCATAGTCTGGCCGACACGATGAATTATATTGCTGACTATTATCATAATGCCGATATAGATTCCATGTTATGTCAACTGAATTGGGGTATACTTGATAATGTTAATGATGTATATGACAAAAGATTCTGCTTATTGGATTATCTTATTAAAGACAGCCTTTTCTGCTTGAACAGAATAACAGAATTGATAGCCCCATTATATAGTACTACATTGTATAACAACGCATATATTGGTGAAGTTTATGAAAAAACATTTAACTGGAATCACTTGCTAATTTGTATGCGGGAGATATTCGAGTTTACAGAAACGACTGAGAAAGATCTTTTTATCTACGACCTTAAAAAAAGATGTTCTATTTATAACAAAAACCTTGATGATCCGTTAAGGGCATGTGGTAACTTATTATCTATTCTCGATTCATGGAAAAATTATAATGAGGAAGGAAAATCAAAAGTGATGACTCTTTATGAAAAGGTATGTCCTCATAATAATAATTACTTGACAAGTACATATCTAACAGGAAATGCCATTGACTTCTTTAACCGTTCATTGGAAATGCATTCTTCAGGTAAAAGTTACAAAGAAATGATAACAACATTGTTTTTTCTGGAGGATGACTTACACAACGATTCTAATTATTTGAATTACGCAAGCGAAGTGTTCTTAATAAATGCAGGTTATGTTAGTGAGAAAATAAAGAATTTAAATAAATATTCTTTGGAAAAGAGCCATTTGTTAGAGATTGATAATTATATAAGAAACTAAAAAATTATTCCTATGGGAAAAGAAGAAAAAAACAATTTACCATGTATTTGCATGTGCTTATGTGTAAGTATGTTTCTAATTTGTTGCTTAACCAGCAAAGTGTTAAATCTTGATTGGAATCAATGTTCTCGTATAATCTCAATAACACTAATAATAGTGTTTATTATTTGTACTTTTATGTTAATTAGCTTCTGGTGTTTTATTAAGAAATATCTATCAGAAATAAAGAATCTACAGAAACAGATTACAGAAAGTTACAAAAATCTTAAGGAATCAAGTATTCTTTTAAAGAACTCATCCGATTCAAATGATAGTATATATAAGACGATTGATAAAGTTGCTGAAACATTTTGCAATAAGAATTGTGATAGCACTAAATTAGGAACCTTTAAAGAAGTAATTGAAGCTATCATAAAAAGTTACGAGTCAGACCGGAAAATTCTGTCAAATAGTGAACAAAGTCAAGAGGAAAAGAATAATGGCACAGATTCAAATGATGGAAGCATAACTAGATAATAAAATTGGAATATGGGAAATAGGGTTTATTATGGAGAGTATACGCTCAGGCACTGGCTTGATTTGATACTCAAAAAGAATATTGTCTTGCCAGAGTATCAGAGATACTTCGTATGGGACGAGAATAGGGTGAAAACCTTAATAGAAACCTTTAACAGAAATCAGTTCGTACCTCCAATAACGATTGGAGCGTACACGAAAGGAAATACAGTTCAAAACCTGATTATTGATGGACAACAACGGTTAACAAGTTTATTGTTGGCGTGCTTGAATATCTTTCCAGACAAAACGAAATATGCGAAATTGGTTGAGAATTATGCTAATGAGAATGATGACATAACTGACGATGAGGACATGCCATATGATAATTTGCTGGAATGGAGATTCTCAGTTCTTACAGAGAAGGGTAGTACGTTGGATGAAATTCGAGACAAAATATTGGAGGGTAATTATAAAACATTAGGATTAACCCTTACTGAAGATTTCCTTAAAACTCATTATTTAGGTTTTTGTTATCTTGTGCCGGAAACATCTGTAAATAACTCACAGAAAAAATTCTATTCTTCCGTTTTCCGGAATATTAATATCCAAGGCGAACCGCTCCAACCTGTCGAAAGTCGTCAATCACTATATTTCCTGGATGAGAGTCTTATAGATTTCTTTGAACCATCCTTTGGAAAAGAGGTGCTATTGGATGCCAAGAAATATGGAGGTGTCGGACGAATGGATTTCGTTAGATATATGTCGTTGCTTACCCAATATCATATAACAAGCCGATTCTCCTCTGTGGCCTATGGCTATAGATTTAAAATGGAAAAATATTACGAGGAATACATCTATTCTGTAGTAGGTGAGGTCCCTTCTGATAAGTTCGGAAACTTTGAAACGTTGTTTCCCCGTAAAGACTTCACAACAGAGATGAACAGGCTAACAACCTATATAGACCTATTGAACCTTAAAGACATATATAGTTCTATTATTAATATGGATATGTATTTTATGGGATTGATATATCATGTTGTTATCCTTAAACACGATCTAATTATTAATAATATTGAGGGGTTCAGGCGTATTGTCCAATCTAAGATAGATGAATATAAGAAGGACAAATATCATTCAAGAAATCCTGCAGCACTTAAGCATTTAAAAGCCCGAATGGAAAGCTCTATCAATATATATAATAGGTACATATCAAGATGAAACATACAGATTTTATATTATCTCCTATTACAAGTCTACTAAGTGAAACGGTTACAGCTTGTGTTGGAGTAGGCGATGGAATGGGGACATCAACTATCGCAGAGCACATTATGCAGTCTTTGTTTCTTCGCATGACGGGCTTTCAGGAACAAAAAATGAAATGTATATGCTGGGAATTGGCAACCTACGATTATGAATATCGGTATATGCGTTTTAAACAAAATCCGTTGGGAGAATGTTCCAACTACAGAGAAAAGAATCAGGTAATAAATGATATCATTAGTTGTAGCAAGAAGATTGATAATTCATCGGGTATTTTGGATAATATGGCGAAAACACAAATTATCCAATCCGTTATAACTGACATGGTTGATATCGTAGCAGATACAAATCTATATAAATGGCAAGGCAGACAATATGAAGATTTCATGCTGATTGCAAAAGAAATAAAACATGGTCATCTTCTTGTCAGCGGAAAGAACGGTACAGTATCCCTTTTTCAAGAAAATAAGAATGGTATAGGTGGAGGGTATAAAGATTTGTTGTTCATCTATGACAAAGTTTATCTACATAGGAACAGGTGTGCGCATAATACCCTGTCTTATCAGGATAATCTGCCTACACTTAATAAATTGCTGGACAATGATTATATATATGAGAATTATTTTTTACGGTATGCTATATTGATCTTAATAGATAAGATCGTAATAGCACTCTATAAACAATATCTATCCGCGATGGAATCGTTTTGACGGCTTATGAAGAAAAAACTAGTATTAATGATGAGCGTGCTGCTGGCATTTGGATTGTTGAGTGCATGTGGTAATTCTGATGATATACCTGATACTAATAATCACAGTGAAAAAGAGGAAACTGGTACGATTGAGAAGAGCAGTGGCCAGATGGTAGATTTCCAACTCCAGAATGAGGATGGAATGGAATGCTATGATTTTAAGGAGGGAGAAAATATCATTTTCAGACTGGAGATCAAAAACGATACTGATGAAGATGCCATATTGCCTCCTTTCTCAGAGGTTTTAGGTCTTGATGTTTTTAGTGTCTATTCATGGGAAGGAGAAAAAATCGGGACACCTTGGGATGTAGTAATGACAAGCTTTCGTGAATGTGAGATTATCGGGACACATAGTTCTGCCGTATTTGTCTGTCCCTGGTTTGACATCCCGGCATTGTATTATAATGGAACCGAACATTACTATTCCGAGTATTTCTATAAAAAGGATGATAAATCACCACTTCCCAAAGGGGAATACTTCTCTGAATTTGAAATCAAGCTAAATGAAAAGACTATAACTTGTAGTCGGAAATTTGATATAAGGTAACATGTCGCTTTTATTTTGTGCTATATTTGTCTAAAATTCATAATTGAAACTAAGTTAAAGAAAAAATGAAAAAAGGAGAGTTCGTAAGCAGGGGAAGGTACAGAGTCGTCAAAGGGCAAGATCTGGCCTATCTGGTATGCCCATCATTGATAGGAGATCTCTATCTGTTAAAACAAAAAAAGATGGTGTAATCAATGTTGCCGCCAAATTGGTTGGAAAGCCTGCTCACTCTTGAAACGTTCCTTGAACAAGTGACCATCACGAAGGTACTTGTGATTGTTGTAATAAACGTAGCTGGAGGCTATGCGTTTGACGACATTTCCGATAGTGTCTTCACGCTCACGGATAAGAAGATGGAAATGGTTGGCCATGAGACAGTAGCCGTAGAGCGTGAATGAAGTGCCACAGGACAAGCCGAGATCACCATAGAGTACACGTAGGCGGTCGAGGGTGTTGATGAACTGAAAATAGTCCTCTGGCTCCTCGAAGATGTTCTGATGATTGACACCTCGCATCATGACGTGGTAGATCTCAGTTCCTGATGGTACTCTTGGTTGTCTGGGCATGATAGAATGTGTTGACTCTATGTTATATAACGCTGAATAGGTGGGATTATTGTGAAAATAGTGGTAATGACGCAGGAAGAAAGGTGGAATACAAAGTACGAAGAGACCATTGAGTGCAAAGCTTCGTCATTACAAGCTGGATGAGTTGCCAGGACTATGGGATGTGCTTATTGGTGATATGAGTTTCGTCGGTCCAAGGCCTGACGTTCCCAGCTATGCCGACCAACTTCAGGGTGATGACCGCCGTGTGTTGAAACTACGCCCAGGTATCACGGGGCCTGCTACGCTGAAGTATCGATTGGAGGACGAAATGATTTCTGAATATGTGGCAAAGAAGCAGGCTGCTGGTGATAAACGAGATATGCAGGAAATAGCCGTGGAGTATAACGACACGGTAATCTATCCAGATAAGGTTCGACTTAACCTTTATTATCTCGACCACTATTCGTTTGTAAAAGATATACAGATGATAGTCTGTACCGTACTTGGAAAGAAAATGCGGTATGCGGGAGAGGAGATATGATTAAGGAGATATTGAAAGGAATGTGGCAGTTTGCCAGGTTCCTTTTTGGGCCTCAATGGGGAAACAAAAAAACGGAACCTCACCAACTAATGGTTCAAGGTTGAAGTTCAAGGTTCTTGGACGGGCCAAGTGGCCGCTCGACTTATGGGCGCTACCATCGGGACGCAAGAAAGCCGAGCGCAAGTTTCTGCCCTCAGGGATAGTCACTATGCTATTGTTTGAATGGCACGAATTGGAGGAATAAAACGAATAAGGAAGATGCCAATGCATAAAAAAAGAAAGAAAAACAAAAAAAATGGCATAAAGTTTGCAAATATTGAATGAAATCATTAATTTTGCACGAAAAATTGAATAATGAACATTAAAGAGGTTGTGTCTGACAAAAGGACTTATGCCAAAACAATTTATGTGTTGGCATGGTCGGTGGCATTATTGTATGCGTCATTCCCAGACTTGTTCACTCGAACAGGTTTCGACTGGAGTTTCCAGGACAGGATGACGGATGCAGTAAAGCCGAAATATATATTTCCATACATTTTGGCTATGGCACTATTCCTGATAGATGCTATTTATGCATTTGCGTTGGAGTCATATAAGGGAAAGCAGGACAATATCATTGCAGTATTAATGGGTGTTGTGGTGTTTCTGTTTTGTTTCCTGCTGTCATTAGGAAGTGGCAAAAGTACCTTCTTCTTTATTGGGTGGGCAGCACTGACTATTATGAAATGGATAAAAACAGAGCCTTCAGACTACGGGAAAATTTTACCAGTAGTAAATGCTGTAGAAGAAAATTAAAACAATACAACAATGACAGATTTCAATTTCTCAATTATTATAGTTTTCATCATGTTTTCCATGATAGCAATACTTTTACTCTCGATAAAACTTGAGTTAACTGTCAAGGCTGGAAAAGTGACGAAGTATTGCGGTAAATATGCATTTGTGGCCTATAGAAAGCCCGATAAGGTAATTTTGGGCAATCATGTTGTTGACGCAAGTGATTTGGAAATTCTTCGAGTTAGAGGAAACTCTATGAGGGACTATGGTATATTGTCAGGTAATCAGGTTTATGTAAAGCCTTATGGAGAAGAGGAAAGGAATCATATTGACACGTATCCAGTTATGGTGTTCTATATTAAGAATCATAAGCCGTGGGATAGTATTTACAAACTGAGAAAGTTTGTAGGATACGTTGATTTGAATAATGTCAATTGGAATCAGGTCTATAGGGAGCATGAGCCTGGAAGGAGGATAAAAAATGATGAGGATACTTTTGTAAGGAAATGCATAGAAAAGTCCCAAAAGGAAGAAATTCGAGGTTTGAATCGTTGTGTCCTTTCTGAGACATATAACGAAGACTCTGGTGAATACGAGTACTCATTGCATTCTATTGGCGATCTTTACGCAAAGGTTTGCTTTGTGAATTGATGATACCTAAAGGACAGGGGGATTTCTAAGACATCTGTACGACTGCGGTGCATGAAATGGCAGCACCTTTGGTTCATCAAAAATCACAAGATTCTTAATCTCAATAGCATAAGCAACGCTTCTACCGCAGAAATACTCCTTATAGAATTCTTTCGTGATACCAGAATACGCCTTTGTTTTCTCCCATATCTCAGTAGGTTCGCCAATTAATATCTTGACTGGTTCAAACTCCCCCACTACACGACCAACCGGCGCAGAGGCATATATATATACCTTCTCCACCGGCTGTCTAAAGATAGCCTTACGATATTCGTAACGCTTTCTTCCTGATACTATCTCTTTGACAAACTCTGGCTTTATCGATAGAATTGCATTCATTCCTCTTCGTCTGTGCTGATTACTTCCAAGTCAGCAACCTCTGCTGCCTGCACCTCTGGGTCAAAATCCTCGCCAAAGATACTCTTGAAAGTTTCCCTGAACTTTTCCTTATCACGAACACCCTTAAATATCGGCCATGTACGGTACTGCTCGGGTTTCAGTATTTCACTGTCCTTACCACACGAGCGCATCATCTCGCATACTTTGTCTAAATTATCTTCAAGAGCATACTTGGGGCACTTCAGTTCACTGCTCCAAGCCGAGGAATCTTCATCAGCAAGCAACTCTTGGCACTTTTTCTCATCGCCTTTCCATTTGTAGGCCTGCGCTCGGTTGAGTGCTAAATATGAACGGTCTTTATTTTTGTGTTTAAACGTCTTACCCAGGGCAAAGTTGGCCAGTTCAATGGCAACATCGTAACGCTCGTCGCAAATAAGATCAAAAGTGTTCGTAATCATACACTTGTCAATATCCTCTAAACAAGAATTGTCTTTTTTGTATAGCAGTACGCGTAGCACCATCTGCGACAGTTTCACGGCCACTTCGTAGAACACCTCAAAAGCTTTATTAAAATAACTCCGATCCACCTCCAGCTGGTCTCCCTTTTTTGTTTCTCCCAAATCGACGCCTTCTTTTTTGCAAATATTGAGATACTGGTTTGACACAATCCCGTTCGAGTGTACAAATAGGTTACGTCGCTGCGTTATTTCCACAAAAAAAGGCCAATTGGAAAAGTCCTTCAATGTATCAACACCGATAGAAGAGGCCATCTCCTTGAATTGGTCTTGATGCGAGTCTCGCAAGAAATTTTCGACCTTAGCATCAATAATCTGCTCTTTTGCGGCATCTATTGAACCTATAGTCTGCAATTCTGCGTAGGTGAACTTATGATCTGACTGTTTTAGCTTGTCGGGGTTGATGTCATAGATAATACGGAGCATATCACCTATGTAGGCATCAAACTGTGACACCATCGACACAATGTAACTGCGCAGCAGCAGCTTTGACGAATCCTGACTGCGCTTCACCTTGCGCTCTAAATGCTGGTGTTCCTTCTCTCTGCCAGCAGGGATTACCAATTTCACAGGCCCGTCGCCTGGTCTAACTGGCAGTTTCTTCAAAAAAGCCTTATACTCCCTCTGTGCCTCTATCTTCTGACTCCTCAACATATTCTCACTATACTCAAATGAGTCGTAGAGGCAGTTGATGTTCTCTATAAAGGCTTTCAGACTCTCCCAGACGGCTTTTACGTATGCATTCTTGATTTCTTCCATTGTTTTAGGGTTTGTCGTTCTGAATGGCACGTGAACGCAGTTTGAAACCTACCATTCGTTCATATATCTTATCCTTCAACACAGTCATATTGTCTCGCTTTGTGAATGGAATGTCCTTCAGTTTGCACATGGCCTCCAGATCTTTGCGCTTAAGGTTGAACTGCTTAAGGTACTTTTCCACTTCGCTCTTGCTCTGCATGTCTTCTATACTCATCAAGATAGTTACATACTCTTTGTTCTCTGGCGTAACCACTAACGAGCGTTCCATCTTGTTGCCATGGAAGACAAACTCAATATTTGCATCCTCCTCCTTCAATTGAGCCACCTGGTTAGGAGTTAGACTTTTCAGAAACTGGATGTATCGTTCTATCTCGTTCAGATAGAAATCTTTTACTCTTCTATGCATACCTTTTTATTATTATAGTTTAACCTCTAATTCATCAACTATGTTCTCAATCTCGCTTACTATGTCAGCACGGTTTCGCTTATAGTTCAATACTACGGGCACGCCATAACGGGGTGCATCGGCATACAGTGTTTTGTTCTCTCTCATACAATTCTCAAACACTGGGAAGCCCAGGTCTCTAGTCTTGTCTATATACTGGCGACACGCGCTAATGGGAACCCCTCCATAAAACTGCACCATAGTAAATACTACGCCCAGCATTTCAGGATCTATCTGCTGATAATCTTCGTCTTCCTCTTCAAGTTGTTCACAGAATCCATTATATTCTGTCACAAGTTTTTTCACACTTGCTTTCAAGTAGTCAATACCCATGGTCGAAAGGTAGTCAGGCTTTGCTGGTATCAGCACATAGTCACTCGCTACTATGGCACATTTTGTGACAATATTGAAATTTGGCGGGCAGTCTATGATGATATAGTCATATACTCCGTTTGGTATCTGGTCTAAGCCCTCCTTCAGTCGGTGCAGAACCGCCACATTCTTTTCAGCAAACTGAGCTACGTTTGAACCACCAAGATCAGCTGCTAATTCCATATCCACGTTGATCAGTTCAAGATGTGATGATACAAGATCCAACTTACCTCTACCATCAAGTGCATCATTCACAGCCTCTGGCGTTATTATTAATGAATTGAAATTCTTTGTCCGTACTTTCTTTTTCGTGGAGAACCAGTTCTTGATTGTTTTCGACGGCGACACGTCACTTCTCCACTGCTCTGGGTCAATAAAAGAGAATGTAAGGCTGGCCTGTGGATCTAAGTCTATCATTAGCACATCATAGCCCCTATAGGCCAACTCTCCTGCTATATTGGCAGTAAGAGTGGTCTTGCCGACTCCTCCTTTATAATTAATTACCGATATTATATCCATATTTCGTACTTCTTATGTATGCAGTCAATTTGATTTCTTGTATCATGCCTGATCTAGTGTTCCACTATATATTGTTTAAAAGCGTCTAACAGCTTCATCATCACGCATTCTTATAATAGTCCAACAAGTCATTAAAGAACTCTTTTCCCAATGGCATACTGTCAGTCAAGAAATACTTCCTAAACGCTTTTGCCATTTCCTTATCACTCCAGTTCTTATCCTGATTGTGAGTATAAAACACATGATATGAGAACAATGCCTGGTACTCACCGATATGATTATCCAGCAGATACTGGTCTATCGCACTGGCCACACGTAGCGTAATGTCAAAGAAATGTATCAGTTTCTCTTGTCTGATGCCGTCCAATGGCAATGGTTTAATCTCTTCGAAACGCCTTGCTTTATCAATATCACGTCCAAAAGCATGGCCTACTGAATTACGCTTTTTCCTCAACTCCTCCAAGTCTGCTTCATAGGTATCCAATTCCACAGGATGCCCTCCGAACAGAACATCAAAGGCAGAACGTCTTTGAGGCCATGTGCCTTTGGCTATATCCTCTATTGCGTTTTCAATTACTTCGCGTTCCAGTCTTTTCGTCTTTAGCAGACTAACGCCGTCCAAACTCTTACTCGCATTGATCAACACTCCAGGATTCGATTCAATGGCCAGCCCACAGACGGAATCAATAAATGTTTCAAGGATGGAGGCGAGCGATATTACCACATTCAGCCTCGTCCACACCTGTAGCTGGTCGTAGGCCGTAGCCCAATCACGAAGAGTCGGAAAACTATGATTATGAGCAGGCAGACCAAGGACAGCATCAGGGTTCGAGTCCCATGTATACCCCTTATTGGTCATCTCTGTATAAGTAATCTTATGACCAGAGTGCGATGCCCAGTAAAATCGGTTCAACTCCGAATAATACTGTCTATATACAAGGTATGGCCCCGAATGAGCCAAAGCATGATTCCATCTATCAAATACTGCCGCCATATTATTTGCAATCACTAGTGTCCATTTCTAATTTCTCTACTGCGTCACAAACACCCGCCAGCTGCCATCCTTCTCGCCCCGCTCCACATACTTCTTCTCAATCAGCCTGTCCAGCAGTTTCTGTATGGCTGCCATGCTAATGCCCGTTTCTTCCATCATGTCCGCCAGCGTCAGCATAGGCAGCGTGCGCATGGCGTTCAGTATCTTTGTGTAGTTCGGCGTACGGAAAGCAATCCGTTCCCCGTCATACCACCACACGTTCTCATCCTTCTCACTCACAAACAGCACATCGTTATACACCTCCGTAGCCACCAACTCATTAAAGTACTTCATAAAAGGCCTGATGTCCTTAATCTCAGCATGAGCCCCATCAGCAGGCACAGGTCCCACTTCCATATCTGCCTGATGCAGAGCCTCCAGATATTCACTCTTCTTGCGGCTCCTTACCACTATCATAGGATAGTCATGTCGCATCAATATAAAGTTCACCATCAGTCGGGCAATACGTCCGTTACCATCCTCAAACGGGTGGATGCGGATGTAGCGGTAATGAAACAGAGCCGCCAGTTCTATAGGTGACAGTTTTCCCTCCTTCTCTGCCTGATTGTACCAATCCACCAAATCTGTCATCAGCCCTGGTGTCTCCTCAGGCGAAGCATACTCGAATCTATCGCCATACCTTGTTATCACACTGTTCGGTCGAGTTTTATACTGCCCTGCATGGATAACGTAGCTCGTCTGCATCCCTCCCGGAAGATCACGATACACCGTGTAATCCTCACGAAGCAGAGTCTTATGCAGCGTACGAATGAAATTCTGTGTCAGCGGAATCTCCTTCACACGGGCCTCCTCAGTCATCATCTTCAGGCCCACGTTGCTCGCCGTCATCTCCTGAACGGCATGCACGTCAGCCTCACCTATCACCTTACCAAACAGCAACAGAATCTCCGTCTGGCCATACGTCAGCGTATTACCCTCAATGTGGTTGCTGTTGTAGTTAAAGTCCACGGTAAATCTACGGCTCAACCTCTCCCTATCCTTCTCCGATAGAGGTTGCAATTCCTGCCATGCCGCCAGTGCCTTTTTGATATTCAGATACTTCATAGATGCCTATTACTATATTTTCTGTGGCAAAAATACAAAAAATATTGTTAATGGTTGTAATCCTACAACCTTTTTAACATATTTCTAACTAAAAAGGCCTATTTCACTCAGAAATCAGCTATTATTTTGATATTCGCTATTTATCAAGTTCAAATTATGCTCTCCTCCAAAACGTCGCTCCGTTTATGGATTTATCAGCAGAGGCGATTTCTCCCCCTCTACATACAATATACCCGCATACTATTTAAACTTTGACTATGAAATACATTTTTCTCAATATTTTCTTCTTTTTCGAATGCTTTTCAACAAAAACCACATCATTTCACCCCTCAAACAACTTATTTTCCTATATTTCTTTGGCAATTTAGGCTAAAATTCGTACTTTTGCGCCAAATTAAGGGTAATATCGGCATGACTAAAGAAGAACGTTACATATCTATTCTCCAGTTCCGCTGCAAGGTATTGCAGTCAAGCGGCAACTCCTACGAGGAGTTGTTCACTTGTGTCATGCAGCAAGCCAACCCTAATTTCATTCAGGTAAAGCCTCAAGGCAGATGGGGCGACAAGAAAAACGATGGCTTCGACCCAACCACTGGCACCTTCTATCAGGTTTATGCACCGGAAGACCTCTCTTCAACCGAGGACAATGCCATCAACAAGCTCAATGAAGACTTTACTGGCCTCAAGGCATTCTGGCCGCAGGTTGGTTATAACGTCCAGCACTTCTTCTACGTTCTCAACGACCGTTTCAAGGGCGTACCTCCTGCAGTCTTGAAGAACGTCAAGGCTGTGGACAACAACAATCCTGACATTGAAGTCAATGTCTTCACCGCTGCCGACTTGCAAGCAGTTTTCCAAAGCCTCAACGAAGTGCAGGTAATGAATGTCGTGGGGTTTGTACCTCCTGCCGACATTTCACAATTGTCGCTCAATGTTCTGCATGATGTCATTCAACACATCATGAACAGTGCACCTGCACCCTTAGACGCCATCATTCCGAAGAAGCCTGACATGATGAGGAAGATAGAGTTCAATGGTCTATCAGAGGCAATTAGCGATAGAATGCTTGTTGCCCTCATTAATGTCAACGCCATTGACGACTATTTCAACAATAACAACAACTTCCTCCGTGATGAACTTCGCGACAGGTTCAACACATACTATGTCGAAGCCGCACACGAGCTCGACAACCCTGATGAAATTTTCACGGCCATCTACAACAAGGCATTACCCAAGTCGCCGACAAAGGCCCATGCCGATGCCGTAATGACGCTGATGGCCTACTATTTCGAGTGTTGTGACATCTTTAAATCACCAGAGCAATGATACTACCCACTAAGCATACCAACCTTTCAGAGTCATTGCTCGGTCTCTCTGGCTATCTCCTTACCTTCCTGAAAGCCCAGCCTTGTAGCATCGATGCGCTATGGGAGCGACTGGAAGAGGACAGGGCAAATGGCAGTTTGCTATACCGCAACCACACCTTCGACAATGTGGTGCTAGCCATTGACCTGCTTTATCTCATTGGAAAAGTTTATATTGATACCACCGGAAAAATTGCTTTGACATGAAACTGATTTCACTTTCGGCCAACGTTGCAACGTTCCATACCATCAAGTTCAATCCGGCAGGCATCAGTCTGATCTCTGCCCACCGCAGGACTCATCAGACCAATCGCACCTACAACAGCGTAGGCAAGTCATTGGCCATCTATCTCATACATTTCTGTCTTGGAGCCAAGGCCACGCCTGATTTCAAGGAGAAACTCCCTGGTTGGGGCTTCCGTCTCGATTTCATGTTCAATGATGGTACACAGCACTATAGCTATCGTACTACCGAAAACGAAAACATCATCATCTTCGACGATCAGGAGATGAAAGTCAAGGCGTTCAACAAGATGATGGGCGAAAAAGTCTTTGGTCTCAAAGAGGATGACAAGTTTCTGTCTTTCCGTTCACTCATTGCCCGCTTCATCCGAGAGGGCAAAAGCGGCTACACAACCTTCAATCAGTTCAAGGCCAAGGAGCAGTCACCTACCGATGAAATCAACACTGCCTACCTGTTAGGTCTCGATATCAACCGCATCCTCCGCAAGGTAGCTCTCAAGGAGGAAGATGACTTTCTCAAGCAGCAAGAAGCGAACCTCTCAAAAGACCCGGTTATGCACTCATTGCTTCTCGGCTCAGAGCGCATCGAAGACATTGAACTGCGTCTCATCGACATCAGACAACAGATAGACAAACTGCAACAAGACATCCGAGAGTTCGTCATTGCCGAAGACTATGGTGAGATCAAGCAGCAGGCCGACGAAATTTCCCGCAGCCTGCACGCATGGCGCAACACAGTCACCAAATGCCGCATCTCGTTAGAAAACATTTCCAAGAGTTTGGAACGCAAACCTGACATCAAGAAACAGAATCTCGTCAATTTCTTCGAGGAAGCCAATATTTCCCTTGGCGATATGGTAATCAAGAAACTGGAGGAGGTCGAGGCTTTCAACGAACAACTGCTGAACGACCGTTCACGCATCCTGTTGAAACAGCAGGAAGAATACACACGTCAGTTGAAAGAGGCAGAACTAAAGATAAAGGAATTAGAGGCTGAGGAGAATGAAAAACTTCAATACCTCAACTCACATGGTGCTTTAGGCGACTACACTAAGTTGACGGAGTTGCTTTCCGACTTGAAAGCAAAGAAGGAAAAGATGGAGCAATATAAGAATCTTCAGAAAGACTATAAAAAGCGAAGAGAGGAAATACAACTATCTTCTGCTGACGAGAATCTGGGGACTCAGAAATATCTGGATAGTATTGAGGATCTTATACACCATCACATGGAGTTCTTCCACGATTTGGTCAAGAGTTTCTACCGCGATAAACGGGCTGGTTTGCAAGTTCTCAACAATAAGGGATTCAATAAACAGCGCTACAATATCGAGGCCCGCATCTCCGACGACAGCGGCGACGGTGTTAACGAAACCAAGATTTATTGCTTCGACTGGACGCTCTTATCTGCTAGACAAAACAACAGCATAGAGTTTCTGGTTCACGACAACCGCATCCTGTCCGAAACCGATCCGCGACAGATTGCCACCATGTTCCGCAATGCCGACAGTATCTGTCAGGCCAATGGTTTCCAATATATCCTTACCATCAACGAGTGCTCCCTTGACCTACTCCGTCAGGAAATGTCCGACGAAGAATACAAGCGACTGGTTCAGGACACCGAAGTCCTTGAACTCAATGATGCATCAGACAACGGTAAGCTCCTTGGCATTCATGTGGACTTGAAATACGAATAATCCAAATTCAAGACCACTATGACTCACTTCACCGTCATAGCAAACACTACAAGCTCTGTGCTATATCTGGATATTGGCAACAAAGCCACTACCCGGCTGTTTGCTGAGCTCATCAACGGCAATCCTGAAGCAGACACTGTTAAATACCTGCAAACAGCCTCTCAGGAATTGAAGGACAGGCTCCATCTGCTTGATGCCATCGGTGAGCGAGTCTATAAGTTGAAGGAATTCTTCTATGACATCCCCACAGGACAGCACTTTCTATTCCTACCAGGACGCATTGAAGACCGCATTCAAATCTATCTATATACGAAACAGCTAGCTGAGATAGATAAGGTTCCTCTCCAATCTACCGATTTGGAAAGAATAGCGTCTTATCTCTACGACCATTATGAGGTTCGCACATTCAACGGTGAAGAGCGACTCAATATTGGTGTATTTGATAGGACAAAGCGTATTTGTCGTTTTTGTGGTCGTTCTATGCCAGAAGTAAAATTCAAGCAGAAAGCCCACGCTATCTCTGAATCCCTTGGCAACAAAGGGTTGGTATGCCTCGAAGAATGTGATGATTGCAACACGCGTTTCAATCAGACCATCGAACAAGACGTTACCCGTCTGTTCCAGTTCTTTCTTATCCTAAAAGGGATCAAGGGAAAGAACGGCAACCCAACACTCCAAGGCGATGGCATTTCCATAAAGAATGATCCATCCTCACAATCAACACTTGGGAGAAGCACCTTGGTTCTGAAAGTTCCCACCATGCCCGACACGCATGACCCACAAGAAATAGCAAAATACATATCAGGATTGTTCTCTGGTTTCTCCTGCGTCAAATACATCCCACAGAACATTTACAAATGTTTCTGTAAATACGTTCTTAGTGTGATTGATAGCGAGTACCTGCCGTATTTCAAGGGAACAATCGACTGGATTAACGAACCTCCATCCCGCCACAAGTTACCACCTGTCTGGTATTATACTGTCCCAAACAGCACTAACTCCCCTTATCTGGTAGTCATGCAACGCAAGCACAACCACAAGGACATTCCCTATTGTTGGGCCATTCTTAACATCGCAGGATACCAATATTTGTTCATAGTCCCATTCTGTTCTCACGACAAATATAAGTTTGTCGGCAAATCTCGTGTGGACTTCTTCCTTCAAGGACTAAAAAACGCCATGCCCAACATCAACTTACAACCTATGAAACTACATGGCATCGCCCCTACCAGCCTGAGAATAAACGCCAATATTGAGATACCGCCAGAATGCGTAGAAGGCCGCGACTATTATTTCATCGAACCCAAGACAAATCCATCAGTATGAATAAAGCCTTTTCTCAACACCCCCCATGCGCTATCTGCAAGTCTCAACCTGCAGACAAGCCCAACTCACATATCATTCCAAGTTTCTTTGTCGCTATGGTTTCTAGCATTGATAACAGTTATAAGCGAGATAAAGAATTACTATACACCATTGGCGACCGCATTACTACAGCATATATCGGCCATGCAGTTAGAGAAGAAGAACTTCTCATCAGTTTCGATTCGGTAACAGACGAACGCCTTGCTATGATGAATGACAACACCGTCTCAAAAGATTATATCTTCTGCCCTCATTGTGAAAAGAAACTTGGAGAATATCTTGAATCACCTTGGCACGATCATCTGTTTAACAACAGAAAGATTAGCCCAGCCTCAGCTTATTTCTTTTGGGTATCAATCCTATGGAGGATCTCAGCATTCGAGGGTATAAACTTTAAGTTACCAACCTATATAGAGCAATCCCTCAGAAAAAGATTAAACGCCTTCATATTAGCCAAAGACAACAAAAGCGACACTTCTCAACTAATGTGCAAACTTCCATTCCGCTACAAAGTCCTATACTGCAAGGACTATTCTAAACATCATGGCGGCCTCATCTATTACGAGTATGATCGTAAGTCTAAGGTCGTCACACTGCTCCTTGGCGATGTAGCCGCTTGCTTCTCATTCCACAAGCATGGTTCGTTTGACAAGTACACTTTTCATGGTCTCGAAAAAACGTTCTCTAATACCATTATTAATGACGGTACTTGCAATGAAGTTATCCTTAATGTCGATGCGAGTATAATAGACACCGTCAATTCAAGCCTGATAAACAAGTTGCAAGCAATAAGATTGGAGGCAGACAGGAAGAATATTCTGACTATGTGGAAATTGGTAAGAAAAAAGTTAATTCCTGCTCTTCCATCTAAGCCCGATGAAATATTTATCAGATACGTTATATCTGAATTATACAACGATACCGTAAAGTCAGGCGAGAAGATTACCCACGAGTATTTTTCCAAATGTTTCGGTATGGGTCTAATAAAAATCTACGATATCCAAATTGTTCATTAGTTATTATTGCTGTCCGATAAAAATCGGAATTGATTAATATTCGTTTGAAACTGCCTTTAAACAGGCAAATTTAGTTTTCATTTCAAAAAGTAACCCCTCCTATGTGGGAAATAGCTCCAATTGTCGGA
>Ga0247610_10002394_pt1 | contig 21702 bp, 27 predicted proteins | sample 174DNAGHGhighgp2_FD_193483 | JGI IMG/M metagenome (GOLD analysis project Ga0247610, IMG submission 193483) | Sheep rumen microbial communities from Palmerston North, Manawatu-Wanganui, New Zealand - 1742 DNA GHGhigh gp2 | ecosystem: Host-associated > Mammals > Digestive system > Stomach > Rumen...
TTATTACGATAAGGGTGTTTTGATGAAATAAACAATTATTTCAAAGATTACCCTGATATCGTGTTGCAGTTCGTTCACACCGTTAACAACGTTATGGAAGACCCTTACGTTGAATGGGGCGTAAAACAGCTCTACTCGGGTTCTCCGCGAAAAGCTATAAAGTATTGGGAAACCAAGCTTAAAGCTAATAAAAACGCTGAACCTGACGAAGAAGGTGAGTGGTTTAACAACACTCTCAAAGCTGCACGTTGCTTTTTGCCGTCTGACGCACCGGAGGTTTTCTTTAAGATAAACCGGTTGTCAAGAGCTAATATGGCCGGTTTTTGCACATTTGATGAGCGTCTCGGCAGAGCGCTCGCGGCAGTTCAGTTGCTTTGGACTGAGTATTTAAAGCCTCAGGTTGATGAAGCAATAATGCAGCAGAAGCTCCAGGAGTTGCTTCAGCAGCTTATAGAGCAGGCCGGCTCCGATGCAAAGGACGTCCAAAATCAGAAACAGAACAACGGTATGGCGTCACAGCAGGTCGCAGGTTCTTCTGGTTCCGGTTCATCTTCTAATTCTTCAAGCGGTCGTTCGCAGAAGCGTAATGGCTCGATGAGTAAGAAGGGTTCCAATAATTCCGGTAATTCGGGACAGTCCGAACAGAAAAACGGTTCAGAACAGCAGTCAGGCGATTCCGGTAATGGTTCTGAAAACGGTGAAAAGGACAGTTCGTCCGCTTCGTCAAATTCAAACGGCGGAGATACCGAAAATGGCCAAAAAGACGGCGCTGAAGGACAGAACAGCTCTTCGTCTGCATCAAATGACGCAAATACCGGTAATTCCGGTGACAGCAAGAGTATGTCGGGCGGTATGTCTGACAACTTCCAGCCGGCAGAGCTTGGATACGGTTCCGGTGAAGGAGGACAGAGGAGCTTGTTTGACAGCGGTTATCTTGATTCCGTAAATCAGGAAACAGAAAACGCTAAAAACAAACAAAATTCACAAAACTCCGAAACCGGCAACAATTCTGCTCGAAACAACAGTGGTTCCGAAATCGGAAATTCCGAGTTTGGCGAAGGTATTGAGGAACACGTGGACGAGGATGAATATTTCTCCGAGATTGAAAAACGCGGTTCCGAAAATCAGCAGTCCGCTGTTGAAATCGGTGATATGGGTGATGAAACAGAGTTGAGGTCAAGAGCTATAAACGAGCTTATGACTAACGATGAAGACTTCACTCAAAAACTTGCCGACGAGTGTGAAATATCAGAAATAAACGCAGCTGATTGTCACAGAGGTGTTAATTGTAAGGTATATCACATCAAAACGGGCGACGCTGCAAGATATCAGGAGGTTGCTGAGAGAGAAAATATCTCAAAGCTCAGCAAGAACCTTCAGAGAAAAATCAAGAAAGATGTTTTCGAAAGACAGAGAGGTGTTGTAAAACATAATCTCTATTCTGGCAAGAATCTTGATTTGAAGGCTGTTGCCTGCGGAAGCGACAAAGTTTTTAAGCAAAATAAGCTTCCAAATAAGAAACCGGTGCTTTCAACCGGTATTCTCATCGACTGCTCCGGTTCAATGTCCGGAAACAAAATATACAAAGCGACGGTTGCATCAATGTTACTCGAGGACTTTTGCCGCAACTTAAACATTCCTTTCACCGTGGTTGGTCATTCAACCTGCGGCTCGAGAGTTGAAATATACAACTACATTGAGTTCGGAGAAAGGAACACGTCAGCCAGGACGCGTTTGGCTGAAATAACCTCCAATTCCTGCAACAGAGACGGATTTGCAATTCGTTACGTCGCAGAAAAGATGCGCAAAAGACAGGAAACGACCAAACTTCTTTTCGTTATCTCGGATGGTCTGCCTAATCACGATGGCTACGGCACAAGTGAGATGATTGCAGACCTGAAAGATATGAAGAAAAAATACAAAAAGGACGGAATTCTTATAGTTCCGCTCTGTATTGAAGAAGGTTGCTTTGAAAGTCTGAAGCGTATTTACGGTGCGTCACTTGTGGATGCAACCGATTTAAACAAGCTTCCCATACAACTCAATACAATTTTGCTTAAAGAGTTAAAAAAGAAGTTTGAATAATTTAAAGGAGGTTTTTTCTATGGCTGAATCGGTTTACACCGAAAAGTCGTTCGCAAAGTTGATGTTGAACAACAAGATACTTAAGGCGAACGATAAGTTACAACCCGCCAGCTTAAAAAACTGGAGACGCATATTTGCCGGTACTGACGAAACATACGTTAAGGACGGCAAAAACGTTAAAATCCGAGCGTTAATCGGCATCGAGATAATCGATTACGATAAGGGCAAGGAAAGCGGCAATAAGACGGGTAATTCGCTCGAATACAACCTGTCTCCCGAACAGGTTGTAATGATATGCAAGAATATCGAACGTGGCTTAAATTATGACGGTCAGCTTTTCTATGACGTCAAGACGCACAGCTTTGCTAAGCGTCAGGACGGCAAGGGTGAAGTTCTTTCTTTCGAATTAAAGAGAGAAGGTACTATGGCTAACGGAGCTAAATCCCGTTATCCGTACGCCCTTACGATAAAGAAGGGCTGGGCTATCCTTAAGGATGAAGGCGTTGGTTATGATGCAAAATCATACGAGCAGGATTCATATCTTGTTGTACGCCTGTCTTACGCCGATTGTATCGGCTTTTTCGAAAAAGTTCGTGACGGCATAGACCTGTTCAAGCTCGTTGAAGGCGCTCGCTTACGCAAGCAGGGTACTGAATACGAAATTGCTCAGGCAAAAGCCGCTGCGGCAGATAAATAATCAATAAAAAATTAAGGCTCCACTTCGGTGGAGCTTTTTCTTTGCCACAAAAAGTTAAAACAAAACTCCACAAAATATTAAATTAGTTTGATGCTGTTGAAAGAATACTCCTTGACACGATTCGACTTTTATGATAAAATGTCTTCAAATAGAAATAATAAGAAAAACAAATTGTGCTATCCGTTTCGGGTGGCTCTTTTTTGTTAATAACACCAAATAGCTGTATCTCAAACAATGAGATGCGGCTTTTTGCATTTTAAGGAGGATATTTTATGAGGTATCAAAAAAAGAAGCTGTTCGTTGATATGGACGGCACTATCGCAGAACTTCGCACCAAAGAAGAGTATGACGCAGGCGTCAACTTTTCAGAGTTACCCCCGTATGACGAGGTCCTGACAGCGGTTAAGGAAATCGTTGAGCTGTACAATGATGAGATTGAGGTATATATCTTGTCAGCGTACGAGAAGGGCAACAGAGAAGCTCTTCGACAGAAAAATCGCTGGCTTGACCGTTGGTTGCCGGAGGTGAAACACCGCATTTTCATTCACTGCGGCGACTCAAAAGCGGACGCATTTGCCGGAATTGATTCCGATTGCTTTCTACTTGACGATTACAACGTCAATTTGAAAGCGTGGGAAGAAAAGTCCGGCACAGCTATCAAGCTTGTTAACGGTGTTAATAGCTTTAGCTGTGTAAAAAATTGCGTTCATAAGGACACAGACGCAGATGCGATTGTGTGCGGAATTCTCGAGGCAATGAATTACCTTGATGATTGCGTCGCATAGTAACGTGAAAATTTAATAACCCTGCATTTTATGTGGGGTTATTTCATTTTATTATACAAAAAACAAAGGGCAAAAAATCAAAATCACAGGTCATATATAATTGCCTGTATAGCTACGGGCTTTGTTATATAAATTTTTAAAGAAAGGAGTGTGCTTCGCAATGGCAAAAGCAAAGAAAGGTATCAGCTTTGTTCGTACTGTAAAGATGAACGGCGTGGAATATCCCATCCGCGTTACCGTGTATCTCATTAAAGGAAGACGCAACTTTAAGGCTGTCGTAAAGCTTGATTATTTTGGAATTCTTCTCAACGATATCCGTATTCTTGAAGATTTCCAGGGTAATACGATTGTTGTTTTCCCGACAAGAGAACATACCGACAAAAATACGAACGAGACGAGAGAGTTTAATGTATTTATCCCGTCGCAGAAACTCAGGGGTACTCTCAACAACCTTATCGTTACCTGCTATCTTGAGGCGGTCGAAAAGGAAGGACCTTTTAACGACCTGCTCAGAAAAGACAGTATAGCGAATCCGAAGAGGGGTCCCAAGAAAACAAGAAAGGCTGTAGCTGATGAAACGGTTGACACCGACACAGCAGAGTCGGAGCAGGCGGAAGAACCTGCTGAAGAAGCTGAAAGCGAATCCGCAGAGGAAGTCGCATAATTCATACACTTAAGCCCCCTTTGTTTTGTGTTTGCAGAACGAAGAGGGCTTTTTATATTCTGTTGAAAGGGGTGATTATTTGAATTTCAGTTGCAAAGAGTCTTTGAAGAAGGCAAATGACTACGGTAAGCTATATGTACCGAGAAAGATTTTGGCCGGTATAAACTCGTTTAAGGGTAGAAAATATAAAGACAATTATTTTTACTGCTTCGTTCGGCTGCTGTCTGAAGCGGTTAGTCAGGATATATCAAATGACTGGACTTCAGCTCAATGCAGTTTAATTAAACCTAATATGTATATCTATCCAAGCCGTCTCGCTAAAATTTGGGGCGTAACGAAAAATGAAGCAATGGATATATTGCGTTATTTTTCCGATAACGGTCTAATATCCTTTGAGGCACAGGCGAGACCAATTCCGTTCAGAGAAAGAAAGTTTTTTGTGCATTTCAATAAGTTCGGCTCATATATTCCGCAGAAGGAAGAATACAGAAATCCTGACGATGTAAAAGCGCAGCTTTACAACATATATAACGACAGGGGATACATATATTTTCCTGCAAATGCAATTACGGACTTTTTCTTTAATAAGTTGAATTATTCTCACGGAATAAAGGACATCGCGCTGCTTCTGTATTGCAATACGAGCTTTCAGGATGATATGGAAGAAAATGAATTACTTAAAGGCGTGCACATCGTTAATTTCGGCGGTTATGAAACATTAAATAAAACTATGGTTATAATCAACAGATACGTCCGTCTGAAGTCGTTTGCGGAGTTTTTACATATACCGTTTTCGGCGTTAAACGAAATGCTTAATCAAATGTCAATCTGCGGATATATTGAAAGAAGATTTTTCAGAAATAAGGGAACAATGATTATACTCAGCTGCCTTGATAATAACGAGTACACAGAGTATAGTATAAACGATGTGTTTGATGTTATCGAAGCAAGCGTGCTTGCTGTTGTTGAACGCGTAAATAAGGTTACTTTCTTGGCCAGAGACTTTCTTAACAGAGTCGTTTGTAAAAAACACAATAAGAAAAATAAGTCTTCGGGTAACAGAGCCGGCCCGCATTCCAAAATTCCAGATAATGTTGTCGAGCACAATTTTACGCAAGACAAGTGTAAAGTAACGTGTGCGGCGTAATAAACAAGTAAAATAATCGCTTGTAAATACTTAAAAAATCAGACTGCTTAAGGCGGTCTTGTTTTGCTGTCTAAATATATTGAAATGTTAATCCGTGGCGGTGCGCAAGGTAAGTTGTTGTGAAAAAGGGGATAAAGCGCAGGATAAATCCAAAGAATCAGAGCAAAAAATAAAGTACAGTTTAATATTTTCGTAACAAAAATTCCAAGTACACTTATATTTTATCGCCGAAAAAGTACCGAAAAGGTATAATTCGGCGATATTTTTATGCCATTATACCCGATTGGGATTAGTTGGTGATTGAAAAAGATATAAGCACCGTCGAGTAAGGTAATTTGCAGTTAATATATATGTATTGTTCTTTAATGCTTACTTTATATACTCTAACAATGTATTGTTTCTTAAGCAAACACCTACGGTGTTTATGTATTTTAATATTATATATAAACTACCCGCCGGAGTGAAAACTTGATTTTTTGAATATAAAATGTTAAAATCGATAATATCTTTTATGGCGTTAGGCGGTGATGCTTTGAAAACTCCAAACGATTTGCTTCGCAGTGTTTTTCTTCGTCTGCCTGAATATGTAGAACACGATGGATATGCCGTGTTCGACTCGGTTCTTGGTTTTCGCGGAATCATATACTTAAAAAATGGCGAAACAATAAACTCTGATGAGGTGTTTGAAATGATTTCGGAGTGCAAAACAAAAAAGATAGATGAGCTGTGTGAGCAGTGTGCAAAGCTTGCAAGCTGACCGCTGCTCATCTTGACAATTATAGATATTTGTGGTATATTTAATACATAAATATCATATGTGATATAGACTTATAAGCTGACATTACCCGACGGGAAGATGTCGGCTTGTTTGTTGCCGTCCGCTCCCAAAAGGGTGTGTGCGGCCTGAGATGTGTGATATTTCAAAAAAAAGACTGTCTTCTTGCGTTTGTGAGACGCTTGAGAGCGGTCTTTTTTTATTTTTCTAATCAACCTACTCCTTGCAAAAAAAAGAGGAGAGGCTGTGACGGATTTAGAGTCCGGCCCGAAGCAGTAATGCTTAAGCTACGACGGTAGCACTCGGGTATAATACACAGCCGCCTTCTCTTTACGGGATGGCGGCATTATTTTGTTTTGCCGCTGTCTGCGGCAGGGAGGTTAAGTATGTATATAAACAAGAGCAAAAACACAAACTGTTTCGAGTTCAAAACTTCGGTTTATTCGAGACAGTACAGCGAGGTCAACGAAGTTGTCCTCGTTTTCGGATGTGTTGACGCCAAACACCTTGCCCGCAGATATGCGGAACGCGGTGGTGTCAACAGCGCCGAGTGTTGTTTAAATGAGCTTTCGGAAGCTCTGAAAAACAACAAAAACGCCATTGAAAAGCTTCTGGCGGCCCACATCGAGGCTGAAGAGTCTCATCGAGCTATCTGCCTGAAGTTTAACGACGGCAAAACCTACCTGCTTCAATATGCTGGATTCGTTAATTATGTTGAGGCTTTCGAAGTCACGACATATTTCAATGACTTCTACATTGAAAAGCAGGGCAAATTTCACACGAACAAAAATAATATAATTGTTCGGGCATAATTAAGGAGGAAGAAAGACAATGACAACAAACAACAAACCTATGCGCCGTTCTTTTGAAGAGATTGCAAAGCAATTCTCTTTCAAAAGAATCAAAGAATATTGGGAAGCCCTTAAGGATGAAGGATACACCCAGTTGTCTATGGGCACGGTGTTCCTTGACCTCAATTGGGGTGGCCCTGTATCGTGCGTAAGCGGTTTTGACGGCGACCGTTACGTACAGGCAAAAATTTATTGGCCGTATGCTGCAAATGAGAGGGGGCATTATTAATGGCTGAGCTCCTTTCGACAAATAAGCAAAAAAAAATCGTTGACGCCGTGTGGCTCAACGAGTTAAGAATCGGGGAGCGTGCGACGTTCCTGTCGAAAACTGACGGAATTGTACGCACATCGCCGGTCACAGCGGTGTTTTTCGTTAACAAGGGCAGTGCGCTCTTTGAGACGAAAAACGCCCGTTATTCGGTTCGATATCCTTATCGGACCGATGGTGGTGCAGTCGTTGAGAACGGCTACATTCATCAGTAAACAAAAGACTCAACCTGACGGGGTTGGGTCTTTTTTTCTTCATCTTTTACGCTATGCGCTTGACAAAAAAATGAAAATATGTTAATATAATAACACGGCAAATGCTAAGCGTTTTATCGTGTTTTTAGCACATATAACTTACCGTAATCATTTGCGTTTGCTGTTTTTTCAAAGACTCCTTAGAGCGACTGTTAATCACAGTCGCTCATTTTTTATGTCTTGGACAAAACGACCGTTTTTTTCGTTCATATATATTTGTTAAACGTTTTGCGTTAACAATTTAAGCAAACGAACGGCTCGTTATCGTCCGGTTTTTTTTATTTTCGAAAGGAGGTTTTCGGTATGAAAACAAGTACGAAAACTAAACGGGCTATAAGCATTATCTTGTCGGTGCTTATGGCTTTTTCGCTTTTTCCGGCAAGTATTTTCATATCAAACGCGGAAACGGTTGCTGCGTCTGCTGAGAATGGGGGAACTTGGCAGCATACGCTTGATACCGAATATACCGATGGAAGGGGACTTTGGTATATTTCGTTTGGTGTTAACGGAACAAACTTTTACTTTATGCAAACGGAAGATGACGAAGAATTTAGCTTTGCAAACGAATTGTGGATGGTGAAAAATGACAGTGCTAATTCAGTCAGAACTTTTAAATATATTTATTCTGACTATTCCGATGAAAATTGGTCAGGCAGCGGCCCTGTTATAACTCAAAAGAGTGGACCAACTCTCGCAATCACCGATGAAGGTACCGGTGAATTTCCTGATAAAACTGGCTCAAGATATGCTGAAATGGTGGCCAGTTATATGATGAAGTATGACTGTGAATACACATTTGTTGCCAACGGTACTGCTGTTTATACGCCTACTATGAGGGCAACATATCTTGCGGGTAAGACAAACCTTAGCAGAAAGCAGTATGATACAGACAATGACGAGTATGATACGCCTATTGTTTTGACGGTTACTGTTTCTGACGCAAGATACCTCATCGAGCAACTCGAGTATGCTGAAAGTATTGTTACAGCAGAAAACACAGAATTGCAGAGTGCTATCGATAATATCAGAGACAATTATGACCTTTCCGGCAATACTTATTATTCTCAGGATGTGATAGACGCTCTTACAACTTCTTTAACAGACCTTTATCCCGCTGATTTTTCAGAATACGATAAGGCTATTGAAGATGCAATATATGTGTTAAATTGTGACGCATATACTGCTGAAGAAAAAGCGCTTGTTGAAGCAGCTATTGCAAATGAGGACGAAATCCGTAGTTCAACAAAAACACAACAGGGTGATGTTGATAATGCAACAAATTATATCAACAACCTTATTCGTTCCTTCAATCCAGACCCGCTGGGAAATCCAAACACGGTAAGTACGGTCGAGGATAACGGTCGTACGTCTATGTTTTACTGCACTCTCGAGGGAAGTACAAGTACCGTACAAATTGACCTGAGTAAATCTAACGTTTATATGGATTTATCGGAAAGACTTGAGGATATTGGCTTAACTTGGACGTACACAGGAAGCTTCAACAATGTTCATTTCGTTCCGGGTCCGCTTTCTTCATATTGTCTTGGACAGGAAGCTGAATACGGTATTAACCGCACTGATATGAACGCTAACTATAATGCGTATTTCAGCGAGTATTCGCAGGGAGCATACGCTAATAACGCTGCGACAAATCTCCTTCCTGATACCGCAAACGGAACCGGTCCACAAACTGTTTCAGTGCTTCTTGACGGAAAACCCACGAGAGTAACCATTAATAACGGCGAGCAGGTTAATATAGGATACTATTGGCTGCATACAAAAACCGGTACCGGTGGATATTCAAGGAATTCAACGTCTAACTTCAACCTGTCTGAAGGTTATGAACTTCCTTATTTCACTTTAACTGTTTATGATAAGAGCGAACTTAAGGCGGCTGTCGATGCAGCAAATGATATGCTCAAGCAGGATGCTGTTAATAAGGATGCTTTTGACGCACTCGTAGCTGAAGCGACAAGAATATATAATACAAGAGAAGTTACTCAGGCTGAAATTGATGAGGCTGTTCGCAATCTCAATAATTTTGCTTTCACATACACGTTTACTGTTCTGTCTGAAGATAATTCAATTGGTACTGTTTCAATGGATATGATAAGCGGAACAAGAATAGGCGGTTCTACATATTCCGCTGATACGGTTATTGAGGTGTCGGCTGAAGCAACTCATCCCGATTATGAGTTCAAGCAGTGGTCTGACGGCGAAACGGATAACCCGAGACAGGTTTGTGTTTCCGACAGAACTCATTTAACGGCAGAGTTTGAATTTATATCTGCTGATTATTCTGAACTTGATGAGCTTATTGAGCAGTACAACAATGCCGATAAGACAAACTGGACTCAGGATAGCATCGATAGCATTGATGAACTTATTTCTTCGTTTGACAGAGATATTGGAAGAAGCAATCAGAACACTGTAGACGGTTATGTTGATGCTTTGTCTGATGCGCTTGAAAACAGCGTTAATTATATTCCTTGCGATTATTCGGCTCTCAACGTTGCTTTAAATAAAGCAAAGAACATTCCGACTTCAAACGACGGAAGATATCCTGCTGATGTTTGGTCAGATTATCAAACTGCTTTAAGTACAGCAAAATCTCTTGACAAAAATCTCACTAAAGAGTCTCCGGATAATCAGATTTTAATAGATAATACAGCTGCGACTCTTGAAGCTGCAATTGCCGACCTCGGAAACAATATGTATCCCATTATACACGTTAATGATGAAACCGGTAACGAAATCGCACAGGTTCCCGTTCCTAACGACGGTGAAACTCCGGTAACTTTCGGAGACATCAAAGGCGAAATTCCGACTCCTGCTACCGATGATGACCACGAATTTTATGGTTGGGCTGATGAGAACGGCGATTTAATTTCCGATGAAACCGTAATAACAGACGATATGGAGATTACAGCTGTAACAGATGTTTCAAGAGTCGATATTAACGATGAAAGCGACTTATGGATTGACAGAACAGACCCTGACAACCCGATAATCGGCGGAATTGATGAAAACACTACTGTTAGCGACATTAAAGACGAGTTCAATAATGACGCTACTACAATAATCATTCTCAGAAATGACGTTGAGCTTTCTAATGATGATTTGGTTGGAACCGGTTGCATAGTCAGAGTTGTTTCTGCTCACGACCATAGTGTAATTTATGAACAGTCGACAGTAATCCTTTATGGTGATGTAAACGGTGACGGATTGATAAACGCTACCGACTATGAAATTATGAAGACGCAGGTTTCGGGAACTGATGTTCTTGATGCAAACAGTATCTTTTATAAGGCAGCAGATGCTGAAAGAGATACGGCCATTGATGCGTTTGACCTGTTTACTGTCGATAAGTACATTAACGGTTACGCTGAAATAGTACAAATTTTAATCTAACTACAACAAATCAATGCCCAGAGCTTAACCGCTTTGGGCATTTTTCGTGTTTTTTATATTCATATGTTTGAAGAGGTGATTTTATGTCATACAATAATTTCGGACAAAATCCAAATTATAACTTTAATCCCCAAAACGCCTATCAGGTGCAGCAACCTCCATACGCCGTTCCTGCAACTGCTCCGGTCGCTCAGGGTGCTCCCGCAGTTCAAAATAAAACCGAGGATAATTTATTTAGGGCGTGGATTGTCTTGATTTGCGCACCTTTCATATTAAGCATACTGACATATTTATTATTAATCGTTGTAATGGCGTTTTCAGACGGTGAAGCGTCAACCGTTACATCTTCCGCTTTTTCGGGCATTATTGCCGGATTGTCAAATATTGTGGGAGTGCTTTCTTCGGGATGCTCAATTGCAGCGTTGGTAATTGCTATTGTAGCAAAAGTAAAATTCCCTAAGTCAAAGAAAATTAATGTCATATTCTGGATTCAGATAGCATTTACCGTGATTCAAATTCTCGCAACAATTTTTATTTGTGTGATTATGGCCGTGGCTTGCGGAAGCTGTTTGAATGACTTACAGGGATGCGCTTAACGGAGGAGAAATATGTCATATAACCAAAATTTCAATTTTAACAACGGGAATATTTCTCAAGTGCCGCAGTTTCAGCCGATAAATCAAAAGGGCTCATCGGAGAAAAAACTGTTTACCGCCTGGCTGTTTTTAGCGCTGTCTCCTTTTGTGCTTTTTATAATTATACTCGCGATATGCATTGTAGCTTTGCTTGCAAGCGGAGGTTCTGCTGAAGATGCGATAACAGTTCCGTCTATGGTACTGGTTGCCCTTGCTTCTATCAGCAATATTGCCGCTCTTGTCATTGCAATTGTCGGACGCGTTAAATATCCTTACTATAAACCGTTAAAGGTTGCGTTTTGGGTTGAGATGGGCATTGTAATTCTTATTGCAATATCAATGATTTTTTCGATGATATCTATGTTTGTTCTTTGCGGAAGCTGCGTAACGTTTTGTGAATAAATGCTTTTAGATGTGATGAATGATGAAATGTATAAAATGAGGTGATTCTATGTCATACAACAATTTTGGACAAAATCCAAATTACAATTTAAGTCAGCAAAATTCTTATCAGGGACAACAGCCCTTATATACCGGTTATACAACTTATCCGGTCGCTCCGAATGCACCTGTAGTTCGCAACAAAAGCGAGGATAGTTTGTTTAGGGCGTGGATTATCTTGTTTTGTATACCTATTGTAATAACGGTTGCTTTGATGCTGCTCTCGCCCGAAATGCTTGCTATTGCAAGCGTGGTTTCATTAGGATGTTCGCTCGCGACGTTGATAATTGCAATTACAGCAAAAGTAAAGTTTCCTAAATCAAAGAAAATTAACGTCATATTTTGGATTCAAATGGCGTCAATCATACTTTACGTTCTTTTCATTTTCGTATCTCTTATTATGGCTTGTATTGCTTGTCACGAAATAGGGCTTTAAATGAGAACAACTGTCTGTGTATCCAATGAATTTGAAAATGAGGTGATTAAATGTCAAACAGTCAAAATTACGGATTTAACGATAATCAGCAGATTGTCGTTTCCGATAAAAAGTCAAACGGATTTATAATCGCGTGGGGAGCGACTACAATTGCAAGTATACTGTTCACTCTTATTTCTTTTTTCTCACACGGAACCGGTGTTGTAATAGCAATTCTCTGCGGAATTGTTGCTCACGTTCTTATGGTAATCACGAGAGTAAGGTTCAAGTCGGATAAAACAGTTAAAGCTTTATTCTGGGTAGATTTTGCAGTGTTAGTTCTTCAAATATTTCTCATTATTATTCTTCTTTATGTCGTCTGGGCTGTCGCGTCATTTTGCGGAGGTTGCGTTTCCGGCGAAATACTGAACAATCCTGAAGCCCGAGAAACCTTAGGAGAACTTGTCACAAACGTTGCCAATGCGGGGTGATATAAATGTCATATAATCAGGGTTACAATTTCAATCCAAACCAATATGGCGGAGCGCCGAATCCAAACGGTGTGCATCCGTATCAAAACCCACAGTATCAGCCACAAGCTATATATCGAAATCCGGTGCAAGTAAAAGAGAAAAATCCTGTACCGTGGATTGTTGCGTGGATTCTCTGTATGTCAATTTCGTTATTTGCATTAAAAATAGGACCGTCGTCATACGATGTGCCTGAAGAAGTTATCAACAAATACAGGATTGTGTCCATCGCTTTGTTTGTGCTGTTTTTTGTTGCTTCGCAGGTTATAATCTGCGTGGCAAGAGCCGTTTGTAAAATCAAGGCAATAAAAATAGCGTTTTGGGTTGATATAGTGCTTGTACTTGTAGGAATATTTATCCTTCTTTCGTTTGTCGCGGGACTTCTCGCTTGCACGCTCGTAGCTAAAGATGGTTGCGACTGGTTTGTAACCAGTAGCCCTTGTCAGGGGATATCTTAAATTCAAGATTACGAATACTGGACAAAGGAGACTTGTATGTTTAGTTTCACAATAACCGAAGCACAAAACCATTACGGGTTGTTTCTCGTTCTCGGTGTGGCTTTGTATTTCGGGTTTCTTATATATAACTTAATAAAATATAAGATGCCTGCATACGAGGTTGCTATTGTAAGCATTATGTTGTTTTTCGGAATATTTGCCGGAGCTAACATATTATCAGCTATACAGCAACATAAATGGATGTTCTGGACAGCCGGTTTTTCATCGTACGGCGCTTTTATAGGAATCGTCATTATGACGTTTTTGTTCTGTAAGTTAACAAAACGCAAGGTCGAGCCGTTAATATATCTCACTTGTATTCCCATACCGTTAACATACGCAATTGCGAAACTCGGATGCTTTTCGGCGGGTTGTTGCTATGGAATACCGTATAGAGGTATATTCAGTGTCTATTATCCAGACAATCAGCATCTGAACGCCCGTTTTGACGATATTATTACAATTGCACCGGTTGAAGAAATACGCTTGTTTCCGGTTCAACTTGCCGAAACAGTATGTTTTCTCATTCTTTTTGCCATTGTATTTGCAGTATTTGTTAGGCGCGAATTTAAACGTTCTGACTTTTTACTGATGATTTCGGCGGCTGCGTTTATAAAAGGCGCCTTATATTATTTCAGATTTGAAAGCATCGGACATCCGTTCGGTTCGCATCAGGTTATATGTCTGGCAGTAATTCTCGCATCTTTATCGGTGATGATAACGTCTAAAATTAAAAATGATAAAAAACACAGCACCCTCACGGAATAATGCCGTGAGGGGTTTTCTCATTTTTAGGGCAAAATATCAATATTTTATCACATATTTGTATGGATAACAAAAAGGTGGTTTTAATATGTCTAAATCAAAAATTTTATACATTTCAGACCTTCACTTTGGTCATAAGAATATACTCACATACGACGAAAGACCGTTTTACACAGTTTCAGAAATGGATAACACGCTTATTCGCAACTGGAATGAGGTCGTAAAAGATAAGGACGTAGTATATATTCTCGGTGACGTAAGCTGGTACGATTCAGAAAAGACAAGAGACATTCTTCGGCAACTTAATGGCAGAAAACGTCTTATCATCGGCAATCACGACAGTGTTTCCGCCAAGCTTACAGATTGCTTTGAGGAAATTGCGCCATACGCTGAAATAATTGACGGTAACGCAAAGGTTATTTTAAGTCACTATCCCATTATGTTCTGGAACGGTCAGCATCGTCATTCTATTCATCTCTATGGACACGTTCACGATACTCAGGAAGAGGTTTTTACAAAAATGTGGCGTAACGAGATGCGTGAAAAAACAGAGTTGCCTATAAGAATGTATAACGTCGGATGTATGAAGCCGTATATGGATTATACGCCGAGAACGCTTCAGTACATTATCAAACACGGAGGATAATTTATGTTAATGGAAGGATATGCGCTTTGCCAGAAGTGCGGCAAGGAAGAGAAATACGTTATAAAAAAGATTACTGCCTGCGATACTGTGGGCGGTAGTAAGGTGTGTTATCCTTACTATCGCGCAACCTGCGTTGTTTGCGGGGACGAGGTATATGTTCCGGACCTTGTGGACAGAAATGTAAAAAATATGCTTGAGTTTTATCGCAGAGGTTCTTTTGACCGAGAGGGAAGACGGTTTGTGTGAAAAGTACAGAGAGGAGTATGCTGTATGCCATTTAGCAATATTAAAGTTGCAGTGTTCGATTTTGACGACACGCTTGCAATACATTTGAACAGGTATTATCTTGACGACAGAAAAAATTCTGAAGAAACGTGGCTTAATTTTTACATCAAAGCTTACACAAATCCCGATTTTTTTTACGATGAGGTCGAAGTTTGTTTAGCTCCTGAATCTTTAAAGCTTCTTGTTTCCGAGCTTAGAAATAACGGTGCCAAAATATATCTGCTTACCGGTATGCCGTGCTCGTTAAATTTTGAAGCAAAGAAAGCTTTTGTTCATAAATATTACGGAAACGATATCGAGTGTCTTTCCGTGATGGACCAAAAGACTAAAATAACCGCTATGAAAGTTCTCCAGCGGCTTCACAGCTGTTCGCCTGAGCAGATTTTGCTCGTAGACGATATTCCTTCTAATATCGGTCTTGCTAAAGACGCCGGTTTTTCTGCCGCGCTGACTACTGATGTTTTGGGTAGTGTCGGAGTATATTTTCTTGAATTTCACAATACAAGGCCGATACCGTCGCCTTCTCTGATTGACGAGTTTGAAGAAAAAATGTTTCACTCGTTCTCAAAGGACTTCAAAGATGTTTTTATTAAGTCTAACGGGGGAGAGCCGGCTGTAAATAGCTTTTTCACATATGACCTCCGCGCGGACAAAACGACAGGCAGAGCTTTAAAGAAAAACAGAGTTATAAAGAGGTTGCTGTCTTTTAACAAGGATGATACTGAAAATATATGGGATGCAACAAAAATGCTTGAAGAAAAACACGGCGCTTTTATTCCATTTGCAACGGACTGTAACGGAAATTACATTGTTCTGAATGCAAGTAATTCCGTGTTGTTCTACGACAGTAATCGCGATGATTTTGAATTTGTTGCGTATTCGTTTTCGGATTTCTTAAGCGGGTTGTATTAAGGTGCTTAAAAAGAAGGTAATTGAAATGAAAGTGTGTAAAAATTGCATCTGCGTGACATTGTCAATCGTCGTTTTGCTTTTGACGTTTGCGTCGTGCGGTACGGTGTCTTTTGAAAACAAGTCTCCTGCAATTGCCGTTACTAAGCTTAACGTGCTTTCAGCGTCTGACGTGTACGATATGATTCAACCATACGATTTCAAAAGAACTTGGAGTTCAAACGGCAGATTTATTCAAGCTGCGTATCTTGCAGTATTTGAAGAATATCTTAATGAATCCGTTAATTTTAATGAATGTCAACGTGCGTTTGATAAATCAAAATTCAAGATACAGCAATAGAAAGGTACGGAAGCTTGCTATTGAAAGCATTCCGCAGAATGGCGACAAATATCGCAGAACTTTTGATTACCGGTGGAAAATTGATTAATTTCAAACAATAAATTTGACAGAAAGGACGGTTTGTAATGCTTTACTCTGATAAAATCAAACAGGCAATGAAAATCGCATATAAGGCTCACGACGGACAGTTCGACAAAAGCGGCTATCCGTATATTCATCATCCCCTACATCTGGCAGAACAGATGGACACGGAAGACGAGGTTGTTGTGGCTCTGCTGCACGATGTTGTTGAGGATAGTAAAGTATCCATAAAACAGCTCAAGGAAGCCGGTTTTTCCGACGCAGTGATTACAGCTGTATCTTTGCTCACAAAGCCCAAAGAAGCCGATTATTTTGATTATGTAAGACAAATCGCATCCGACCCGATTGCCAGAAAGGTAAAAATGGCGGATTTAATGCATAACAGAGATTTATCAAGACTGTCGCGGGTTACCGAGAAAGATTGGCAGAGAGCTAAAAAATATGAAAAAGCGTACAACTTGTTGAGATGGGGCGACGAGCCCAAATCGGAGGTGTGATATATGAAAATTAAAAATTCAGTTAAAACTATCTCATTAATATTGGCAATTATAGTCGTGGTGGAAGTGATTTTCACATCCTGCATAAAAATAGAAATTAAAACTCCCGCTACGCAAGACGGCAATATGAACTCAAATTCCGTACGGCTTAATCCATTAACTTCGTCTGAGGTGTTGAGTAATTATTTGGTTCAGCCGTATGATTTTGAAAGTGATTGGAGTCGTAATGACCTGCTCGTACAGAGTGCTTATATGGCCATCTTTGACAGGTTTCTTCAAAAAGAGGTTGATTTGAATAAATATCAGGACAAGCTCGACAATTCCGAATACAACTATCCCGTTGAATCGTTTGAACTGTCGTTTGATGAAGAACCATATTACATAAAGCTTAATGCATCGGAGCGTAAAAACATTTTTATCGCCAATGCCGCTTACACATACAGATTAAGCAATTCTCAAAGAAAGCTTATTTTATCGCATATCGACGATGATATGAATTTAAGTATTACAAAAGAGTTAATGTCTCTCGTTGAAACGACTTGGAAAGACGTCTTGTTTGTACCGCTTGAGAAGCACGATTCGGTCCACGAGATTATAATTGACCCGTACGGAAATTGGAAGGCGTACAATGATGCAATTCGTATAGATATACGGTTTGATTTTGATTATGACGAATTCGACAATGTCGACGATGATTATGAGAGATATAAAAGTCAGTTTGCAGAGGATGTTGCACGTTCAATGCAGAACGAGCTGTCAAAAAAGTTGAATCATAACGTAAGCGTTGCAATACGTGGATTTGATATTGACTCGGCAAACTAACAATGAGCTTCAGACAAGGAGGTTTCAATATGAAATTTAATAAACTTGTAAGAGATAAGATTCCTGAAATAATCGAGAAAAACGGAAATACAGCCGTTACTAAAACTGTTACAGATGACTATGAGTACGCTCAACTGCTTAAAGAAAAGCTCAATGAGGAAGTTTCAGAATACTATGCTGAAGGAAATATTGAAGAGCTTGCTGATGTACTTGAGGTCGTTGACGCTATGGCTGCACTTAACAAGCACAGATTTGATGACATTCTTCCGGTTAAGGCAAAAAAGCGTGATAAGCGCGGCGGGTTTGAAAACCGTATATATCTTGTAAATACAGAATCAAACGACGAGAATCGGTACAAAGATTTTCAGATAAGAAAGCCGACGTTTATTCCAGGCGCCGAGCCGAAGGATAAGGAATACTTTTTGTTTAACTACGATTTGGTTAAATGGAGGGTTGATAATATAACCGGCGAAGAATTTTGTTTTTCAATTGCGTCCTTAAGATATGATACAAAAGAGTCGTGTTGGAATTTTGAAAGTGTGTCTGATAGATATCTTATGCACCGTGAAGATGGTCTTGAAGATTGGTTGAAAGAATGGTGCGAACGAAAAGGCGGGGAAATAGAATCATATTTGCTTGACGAAGATAAACTGCCATACTGAACAATTCAATGTTGATTTCATAGCTTAAAGCTTAAAGGAGGCAAATCGGTATGAAGAACGAGAAAAATCACGTTTACTGCACAAATTGTGTTCATTGTCGGCTTGATGATATGGCTCATACAAACTGCGGTTTTGAGGATGTTTGCAATTGCTGGGACCCTGAAGATAGCAGAAGCATATTGGACAGACCGATGTATAAGGCAATACCTGAACCGGCTGAAGAAAACCTTCAGAGAAAACACAGAAGGGGAGCGAGCCGTGCAAAGCAGAGGGCTCGTGAGCATCGGCGCTATGTTCGCGTCATAAGCTCCGGCGGATACAAACCGTCGATTTGGGCTGATTATGACTTTGAGCGTGAAGAATATCCCAGATACGGTCGTGTTCAGCGTGCAAAGCACAGCCATCGTCAGAAGTTTTTGAAAAATTACAGCAACAGAAGAATAAGAAGAATGCCGGTTGATAAACCCATCGGTAAAGGTAATGCTTATCGTAAGCAATTCGATTACTGGTGGGAGTGGATTTAATAACTCTAAATAAAGGAGGTTAAAAATGGATAAGCATAAAACCGGAACAAGTATGTGCGGAACAATTGAGTACACAAACAGTGTAAAAAGAATCAGATGTAACTGCGAAAGCTGCAAACACAGTAAAATTTCGGCGGGGGCACTTTTTTGTACATATTACGATATTGTAAATCCGCATAAACGTAAATGTGCGAGATACTATCGTGTGGGAAAAAAGCGGGGAAAAAAGAAAGAAACAAAAACTAAAAAGAATAAAAAGGAAAAAGCTCTTCAGCTAAAAAAAGAAAAATTCTTACTGACTTCAAAAATAAATAAATATTTTATGGAAGAGTTGAATATGTCGTCGAATGACGCCATTGCAAGGACAAATCGCATAAATACATACGATGATATTGCGAAAGAGTTCGGAAAATGGATTGATGAAAGAATTTTTCCCGAAAATGGCGTCAGTGTTAACGGGTACAATGCTAAAACAATTCACAAAATTGCACCCTCTATGAACGGAGCGGGAGTATATAATATACTTGTGGTTATGAGAGAAAACCCTGAAAATGCAATGATTACGTTGCGCCGATATAGTAATAAAATAATATAAAAAAGGAGTTCTTAAAATGAAGCTTAAATTCGATAAAAATACAGTAATGGACGAAATTGAAGTTCGGAAGAAAGAATGGATAAAGGAGAGCTCTGAAGGGCTTGCATCGGCTAAAAAGAAAAGAGCGTTGTTATATATGATAACGGTTCTTGTGTGTCTGTGTATGGTAGCGGGATTTATATTCTGTGTCATAAACAGAGATGTTCCTTTTGCGGATATCGGAATGATATTTATACCTTTGATTTTTGCAGCGTTTATCTACGCTTCTTATGTCGTTATAAGCGAGTACAGTATTGAGATTAAATATTACTCGTTCGACTACGAGAGCATAAAAGAACGGGAACGCGGGCGCGTCCCGGGAGAAGAATATCTTAACATTTCTGAGTCCGATAACAAAATACTAAAGGTTTATCTCAAGGATTCCGGTTTTAAAAGTACACGCAGGGTGTTTATCGTATGCTCTGACGAGTCTGGAAATGTCAGTGAGAAAGAGCTGCATTCTGCTGAGGTTATATATAACATCAATGTTGATGATGCCGTTCTTGACTTGAATAAGAACGAGGTCGTAATGCCTTATGTAGATAAGTTCGATAAGCAAATGTGTGTCTGGACACCGGAAATTGCTTCTGCATAAAAAGAGGCTTCCCGTCATACGGATAACGAGAAGCCCATATATTTATAGCAGCCGCAAAAAATATAACATAAACAGGAGTGCGGCTACTCTGTGCTGGCAATAATAGCATATGTTTCATATCACAAAAAATGTGAAATAAAAATGTTAACTTTTGATGCCATTATACTACATCAAAAACAGTAAATCAATATATATCACAGAAAATGTTGCGTAAAACGGACCGGATAGCGTCTCTTAAGAGCGTGAGTTGTCTTGAAATCTTGACTTTTTTGTGTATGTGTGGTAAATATGTGAAAGCTTACACTTGTCATAGCTGCGTATATTGATTTAATTTCAGTTCAAGCTCTCGCCGAATAGGTGAGAGCTTTTTGCTTTGCGACCCCCAACACTTGGCAACTATGTGGTGAAAATATTGATTTAAAAGGAAAATGTTTTGCCGGAAGATAAATGGGGGTTGCAGACTTTTGTGAAATTTTCAATTGTTGACGCAAATTAATTCTACAGACTAAATAGCGTGAAAAAAAGTTGACATTGTGAAAAGAAAATAGTTGTAGTATAATATTTACAAGTATAAGTATGTGAAGTCGCATATATGTTGAAAGCTCGTTTAAAAAACGGGCTTTTTCTTTTTGTCTCGGGGTCAGACGGGGCAATTTATCGGCTTTGCTTTCCATATATCTTTGTAATTGTTATTTATATATTTCTGATAGGAGGTATGTTTTATGGATTTAAAAAATAGGAAGAGCAAAAGAATTGCAATTGCCGTGGTCAGCGCTATAATTGCAATTGTTATGCTCGCTTCAGCGTTTACGGTTTAAAAGTGCGCTTGACAAATCGTTCGGTGTGTGATACTATAATTACATAACACAAATCTTTAAATGTATATATTCTTTGCTGATAACTCAAAGGGGTTATTGGCAATTTTTGTAAACAGCGGCAAAAGGTTAATAATTATATTTCATATATATGCAGATAATTATTTGTGTAATAAACAAAGGAGGTGTCTTAAATGACACAGAAGAAAAAAATAGCAATTATTGTTTGCGCAATAATTGTTCTCGCTACGGCGATTATAGTGCCGGTAACGGTACACAAGATTCACAAGAGTGCGGTTGAACCGTCGACATCGGGCGTAGTTGAAAATACTTCAGAGAATTCTGAGGTAGTTTCGCTCACTCGCAGAGAAACGACAACCACTGAACAGGAAACAACCGAAGCTCCGTCTACGACAGAAGCGCCGGTAACCACGGCTCCGGAGACCACTACCAAAAAGCAGAATCAGAGTGTGACTACGACTAAGCCGAGTACGACAAAGACTTACACAACTCAGCCCGCTCCGACTCAGCCGCCTGCACCTGCAACAACTGCTCCGCAAGGAATTACTAATACTTATGGGCTGCCTGATTGGATAGTAAACGCAGCAAGAACGCAGAACGACCTTGATGTTGCGAAAGATTACTATTATGAAGACGCTCAGTTTGCGTCAG
>Ga0247610_10002395_pt1 | contig 21701 bp, 13 predicted proteins | sample 174DNAGHGhighgp2_FD_193483 | JGI IMG/M metagenome (GOLD analysis project Ga0247610, IMG submission 193483) | Sheep rumen microbial communities from Palmerston North, Manawatu-Wanganui, New Zealand - 1742 DNA GHGhigh gp2 | ecosystem: Host-associated > Mammals > Digestive system > Stomach > Rumen...
ACCGCTGGTCTTCACCTTATAACCGAACTTAGAGACAAACTGACGCAGGTTTTCGAGCTTCTGGGGATCGGGCTGGTCGTGGACACGATAGGGCAGCGTCTTGGCTTTCTGACCCTTCTTCACACGTCCTATCGATTCCGCAACGGTGCGGTTAGCCAGCAGCATGAATTCCTCGATAAGTTTATTGGCATCCTTCGACATCTTGAAGTAGGCCTTGATGGGCTTACCCTTCTCATCGATATCGAAATGCAGTTCCTCACGGTCGAACTTCACAGAGCCGTTCTTAAAGCGGGCAGCACGGAGTTTCTTGGCGAGGGCATCGAGGATGATGAGCTCGGTGGCATTCTCTCCCTTATAGGGATTCTTCTTCGTGGCTGCGGGAGCAGGCTCACCGGTGCCGTCCTTCACACCATTGTCTTCGAGGATCTGCTGTACCTCCTCGTAGGCATAACGACGATTACTCTTGATGACAGTATGGGCCAAGTGCCACTTCTTGACAGTAGCCTCACCGTCGAGCTCGAAGATAACACTGTAACAAAGCTTTTCTTCATCGGGACGCAGCGAACAGATGAAATTACAGAGACGCTCAGGAAGCATAGGGATGGTACGGTCCACGAGGTAGATACTCGTAGCACGGTTATAAGCTTCCTTATCGATGGTAGAACCTTCCTTCACATAGTGCGAGACATCGGCGATATGCACACCTACCTCCCAAAGGCCGTTATCCAGTGTGCGGATGGAGAGAGCATCATCGAAGTCCTTGGCATCCTTGGGATCGATGGTACAGGTGAAGACATCACGGAAGTCCTCACGACGGGCAATCTCCTGTTCGGTGATAGCGGCATCAATCTTCTCAGCAGCATCCTCCACATTCTTCGGATACTTATAAGGCAGGTTGTACTGCGCGAGAATAGCGTGCATCTCGGCATTGTTCTCACCCGTCTTACCCAACACATCGACCACGGCACCGATGATGTTCTTATGCTCGTGATCAGGCCACTGGGTGACCTTCACCACCGCCTTATCATCGGTCTTTCCGCCTTTCAGTTTACGCTTGGGGATGATGATGTCATGCACGAAGGTGGAGTCCTGAGGAATGAGGAAAGCCCAGTCGTTCTCCACACGCAGCTTTCCAACAATGGTATCGTGGGCACGACGCACAATCTCAATCACCATCGCCTCCTTGATATGCTTATCGCGACGGGCCATATACGAGACCTTCACCTTGTCGCCGTCCATCGCCGACATCGAGTTGCGCTCAGCCACAAAGACGGGTGTTCCACCATCATCGGGCAGGAACGAGTTACGGCCATTGGCCTTGCGTCGGAAGGTGCCTTCCTGCACCTGCGTCTTCATATTCAAACGATAGGAGTTATCACTGACTTTACTCAGGAAATCATCCCATGCCATCTCCTCCATCGTGTCGATGGCGAGCATCTTCAACGGATGGGTATCGAGCTTCAGCGCCTTGAAAATCTGCTTGAACGTAAACGTCTCATTCGGATTGTGCTGGAAGAGATTCTGAAGCAGTTCGCTGACCTGCTTCTTGCCCAGTCTTTTTCCACCTTTCTTCTTTCCCATAGAGTGTAATATCTTAGTTTTCGGCAAAGATACGAAAAAAAAACGGCAGATTGCTCAGATTCGACCATTTTTTTATATTTTTTATGCGTAATCGGCGAAATATGCGGTTATTTTCGTACCTTTGCACCCAAATTTCGTGCCAAATGAAGATATTAATCACCGGAGCAAGCGGGTTTATCGGGTCATTTATCGTAGAGGAGGCTCTCAAGAGGGGCTTCGAGACATGGGCCGCCATCCGCAAGAGCAGTTCGAGGGAATGGCTCAAGGATGAGCGCATCCATTTCATCGAACTGAACCTCTCGTCGAAGGCTCAGCTCGTGGAACAACTGCGGGGTCAGGACTTCGATTATGTGGTGCATGCTGCCGGTGTGACGAAATGTCTGAATAAGGCGGATTTTCACCGTATCAATACCGAGGGTACAAAGAACCTGGCAGAGGCATTGTTGGAAACAGGGATGCCACTGAAACGCTTTGTCTTCGTGAGCAGCCTCAGCATTTTCGGGGCTATCAAAGAGAAACAGCCTTATGAGGAGATCCGCGAGAGTGACACCCCACAGCCGAATACGGAATACGGACGCAGTAAACTGGCAGCAGAGCAATTCTTAGAGACCTTGGGCGCGCGGTTACCTTATATCATTTTAAGACCTACGGGTGTCTATGGTCCTCGCGAAAAGGACTACTTCATCATGGCAAAGAGCATCCAACAGCATAGTGATTTCGCCGTGGGCTACCAACAGCAGGACATCACCTTCGTGTATGTAAAGGATGTAGTACAGGCGGTGTTCCTGGCTTTGGAAAAGGGTGAGAATGGCCGTAAGTATTTCCTCTCCGACGGGGAGGTGTATCAGAGCGCCACATTCAGCAACCTCATCCACGAGGCATTGGGGCGTCCGTGGTGGATTCGTATCACGGCACCGGTATGGGTGCTGCGCATCGTGACCTTCTTCGGGGAATACATCGGACGGATAACGGGAAAGGTGACGGCCCTGAATAATGATAAGTATAATATTCTCAAACAACGCAACTGGCGCTGTGATATCCAACCTGCCATCAAGGAACTGGGCTATGAGCCGAAGTACAAACTGGCAGAAGGCGTGGAAGAAACCATCAAATGGTACAAGGATCATGGATGGCTTTGAGAAGTGAATAGTGAATAGTGAAAAGTGAATAGTATAAAATATTTGTTCGAAATCGAGAAAAAGCCTCGCAAGGGGTTGCTGGCAGTGGAATGGGTCGTGATGGGCTATCTGCTGCTGACACTGCTGCTGATACTCTTCGCACATACGAAGATGCAGAATCCGGAACCCATGCTCTGGGGACGCTTCCGCATCGTGATGATGACACTGGCACTGTGGGCGGTGTATCGTATGATTCCCTGCCGGTTCACGCATTTCTGTCGTATCGGCGCACAACTGCTGCTCCTGCCGTGGTGGTATCCGGATACGTATCTGCTGAACCGTATCTTCCCCAACCTCGATCATATCTTCGCAGCCTACGAGCAACAGCTCTTCGGGTGCCACCCAGCCCTGACATTCGCACAGTCGTGGTCACACCCCGTATTCAGCGAACTGATGCACCTGGGCTATGCATCGTATTTCCCGATGATCGCCATCGTGACACTGTTCTATTTCTTCTGTCGCTATAAGGAGTTCGACCGTACGGTATTCATCATTCTCACATCGTTCTTTATCTTCTACGTCATCTTTATCTTCCTGCCCGTCACAGGACCACAATACTATTATCTGGCAGCAGGTATCGAGAATATCGCCAACGGTACATTCCCCGATGTGGGGAATTATTTCGCCACCCACAACGAGGCACTGCCCATTCCAGGCTATAGCGATGGCTTCTTCTACCAGTGTGTGGCCAGCGCTCACGAAACGGGTGAACAACCCACTGCCGCCTTCCCCAGCAGTCATGTGGGGGTGACGACAATCCTCATGATTCTGGCCTGGCGCACCCGTAACAAACTGCTGTTCTATGGCATGCTGCCACTGTTTGTGCTGATGTGCTTTGCCACCGTGTATATTCAGGCGCATTACGCCATCGACGTGATTGGCGGCTGGGTATCGGGCGCCCTCATCTATATCGTTTTGCATTTTTTATACGGAAAAATTTGGTCGGTTCGAAAATAATGCCTACCTTTGCAAACGGATAAGTAAGGATAAAGACATGTTAACAGCGAGGATTCCGACAGCCAAAAGTCGGGATTCTTTTGTTTTTTGTCTGTCCAAGGAATTAATGAATAATTAAAATGTAAATTGATATGGCTTATATGTCACAAGAAGGCTACGACAAACTGATAGCCGAACTGAAACGCTTAGAAAGCGTTGAACGCCCGAAGGCTTCAGCTGCCATCGCAGAGGCCCGTGAGAAGGGTGATTTGAGTGAAAACAGTGAGTATGACGCTGCCAAAGAGGCACAGGCGCATCTTGAGGATAAGATCAATCAGCTGAAACTGACGATCTCAGAGGCAAAGGTCGTGGACACCAGTCGTCTGAGCACGGACTCTATCCAGATCCTCTCGAAGGTGGAGATGACCAATCTGACGAATAACGCCAAGATGACCTATACCATCGTCAGCGAGAGCGAGGCCAACCTCCGCGAGGGAAAGATTTCCATCAAGACACCTATCGCCCAGGGACTGCTGAACCATAAGGTGGGCGACGAGGTGGAAGTGAAGATTCCCCGTGGCACCATCAAACTCCGCATCGACAAGATCACGGTAGGCTAATCAATTGTCAAATTGTAAATCGTCAAATAGTCAAATACTAAGATGGATATTTTCAGTAAGATCGCCGCTGGTGAGATTCCCAGCTACAAGTGCGCAGAAAACGAGGAGTTCTATGCTTTCCTCGACATCAATCCACTGGTGAAGGGTCATACCCTCGTCATTCCCCGTCGTGAGGTGGATTATATCTTCGATATGGAGGATGATGAGATCGCCCGCTACCAGGTGTTTGCAAAACGTGTGGCCCTCGCCATCAAGAAGGCCTTCCCCTGTAAGAAGGTGGCTCAGGTGGTGCTCGGCCTCGAAGTGCCTCATGCCCATATCCACCTCATTCCGATGCAGTCGGAACAGGATGTGGATTTCCGTCGCGAGAAACTGAAACTCTCAGAAGAGGAGTTTAAGGAGATCGCATCGAAAATCTTTGAAGAATTTTCGAAGTGAATAGTGATGAGTGAATAGTGAATAGTACAGGCTCCCTTTCCCGATACTATTCACTATTCGTTATTCACTATTTAAACGAACTCTTCTCCATATTTAATCTGTACCTCACTCACATACTTACGCACCAAGGCCGATGAGTCGCCCTTCTTGCAGATGAGAAGCACATTATCCTTTTCGGCTACGATATAGCCCTCCAGACCATTGATCACACCCAACTTCCCCTTCGGCAACTTGATGACATTGCCACTACACTCTTCGAGGATCACCTCGGAATCGAGCACCACATTGTCGTCTTCGGTCTTACGCATGGCCTCGTAGATACCATGCCACGTACCAAGATCGGCCCAGCCAAAGTCGCACTTCATGACAAACACATCACGACTCTGCTCCAAGATGGTGTAGTCGAGCGAGACATTCGGATAACGGGGGTAGTGATCCTTTACATATTTCAGCTCCTGTTCATAAGTGTAGTTAGGGATTTCCTCCTTTAGGTGACGAAGCACTTCAGGGAAGATCTGTTCGAAGCTGTTCAGCAGATGACGGGCGTTGGAAAGGAATATACCGGTGTTCCAATAGAACTCACCACTGTTCATGAACATCGTGGCAAACTCACGCTCGGGCTTCTCGGTAAACGACTTCACGCTATACACATCGGGCTTGCAACTCACATCACCTAACTGGATATAACCATAGCCGGGCTCTGGTCGCGTGGGCTTTATACCCATCGTCAACAATACATCGTTCTCAGCGACATAGCTCACACCGACTGCAATACTCCTTTTGAAACCCTCATCATTGAGCACCATCTGGTCGGAAGGGGTGATGATGACATTCGCATCAGGATTGATACGGGCGATACGCATCGCCGTCCACGCCACACTGGGCCCCGTATTACGATGCACGGGCTCTACAAGGATATTGTGGTCAAGCACCTCGGGTAACTGTTCCTTGGTCAGCTCCAGGTATTCCTGACATGTACACACAAATATATTCTCCTGAGGCAGAAGTTTCACGAATCGGTCATAGGTGGCCTGCAACTGCGTACGGCCCGTACCGAAGAAATCCAGAAACTGCTTGGGATACATATCCCTGCTACATGGCCACAGGCGTCTGCCGCGGCCTCCTGCGAGGATGACACAGAAATTTCTCTTGTCTGTTTTTTCCATCTATAATATCTATAGTCTTTGATTCTGTGTGCGAAGGTAAGAAAAATTGTTGATATAAACAAGTATTTTTCATTTTTTTATCAGAAACTTTTGCTGTTTCAGATTTTTGTAGTACCTTTGCACCCGCTTTGGTTAAGAAACCTGCTGCGTTGTCATGCCCAGATGGCGGAATCGGTAGACGCGCTGGTCTCAAACACCAGTGGGGCAACCCGTGCCGGTTCGACCCCGGCTCTGGGTACAAGGAAAAGGTTTTCTGCCAAAGCAAAAGTGCTGCGAGACATCTCACAGCACTTTTTCTTTTTTATCGTTTCTTACTTGGTGGAGCAACAAGTCCACCACCGATATAGGCAATACAGATGCCCTTCTCCCATTGCTGACGGATATAGTCCTTGGGATCATCGGGATTAACCTGAAGATTCTGGAAACGCTCATCACCACGGGCATAGTTACCGAAGGTGACGATATACTTGCCACCGCCATAGGCCACCTGATGCAGGTTGAAACCCTTGTTCCATACCTCACTCTGGATACTGCGCATCATATCGTTGGTCGTCTCTGAGATGAAATAACCCTGCGACACGAACTTCGAGTTCTGACTCATCACCACCATCCACTGCTTACCATCGAAGGCCAGATCAGTGATGCTGTAACCATAGCCTTTCTGCTCAGCAATCCACGGGGCGAGGTTATCCCAGGTGTTCTGCCAGATGATCTGACGACTGATACCACTGCCCTGTGAGAGTACCACGAGCCACTGACTATTGCTGCGCGACATCGAGGTGATGGCATAGCCTTCCTGTGTCTTCTGGGCAATCCAATCCTCGGGCCAGGCCTCACTCACGAGATAGGTCTGCATGGAATAGCCCGTGTTGCCTGCCATGATGAGAAACCATCCCTCACCGGTATAGGCAGCCGTCACAATACGCTTGCCCTGGTCCCAACAACCTACGATGTCCTTCTGATCGATGTTCTCCGAACCATAGGCAAACCACGTCTGAGCGGTGTAGGGAAGTCCGGACTCAGAGATCAACAATGTCTTGTCCTGCGCCAATGCTGCCGTTGCCGATACTTGCATCAGCACAACGGCGATAAGGAGTTTCTTTATCATTCTCATAACGGTTTTAATTGATTACATACCTTTTCGGATGCAAAGATAATAAAAAAGTAAAAAAATAAAAAGGTAAAAAGGTAAAAAAATGAGGGGGTGGCCTTACTTTTTTACCTTTTTACCTTTTTACCTTTAAAAATTACTATCGCTTGCAGGGCGACTCCTCACCGAAGAGGTACTGCGACTGATAACCGCCGGCATCAACCACAATCTTCTCGAAGACAATACCTGGATGCTTGGGCTGTATCGTCAGACTGTGTACTTCTTTCTGCGTCACAGGCAATTCCACAACTTTCTCCACCACACGACGGGCAACAGCCGGATAATACTCCGAGTACATATAGGGCTGACGGTCAACAAGTGTCTTATTGAAATTAACCACCTGTGCCTCACCACCATCGAGACTGACAGTATACTCAAAACCACCTACGTTCAGGAAATCGAGCGTTGACTTCGTCACGACATGCACCTTCACCTTAGAGGATTCGGCGGGTAACGTAAACTGATAGGTCAGGGCCGCATTTCCTACTGCTTTCGTATAGGGTGTCAGGGCAACGGCACTACGGGTACGACCGTAATAGGGATAGACCGTCCACTCGGTTCCTTCGGATGCCGTAGCACTGTAATAATGCTCTGCCTCCATCGCCACATAACCATCCTTGGCTGCAAAGGTATAACCACCGGCAGAAGCATCGTCAATAGAGGTGGTACGTGGCAACATGTCTGCACGGAAGTTATCATTCCAGGAACGGTAGCCGATATGCTTCTGGATCATCATACCATTCCACTTACCACCGGCGATATTGGTATTATAAGCCGCACAGAGCAACGAGTCACGGCGGAAACACTCTTTCACCTTATCGGCCCAAAGATTGGCATCGGGGTTCTTGCTGACAGCCAGATACTGGTTCATGGCCTGAGCATAGTACATATCGTAGAGGTTGGCCATCGCCTGCACGGGGAAGAGCACCAACTGACGGTAGAAGTCGCGGGCCTCGGCAGGAACCTGGTCATAAAGGCGCAGGGCACGCAGTTCCAGACGCTGGTAGTCATCGGCCACCTGTCGCCACTCACCTGTCTCTATCTGATAGGTACGTGCATCGAGCATCTCAGGCGTCACACGGGCCATATACTGGCAGTTGCGATTGTAGATGTCAGCAGCCTCCTCTGCCACAGCACCGCTGAGTACACTTTGGAAGAAGCGAAGCGTGTGGTCGGTAACGGTCTGAATGGTATAGTCCTTCGGGTTCCAGGCCATATCCATAAACAACTGGATAGGATACTCCATCGGCTTCAGATCACCGACATTGAGGATCCACATGCGCTGGATACCGAAGTCATAGGCCAGCGACAACTGTTCATACATCTGTTGCGTCTGGGTGACATTGAGCCATTTAGTATTACGGGGAGCACCCACGTAGTCCACATGGTAGTAGATACCCCACCCTCCCTTACGGGCACGTTCAGCCTGAGTAGGTACACGACGGATATCACCCCAGTTGTCGTCGCTGATAAGAATCATCACATCGTCAGGCACACGAAGTCCGGCATCGTAATAGTCCTGTACTTCTTTATACAAAGCCCACACTTGAGTGGTCTTTTCTGCGGGCTTACCGGTCACTTCCTTGATAATCCTACGCTGGTTGTCGATGATCTTCTCCATCAACTTCGTGTCGGCCGTTTCACTCATGGCCTCATCACCGTCACCACGCATACCGATGGTCACGATATCATCAGTTCCTTTCATACGCTCGATACCCTCACGGAAGAAACGGTCGAGATTGTCCTTGTTGGTCTCGTAGTTCCAGGCACCCCACTTGTTACGATTGCGGGCATATTCCTGATGGTTACGGGCCATAGGCTCATGATGGGAGGTACCCATGATGACACCCATCGCATCGGCAGTCTTCAGATTCTCAGGATCATCGGCATAGAAAGCCCATCCCCACATGGCAGGCCACAAGAAGTTACCCTTCAAACGAAGAATCAACTCAAAGACCTGCTCATAGAAACGATGATCGCCGTAATTGGTGCCAAAGGTATTCTTCACCCAGGTGGTCAGACAGGGGGCCTCATCATTCAAAAAGAGACCGCGAAAACGCACACTGGGCTCACCATCGGTATACTCACCTTTCTTAATATATAGGGCTTCGTGCTGTTCAATGGGGACATCAGCCCAGTAGTACCAGGGAGAGACACCCATCTGCTTGGTCAGTTCATAGACGCCAAACACGGTACCGCGCTTGTCACTACCGGCAATCACGAGCTGGTCACCAATGGTCTTGATAATGTATTTCTCGGTCTTACCTTTCAAGTCACGGAGCTCACCCTTCTTCACCCATTGGTCGATCTGCTTGTTGACACCTACCGTACCCACAAGGATCCGGGCACTCTCAGAAACAGGAAGCTGCTTCTGGGTGACTTTCTCAAAGTCTTTCTGGAGGTTGGCAACGGCTCTCTGCACACAACTGTGCTCACGGCTATCGAATGAAACACTGGCACCTTGCAGGGACAGAACGTCTGCAGATGACTGGAAAACAACAAAAGGCTCGGCAGCTTCCGAACCTAACGTCACCACAAGGGCGAAAAGGGATAATAAAAATTTTTTCATGCTTGACAGATTCTTTTTCGGCCACAAAGGTAATAAAAATCTGTCGCGCAACTTTTTAAGTATGTCACAATTGTTTTAACTTTTGTTTCATACTTAAAAACACCCGTTCTTTTTACTTATTGATCAACGAAACAGCCTTGTTTTTTACAACTGATGCGATCTTAATGGCTACAAAATTTAAAATAATCATACGTCTATTTCCTTTTAATTGTTATCCTGATTTTCTTAATTCGGGTGCAAAATTATTACTGTGCTCGCACACAGGCAAATTATTCTGCATAAAAAAAGAGGATTTATACGTCTTCTTGACTCACATCAATGAGGCTTGATTCCTACGGGCACCAAAACGGTAACCTACACCTAACATCAGGTTGTTTGGATATTGGAAATCATAAAGGCTATAACCGATATGCAGGAACATCTTCTGGGAAAGAGCTACTTTCAAAGCCAGAATCTCATAAAAACCCTTGAAATGGGGACTACCGGCATTGATAAAGTTGTGACCGATACCGAAATTGATCGTGAAATAGGGCATCACATATTCTGCACGGACAGAAAGACCAGCCGTTACCTGCTTATACCAGGATGGTGTTTTGATATAGTTTTGAGTGGAGGTAGAAGGTTGTTCAACAGGCTCGGTTCCATCTTCTTTTTCATCGGCCTCACTACCATCAGGGACAGGGGCGATCGCGGTATCATCATTTTTCAGATTGGCACTGTGGTCATAATACAAATCCAAGGAGGCTCCCACATTCAACCAGTGGTTCAGGTTATACATCGGATTCACATTGACACCCATCACACCATAGGTATCCGACAAAGTATACGAACCGAGAGCAGTCTCTGCACCACGTTTCTTCCAACCTCCAAACACCACTACATCGGTACTCCAATGCTTCTGGAAAAGGGGCAACGGACCATCGGCGGGCAATTCTTCCGGACGATTGATATAATAGGCCAAAGACAACTTCGCGGAAGCGACATTCAGACCGGCATTAGGCATCGAGGTGTTACCATTGCTGAAATGGGAGGCACTCAGACCGATATTCAAATCAAACTTCCGGGAGAGCATCCAACGCAGATAGATACCGAAGTCCATATAGGCCGTCAACTTCGAACCAATCACATGATTCGACACCCGTTCTGTTTCGTTATAGGAATGCCAACCATAGGCCACACCAAAGTCCCATTCGTAGTTAAGGGCGAGTTTCGGTGACAGAGTCGTGAGGGTGGCGCCCTGAAAGAGATAGGCGGAAACGGGATTGCCAATCTGAGAATTCAGATGGTGATAACCGAGACCTGCACCCTGATAGGCACCTTTATAAATACGGGCTTGCTCAGAATCAGGCGAAGGCATGAACGAATACTTCAGACGGGTGGTAAAATACTGGTTCATCGTACGTACCTCGGGGTTATAACCTTCCAGATAACGATTGGTATGCAACACGGCACCATCAATAATCTCAGCCTCCAGACGATGGATGACAGGCGCTGAACCAGACACTGAACCCCACTTCTGCAGACGTTTGTATTCTTCCTTGGTCAGACGCATGAAAGAACCATGCTGAGGACCGGTCACACCTTCGATATCCACGGGGTCAGAGAAATTGCGTAAGTTCTTGTCAGCCTTACAGATGCGGTAGTGACGCGGCTTCGAGGAATACTCGATATAGGCTACACGCCAAGTATCATCGCCAATCAACTGGAAGGCACTCGAACCCTCACACTTTTTCTTGCCCTCAAAACTGACATAGTCATCTTCCACCGGTTCTCCCCAACCATAGGTCAGGTGTTCCGAGGTGGCCGTATAGATACCGGGCTTACCACCTTCTTTCTTAATCAGCATATGATAGAGACCGTCGCTCTCCAAGTAGTTAATATCGGCATCAATGGTGGCATAACCCCAGTCAAACAGGAGTCGAGGCTTCGTGAGTTTGGTGAAGGTCTTGTCGGCATAGGAATAATATATGCGGTCATAACCTTCCTCATCACGGTTCCACATTGAATAGTAGATCATGTAACCGCCCTGCTCACCATCAGACCACACATAATGGGGATCCCAGAAAATCTGCGGGGCCCATACACGGTTGATGGTGCTCCAGTCTTTATAGGGACTAGGTGACTCACAATCACAGAAGATAGCATCACCGTTGCGGTAATCAAAAGAGACACTGGTCCAGTGGATGAGATCATCACTCTTCAAAAGGTCGATGCCGTAATTGTCCCACTCACTCTTCTTTCCCAAGGCCTTGGTCATGCCGTTGTTCATATCCGTCGTCACCATCACAAAACCCTTGCCATCCCAACTGCGGGTGATATAGGCATCGCGCTGACCACCTTCAATACGGGCATGTTCCTTCGGGTCCATCACAGGATCACCACCAAGGACATCTTCGTAATGGTAACCGTCACGACTTAAAGCAAAGGCCGTGTATTGCCCACGATCACTCATATGACAATACAGATAGCCATAGTCGCCTTTCTGCATGTTCTGTGCAGTGGCAGCTACGGCTATCAATAAGATGACGGACAGAACGTATCTGCGCATCCGTTACTCTGCCTCAGGAGCCTTGTCAATCAGATCCATGAACTGATCGAGCTTCGGCGTGATGATAATCTGAGTACGACGATTGCGCTGCTTACCAACCTCAGTATCGTTCGAGGCAACGGGGTTGTACTCACCACGACCACCGGCGGTCAGACGCTTAGGATCTACACCATAGTCGTTCTGCAAAGCCTGGACAACACTCGAGGCACGCAGGGCAGAGAGGTCCCAGTTGTTACGGATATTGGTCTTATTGATGGGCACATTGTCGGTGTTACCCTCGATGAGCACGTCGTAGTCCTTGTAATCCTTGATGATCTTGGCAATCTTCGACAGGGTCTGGGCGGCACGGGCATTGATCTCATAAGAACCGCTCTTGTAAAGCATGTTGTCGGCCAGAGAGATATATACCACACCCTTCAACACCTGCACGTCAACTTCCTTCATCTCATCCTGAGAGAGTGAACGGGTTAGGTTGTTGGTCAACACCATGTTCAGAGAGTCACTCTTGCTCTTTACCTCCACCAGGTGACGGATGTACTGGTTCGACTCATTGATCTGATCAACCAACTTCTCAATAGAGATATTGTTCTGAGAGGCATTGGTCAGACTTTTGTCGAGAGAAGCCTGCAACTTGGCATACTTGTCCTCGGCATTCTTCAATAACTGCTGCATACCACGCTGCTGCTCTTCCAGACTGGCAATACGGGCATTCTTAGCTGCCAAATCTTCCTTGGCAGCCTGAAGACTCTCATTGAGAGACTTGTTGGTCTCCTGGCATGCCACTAACTCTTTCTTACTACCGCAACTACTCAATACCAGAGCAGAAACAGCTATCAAAATGATACTCTTTTTCATCTTTTTTACCTTTTTACTATTTTACCTTTTTACCTTTTCTAAGGCTTTTCGGATGCAAATTTACATTAATGTCTCAAAAAACAATGAAAACTTTGGCGGAATTAGAATTATTTTAATTAAATTTGCACACAAAAACCAATTAAAGCACCCAAAAAGATGAAAAATTACAGACTTTTTCTCATTTCTACGCTCTGTATGATGGTACTGGGCATTTACGCTCAGGTGCCGGAAAAAGGCGTTTCCAAGGAACTCGCCGAACAGCGTAAAGCTAACATCAGTAACGTAACCTATGATTTGACATTCAACATTCCTGCAGATGCCAAGACACCTGTGACGGGCAAAGCTGTGATCGCTTTCGACCTCAAAGAGAAGAATGATGTCGTACTCGACTTCCAAGGTGGCTTCTCTGGCACCTGCACGGTGAACAATAAGAAAAAGCGTCAGGCAACCTATAAGCACGAGCATATCGTGTTGGCTGCAAAACTGCTGAAACAGGGTCTGAACATCGTGGAGATCGACTTTGCCAGCACCAACAAGGCACTCAACCGTCAGAAAGAATTCATGTATACGATATTCCTGCCTGATCAGGCATCGACGGCCTTCCCGTGCTTTAACCAACCTGACATCAGGGCAAGATTTACCACCACACTCAACATACCCGAAGGCTGGAAGGCCATGTTCAGCGATGGCAAGAATCCGATTCCGGTCTACCTCTATTCGTTCGTAGCAGGTAAATTTGAGGAAAAGGCTGCCGTACGGGATGGCTACCCCATCCGGGCGCTGTACCGTGAAACGGACCCAAAGAAGGTGGCACAGCTGGACGCGATCTTCGGCGAGATTACGAAATCCATGAAATGGATGGAGAGCTATACGGGTATCAAATGTCCGTTTAAGGAGTATGGCCTGGCCATCATACCCGACTACCCCTTTGGTGGTATGGAACATCCGGGAGCCTTCCAGATCAATGAATCTCGGCTGCTGCTCGACAGCAATGCATCGAAAGAGGAGGAACTCAAACGCATGGAACTGATTGCCCACGAGACGGCTCACCTCTGGTTCGGAAACGTCGTCCAACTGAACTGGACGGAGAATCTCTGGGAGAAAGAGGTAATCGCCAACATCATGGCATCGAAGATTACACGTAAACAGGTGGATGCCAAGGAGAGTGACATCAATTTCCTCAGCACCTACCAGAACAAGGCCATCGCCTTAGACCGCACGGATGGTACATACGACATTGACCAACCGTCAATCGTCGACCATACGACGTTGCTCTACGACAACATTATTTATAATAAGGCAACGGTCATGATGCGTTCGTTGGAACAGCTCGTGGGTGCCACAAAGATGCAGAACAGCCTGCGTAGTTTCTTACAGAAATATTATTTCAAGGAGGCAACTTGGGAGAATCTGATCGAAATACTCGACAAGGAGAATCCGACCGTCGGCGTACGACAGTTCTGCGAGGTATGGGTCAACCAGAAGGGTATGCCCATCATCAACACGTCGTATAAGGACGGACAACTCGTGGTCTCCCAGACCGACCCCTTCGGACGTGGTCTTTGCTGGCGTCAGAAGTTCGTCGTTCAGGTGGTCTACGATATGGCGCAGAGCCGTACCATCATCGTCGATATGCAGAAACCAATCATGACTTATAGCCTGAAAAACGGTAAACCGAGCTATATCATACCCAACTACAACGGTCAGGGCTATGGTATCTTCACCCTCGACGATGACTACGCAGAGATCTTGCCAAAACGTTTCATCACAACCCGTAATGATTTGGCACGTTATTCGCTGCTGAACACCGTCCACGACAACTACCTGCAAGGTAAGGTTGCTCCTTCACACTTCGGTGAGCTCTATCGTTTTATGATGAAAGAGAAGAATCCGATCATTATGCAAACAGCCATCGATCACATGTTCAAGATCGCTTCTGACATGACCGCCGACCAGCGTAAGACACTCGAACTGTGTATGATGGACCTGCTGGGCGAGAACAAATCAAAAGACTGTCGCCAACTCATCTTCCGGAAGATGGCGGCCAACGCCACATCACCTGACGTACTCGCACAGTTGGAGACGGTTTGGCAACAGCATAATGACCCGCTCTTCGACGAACATGACTATATGGAGATGGCCTACCGCCTGGCCATCACCAATCCTACCCGCGCACAGGAGATCCTGTCCACACAACGCGCGCGTCTGAAGACAGAGGATCTGCAGAAAGAGTTCGACTTCGTCAGCCGTGCTTGTAACCCGGATGCATCGAAGCGCAACGATCTGTTTAAGAAACTCATCAAGAAGGATAACCGCAAGGAGGAGGCATGGGCCATCCACGCCATCAAACTGCTGAGTACCGATGTTTACGCTCAGGATGCACCGAATTATGTAGCACAGAGTCTCGCAAATCTGAAATACCTGCAACAGACCAGCGATATCCTCTTCCCGGGCAATTGGCTGGAGGCATTATATGACGGTCAGAAGAGCAGCGCGGTCAAACAGACCACAGAGAACTGGCTGAACAACCCGAAGACAGACTGTCCCGAGGACCTTCGCAACAAGGTATTGGAGGTTTCATGGCTGATGAGAAACCAGAAACCGTATGTAGAGAAACCTAAACCGGCCGTCGTTGTCTCAAAACCCAAGACGACTGCTAAGAAGACGGCTGCCAAACGTAAGAAATAAAACAAAACATAAAGAAAAGATATGATACGCTTCTTTCAGACACCACTGAAGACGGTGATCGCCACAGAGGTTGATCACAAACTGAGTGAACAGGAAATCAAGGAATTAAACTGGCTGTATGGCGAGGCAACGATGCTCGAGGCTGATACGCTCGAAGGCTTCTTTGTGGGTCCGCGCCGTGAAATGGTGACGCCATGGTCCACAAATGCCGTAGAGATTACACAGAACATGGGACTCAAGGGCATCAGCCGTATCGAGGAATACTTTGCTGTCGACAGCAAAGATGCTGAGCACGATGAGATGCTACAACGTATGTATAACGGCCTGAACCAGGATATCTTCACCATCAACATCAAGCCGGAACCCATTAAGTATGTGGACAATCTGGAGGAATACAACGAACAGGAGGGGCTGGCGCTCAGTCCTGAGGAGATAGAATATCTGCACGGTCTGGAGAAACAGAACGGCAGACCTCTCACAGACTCTGAGATCTTCGGTTTCGCCCAGATCAATTCGGAACATTGTCGTCATAAGATCTTCGGTGGTACATTCATCATCGATGGCAAGGAGATGGAGTCAAGCCTCTTTGCAATGATCAAAAAGACCACCCAGGAGAATCCCAACAAAATTCTCTCAGCCTATAAGGATAATGTGGCATTTGCACAGGGACCTATCGTTGAACAGTTTGCACCGAAAGACCAGAGCACCAGCGACTGGTTCCAGGTAAAGGATATCGAAAGCGTCATCTCACTGAAAGCTGAGACACACAACTTCCCCACCACTGTAGAACCCTTCAACGGTGCTGCTACGGGTACTGGTGGTGAAATCCGCGACCGTATGGGTGGTGGTGTTGGTTCTTGGCCCATCGCTGGTACAGCAGTCTATATGACAGCCTATCCCCGTCTGAAAGATGACGATAAACTGACCCGCGATTGGGAAGATATCCTCCCCGTTCGCCAGTGGCTGTATCAGACACCAGAGCAGATTCTGATCAAGGCCTCGAATGGCGCATCAGATTTCGGAAATAAGTTCGGACAGCCGCTGATCTGCGGCTCTGTACTCACCTTCGAGCATCAGGAGAAAAATCTCAACTCTCAACTCTCAACTCTCAACTCTACAAAATACGCTTATGACAAAGTCATCATGCTGGCTGGTGGTGTTGGTTACGGCACGAAGCGCGACTGTCTGAAAAAAGAGCCCCAAAAAGGCAACAAGGTGGTCGTGGTCGGTGGTGATAATTACCGCATCGGCCTCGGTGGTGGTTCCGTATCTTCTGTTGATACGGGTCGTTATAGCAATGGCATCGAACTGAATGCCGTTCAGCGTGCCAACCCCGAGATGCAGAAACGTGCCTACAACCTGGTGCGTGCACTCTGCGAGGAGGATGTGAACCCCGTCGTATCTATCCACGACCATGGTTCAGCCGGTCACCTGAACTGTCTCTCTGAACTCGTTGAGGAGTGCGGTGGTGAAATTGATATGACCAAGTTGCCGATTGGTGACAAGACGCTTTCGAGCAAAGAAATCATCGCTAACGAGAGTCAGGAGCGTATGGGTCTCCTCATCGACGAGAAGCATATCGAACATGTCCGCCGTATTGCTGAACGTGAGCGTGCACCGCTGTATGTCGTCGGTGAGACCACAGGCGATGCCCACTTCTCCTTCAAACAGGGTGATGGTGTGAAACCATTCGATCTCGATGTGGCTCAGATGTTTGGCCACTCGCCCAAGACCATCATGAAAGATAATACGGTAGAACGTCACTATGCTGACGTCACCTACGACAAAGACATCAACTCTCAACTCTCAATTCTCAACTCTCAATTGCCCAAAGTGCTGCAATTGGAGGCTGTGGCCTGTAAGGACTGGCTCACCAATAAGGTCGACCGCTCTGTGACAGGTAAGATTGCCCGTCAGCAGTGCCAGGGTGAAATCCAGTTGCCGCTCTCCGACTGTGGTGTCGTTGCACTCGACTACCGTGGCGAGAAGGGTATCGCCACAGCCCTCGGACATGCGCCCCAGGCTGGTCTGGCTGATCCTGCTGCTGGTTCTGTACTCTCTGTAGCCGAGGCACTGACGAATATCGTCTGGGCACCGCTCGCTGAGGGAATGGACTCTCTGAGCCTCTCTGCCAACTGGATGTGGCCCTGCCGCTCTCAGGAGGGTGAGGATGCCCGTCTCTATGAGGGTGTGAAGGCGCTCTCCGACTTCTGCTGCGATCTTCACATCAACGTACCGACCGGTAAGGACTCGCTGTCTTTGAGCCAGCAATATCCCAACGGCGAGAAGATCATCTCTCCGGGAACCGTGATTGTTTCTGCTGGTGGTGAGGTCAGCGACATCAAGAAAGTGGTGTCACCCGTCCTCGTCAACGATAAGAATGCCTCACTCTATCATATCGACTTCTCATTCGACGAGCAGCGCCTCGGTGGTTCTGCCTTCGCACAGAGCCTTGGTAAGGTGGGCGACGACGTACCTACCGTCAAGAACCCCGAATACTTCGCTGATGCCTTCATGGCCATCCAACAGCTCATCGAGAAGGGTTGGATCATGGCTGGTCACGACATCTCTGCAGGTGGTCTTATCACCACCCTGCTCGAGATGTGCTTCGCCAACACAAAGGGCGGCCTCCACATCAACCTCCACGACATCGCAGCTCCAATTCTCCCCCTTTCTAAGGGGGAGCCAGAGGGGGTTGACATCATAAAGACGCTCTTCGCCGAGAACCCGGGCGTCGTCATCGAGGTTTCCGACGAACACAAACAGGACTTCAAGGACTTCATGGAGGAGCAGGGTGTCGGCTTTGCCAAGATAGGTTATCCAGTAGAAGATGCCCGCACCATCGTGGTGAAGGCTGGCGATATAGAGCAGACCTTCGATATCGATGCACTGCGCGACACATGGTACAAGACCTCATACCTCCTCGATCGCAAACAGAGCTTCAACGGCAAGGCTGCCGAGCGTTTCGCCAACTACAAGAACCAGCCTCTGGAGATGGTCTTCCCCAAGTCTTTCACCGGCAAACTCTCCCAATACGGCCTCAATCCCGACCGCTGGAAAGATTCTTCACTCTTCACTCTTCACTCTTCACTCCCCAAGGCCGCTATTATTCGTGAAAAGGGTACAAACGGCGAACGCGAGATGGCTTACATGCTCTACCTCGCCGGATTCGACGTAAAAGATGTCATGATGACCGACCTCATCACGGGTCGCGAGACCCTCGAAGAGGTCAACCTCATAGTCTTCTGCGGTGGATTCTCCAACTCCGACGTCCTCGGCTCTGCCAAGGGTTGGGCGGGTGCTTTCCTCTTCAACCCGAAGGCCAAGGAGGCACTCGATAAGTTCTATGCCCGCAAGGACACCCTGTCACTGGGTATCTGTAATGGTTGCCAGCTGATGGTAGAACTGGGGCTGACAGGTGCTAAGGGTGCAAAGATGTTACACAACGACTCGCATAAGTTCGAGAGTGAGTTCATCAGCCTCAGCATCCCACAGAACAACAGCGTGATGTTCGGCTCGCTCAGCGGTTCAAAACTGGGTCTCTGGGTGGCTCACGGCGAGGGCAAGTTCCATCTGCCTGAACCAGAAAGTGCTTACAACATCATTGCGAAGTACAACTACCCGGGCTATCCTGCCAATCCGAATGGCTCTGACTACAACGTGGCTGGTATCTGCTCGGCCGACGGTCGTCACCTCTGCATGATGCCGCACCTGGAACGTGCCTTCTTCCCCTGGCAGAACGCCTGGTATCCTGCTGACCGCAAGAACGACGAGGTGACCCCATGGATAGAGGCCTTCGTTAATGCTCGTAAATGGATTGAACAACGATGAACATCTATTGGGAATCGTTCCGTACCTTCTTTAAGATTGGCATATTCACCCTCGGCGGTGGATATGCCATGATTCCTTTGATAGAAGAAGAGGTGGTCAACAAAAAACAGTGGGTGTCCAAAGACGAGATGCTCGACCTCATCGCCATCGCACAGAGTTGCCCGGGGGTGTTCGCCATCAACATCGCCACCTTCATCGGCTATAAATTAAATAAGGTACGTGGCGCCATCGCTACCACCATCGGCACAGCCCTACCCTCGTTCCTGATCATCCTGGCAATAGCGATCTTTTTCAGCCAGTTCAAGGACAATCCCTACGTGGCGGCCATCTTCCGAGGTATCCGACCTGCCGTCGTAGCCCTCATCGCCGTACCCACCTTCCGACTGGGACAACGGGCAAAACTCAACCGCTACACCATCTGGATCCCCATCGTCTGCGCCCTCGCCATCTGGGCCCTCGGCGTCTCTCCCATCTACATCATCATCATCGCCGCCCTCGCCGGCTATCTCTACGGACAATATCAGCATCGGACAAAGACGGACTCTCACGGACTAAACAAGTTCCCCCATAAAAAGTCCGAGTAAGTCCGCGCTAATCCGATGCATATAAAAGTTGCTATATGATATTCCTAAGCTTATTTATCACCTTCTTCGAGATTGGCCTCTTCGGATTCGGAGGCGGCTACGGCATGCTCTCCCTCATCCAACACGAGACAGTAGAAACACACCACTGGCTATCAACAGCAGAATTCACCGACATCGTGGCCATCTCACAGATGACACCCGGACCCATCGGCATCAACTCCGCCACCTACTGTGGCTATACGGCCATCCACAACGCCGGCTATGGCCACCTGATGGCGACACTCGGCTCTGCCACCGCTACCTTCGCGCTGGTACTGCCATCACTGATTCTGATGATTCTGATTAGTAAGATGTTCATGAAGTATATGAACACACCACTAGTACAGTCGGTCTTCACAGGCCTGCGCCCTGCCGTCGTAGGCCTCCTCGCAGCAGCAACCCTCCTACTTTGTAATAAGGAGAACTTCTCTACCCCGATGGAGAATCCCTGGCAGTTCTTTATCAGCTGCGCCCTGCTCATCGCCACTGCCATCGGCACCGGCTACCTGAAAATCAATCCCATCCGCATGATCTGCTACGCGGGCATCGCAGGTCTGCTTCTGCTATATTAACTTTGTTATAAGGTAGGCCAGCCATCGGAGGTCCAACGAATAGGTCGCTGAACCAGCACGGAAGCACCGTTCTGGGCAACACTGTAACCATGACAGATGAAGATGTCCTGCCCTTCGAAGGTGTAGGCAGCACAATGACCGGCAGCCTCATATTCCTTTTTGTCACCTTCAAGGAAAAGATTACCGCCACCATAACGCATATCAATGCCCTTGCTGTCAAGATAGGGGCCATCAACCGTCTTACTACGACCTACCGCAACACGGTAATTACTCTTGCTGCCCTGACAACAGTAGTCCCACGACACAAAGAGATAATACCATCCGTCGTGCTTGAAGATAAACGGCGCCTCAATGGCATTCGGACCGGCATAATCTGACGTCGGATTCTTCGGAGGATTCGGATTAATCGGAAGAGCTGTCTTGGCATCCTTGTTATTCAGATTATAACGGCGAGCAATAGTGCGAGGTCCTACTGACTCCTGACTCCTGACTCCTGACTCCTTAGCTACATGCATGGTCGTATCGAGGCGGACTATCTGGATACCATCCCAGAAACTACCCCATACCAGCCAGGGCTGATCCTGATCGTCAATCACGAAATTAGGATCAATGGCATTCCAGTTGTCGCGCTTCTCCTTTGAAGCCACGATACAACCCTCATCCTCCCAAAGTCCTGATGCCAGGGAACGAGTAGTGAGTAAACCGATGGCGGAGCCGTTCTTGCCAAAGGTAGAACAACTATAAGCCAACCACCAACGTCCGTGCCACTGGATAATGTCCGGGGCCCACACGTGAGAACGAAAACCTGGGACAGAATCATGAGTCCATTTGGGGATGACCGACATCACAGGATCAGGCGACACGGTCCAGTTCTGACGGTCGGTCGAGGTCATCTGCTGGATACCCATACCTGTGGCAAAGATATACCAGGTACTATCTTCGAAAG
>Ga0247610_10002396_pt1 | contig 21697 bp, 49 predicted proteins | sample 174DNAGHGhighgp2_FD_193483 | JGI IMG/M metagenome (GOLD analysis project Ga0247610, IMG submission 193483) | Sheep rumen microbial communities from Palmerston North, Manawatu-Wanganui, New Zealand - 1742 DNA GHGhigh gp2 | ecosystem: Host-associated > Mammals > Digestive system > Stomach > Rumen...
AGCACAATACTGGGTGAAGTCCAACATTACAGACGCAAAGTCCGCCCTGTCAAACTTCTCCCAGTGATTGTAAAGGGGAGTAATCAGTTTCGATTTACTCCCCGTCGCCATTATTTCTTCATAGCCTTTTTGAGCCTAGCGATGCGGCTCTTCTTCTCACCTTCGCTGTGCTCTTCTTTATCTTCGAACATTGGCTCTTCTGGCTCCTCGACTACTGGTGTGGTCTGGGCTTGCTTAGCCTGTTCGATTGGTTTGATGGTTTGGTTGCGGGCGGAAACTGCCGCAATCTCCTGGCGCTGAATGATATCAGCAATCTGCAACTCAATCGTAGAGATTGCGCGCAAGAAAGCGATAGCCTCTGCCTTAGTAGTGATACGAAGTTGCGAGATGGCCGCAATCTTCTGCTGTGTACTCTGTTGACCTCGGTACATTACTTACTCCTTTTTAGTAGTTTCTTTAGCGATTGGGTGGCGGATTTGTCCACCTCAATTTCATCGTAAGTGGTGGTCATCTCCTGCAAGATGGCGATGTTCGCTTTCTTATCGGAGATAATCTTCTTGAGTTTATCGATATCTTTGTCGGCTAGGAACTCTAGGTTACAGCGCAGCATTTCATTATAGTCTTCAATGCTCTCTGTTTCCTCCTTAATCAAATGATTGATTTGGGCGGCGGTATCTAACCCCTTCTCTTCGACATACTGCTCAGGGGAGTCGACTTCTACTACCATCATATTAGGTAGCACTTCTTCAGGGGTTAACGCGCCGCGCATTTCTTTTATATCATCTTTCATTGCAAATTACTCCTTTATAAAGTAATTATACATCGAGTTTGTGCCAATCAAGCTCGAGCGGAATCTTGATAGAGGTGTTCTTCGAGCTGAACCTAGACTTGGCAATCTCCACCTCCACCTTCTGGACCGTGCCCTTGATGTCCTTCTTGTTTGCCTTGAAGTCGAGACGTAGGGACGAGTAGAACTTAGGACTGGCGCCGCCTGGCGTGTTCACCGTGTGGACTACGCCTGGCGCAATCTTCTTGTGGTTAACGAAGATGAAGGCGGTGTTGGAACCATTGAGCTTACGGATAAGCTGCTTCATCCAGCTGGTCATGGCCTTGGCCTGAGCGAGAACCGTAGACATCGTCTGTTCGTTGTCGGCGGCCAGCTCAACATTCGAGACCATGGCGGCGAGGGAATCCACGATAATCAAATCGTAAGAATCGTCTTTGGCGTCGAGGACATCGCTAACGATACCCCAGATAGTTTCGATGACGTTCTCCGAGATGCAGTCCACCCCGTGGTTGCTTAGGAACTTGAACTCGTCTGCTGGCAGAGAGTTCTCTGTATCGATGTAGAGCGCCTTGACGTCCGGGCGGATGGCGATGTTCTTGCAGAAGCGAGACTTACCGACAGAACTCATACCGTAAATCTCGGTGATGCAGTTGCGCGGAATCCCGCCATTCCCCTCTTGGATGAGGTTGTCTAGCTCAGGGAAGCCGGTAGAAATAAATGTGCGGTTGTTGATTAGTTCCTCATACTCGGCCATGGTCATAAGACCACGGCTCTTGAGGATATCGTCCAACGACATTTATTCTGCCTTGAACTCTTCGGTTGGTACGTCAATGTTGTAGTGGGATGCTTCGCGGCCAGCCCATTCGCGGTCGCCACGATGGGTAGGGACTACGCCCCAGTCCTCAATCGTCTCGACGATATTGTCCCAGTTTGGTTCGGCGTCGTCGCCTTCACCCTTCATCTCACAGCGTTCAATCTTGTACTTCTGAGCGAGAACATAATAGAACTCCGCCTTCTGGTCGTCCCAGAGCTTGCGAATCTCATACTCGCCGAGAGAGACCTGGCGGACATCTTTTGGCGGTTTATAAGCGAATTGATTTGGGTCCATAAAATCCTCCTTATGGAATTAGTTGATACTTCTATTATACCAAAGAAAAAGAGCCCCTAGTGGGGCTCAGACAGTTCTATCATTAGTGGTCCGTAAAGTGCGCAGATGCGTATGATTTTGAGCGCATCGTCAAGATTCGTCTCACCCATGATGTAAACAAACTCTTCGAGGTCGGTGAGATTAACCCCGTAGCGAGCGATGTGTTCCCAGAGGTCAAGCGAGTTTATCCTGCCAGTTATCTTGATGAGGAGGGTTATATATGGCATCTAAGGAATAGATACTGGTTCATCATAGCGAGCTGGAATTCGGCCGTGGGGGCGTTTTCTATCAGCCACTCTAATGAACTATACATATCCGTGCGGTCGAGTTTGTGGTATTCGGCATATAAACTTCTGGCTTGCCACTCTGTAATCTGGGGAACCGGGGGGACTGCTTTGTGGAGCTCCTGGTGAACCTCATCAGGAATTTCGTAGACGAGCATCCTCCTGAGCTTGTGAGCATACCCCTTGTTCCACGCGTGTCTGGTCCAAAGCAAATGGTGTTTGCTCAATTGAATCACCCCCTTTGTAAAAGAACTGTCTACTTTAATAATACCATGGAGGTGCGTCCCAGAATCGAACTGGGGTAAACGGTTTTGCAGACCGCTGGCTAAACCTCTCACCCAACGCACCAAGAAACCGGCAGGGACGGTCTGCCGGTACTTCTATTGTATCACTTAAAATCTTCCACTCCGACGATGGCGCCTGGGCCGGCCGGCTTCTTCACGTCGACTTTGCTCACATCGATAGGAGGCTGAATAGGTTGTTGGATTGGTTGAGCCGGCGCGCGCCAGCCCCTCCCCTCCAACCCATCAGCGAAATCTACAAGGGTAGAAATCTTGAGAAGCTTCTCAGCCTGGGTGGCCTTGGAGTCCAATATCTTCTTCAGACTATTTATTAGGTTCTGGTACATCTAGTATCTCCCTGAATTGGCGAGCGACTTCTGTGGCGGCGCCAGCGTTGACGTCTACCCACCTATGCTTGCCATTAGTTAATTTGTTATCGATGAGCACGCCATACACGTGCTTCGAGAGTAGAGGAATATAATCTTTAAGCTTTTCCTGCTCGATGTATTGCTTCGCGACAGTAGAGCCAGTAGAGTTGACCTGGTTGAGTTGGCGGGCGGAGATATTAACGAACTGAAGGACGGAGGCCAATCTAGCCCTCACACTTCCGCAGCCGCAACTAAAGAAGGTAGGAGCCTTCATTACAATCTTACCGTTCTCTTCTTCGAATCCTGGTGTAGTAAACATATACATTATGAAATGACGATGCCGTCTAAGATGTCAGCGGCACCTGCATCCTTATTACGGTTGATTCCGGCCCAATCTTCCGCCCTCTCGACTACTGAGGTTTCTAAATTTCTACGCTGGTTCTCCTGCGCCTTAATCTTATCATCAAGAGTTTCGGCCTCGGCCATCATCTGAGAGCCTTGGTCGAGAAGGTCGGCCTGGGCCTTCAATGTCTTAGTCTGGATGTCCTGAAGCTGGGAGGCGAGGGCAACCTTATGATTATTCGCCATAGTGTTAATGAGAATCTGGTAGGCCTCGGAGTTCTCCATAGTCCTTATGGTCTGGGGGTCGTTCCTACCGAGAACAGCGAGCGCTGCGTCCTTCTTGCTCTTCCCCTCTAGGGTCAGGGCGATATAATCCTTAGCGTCCTTCAGCTTCGTCTTTGCCATTCTGTTGCTCCGCGGCGTTCACCTTTACGACCGTCTTCATCATTCTATTAATCGCATCCGAACAACCCGAATCAATAATATCCTGGTTGGATTTGAAGTCTGGCTGGCGTAGATTATCCGTCTTGATAAGCGAGTAGAGGGAGAGGAGGGCCGTGGCGTCAATCACGTGGAGGGTGTTAGAAAGAACAGCGAGGGCCTTCTCCGCCGCACCGAGCCTCTCCTCTAGTTCACGAATCTTAGCCTGCTCCTCCGTCTCAAATGTTGCTTCAGTTGTATTTTTAATAGTTGCCATAGTTCCTCCTATTGTTTGAGACGCCACTTAACGTCTTCTTCAGTTAATACTAGCAGATGGGCGAGGCCGGTTCTCAGCGCGCGCATCAACACCTCGTCGACTGGACGAGGGAACGGCCCAGCCATAAATGCAATCTCGGCCGCCATCTTATGAAGTTCCGGCGGAACCTCAATCGTCGTTTTCTTGACTTTAATCTTTTTCATTGGTATTCATACTCCGACTTAATTTTCTTCCACCTCTCAGAGAACTCGTACTCGCCCGTTCGCTTGTTGAACCAGTTCTGGCGGCGCAAACCGTTCTTATCGGTATACTCAAGTCTGACCCAATCTGGGCAAATATGACCAGGCTTAAAACCATTAGCGATAGTGTCGATGCAGCAGGCCGGCGCCTCCCCATCCACCCAATCCGACATATCGACAACAACCCCGGGGACAAACTCCTCACTCTTTTTATCTAATTCCTCGAGAAGTTGGTCGGCCTCATTAGTCTGAACGGTCGACATAGCCAGCCGCTCGTTATAATCTAGCAGCCGGGCGATGAGGTCCGAGACAGTCTCAGCATCCTCCCTCGCGCCCATCAAACGCTGGTGGACTTCATCAGACACTTTAATTTGTTTACTCATCTTCCTCCTTTAATTGGTATACCACTAGTATACCACATTAGTATACCAGTATACCAGCCTTTGGTATACCCACCTCTGTTAGGGCGGTATACCCGGTATACCAAAAAACTCGGTGAAAAAATAAAAAAACTCGGGAAAAAACTCGTGAGAGGTAGTATCCCCATCACCATATCGCTCGTAAAAACTCGCTCATTTCCTTATATATAACAGGGGTGGGGGCTCTCCGTCGTGCTTGCTATATATGATGGCGCGATGGCGGGGCGGTGTTCTTCTGAGAAGGGGGGGCGCTTTTATCACGGGGCGGTTATAATGGCGGTATATAGTATCTAGACGGGCGGGCGGGGCGCGGGGGCGCGTTTTTTTATGGCGGTATAACAGGGGCGGGGCGGGGCGTTTTTAAAAATACCATAAAAAAGGACTAGACATTTTTTTTATTATGATATATAATGAGTGCATAACCTTTAAAAACTAGACGACAAGCGCGGGGCGTGAATAGTTAGATATATAAGAGACGCGGGGCGTGAATAGTCTAGAATAGCGGTTATATAACAGGAACGGGGCGGGCGTAAGTTATAGCGGGCGCGGGCGGGCGTTCAACAGATAGCACGTAAGTGCTAACAGAGTAAGAGTTAAATCTGCTTGCATTTTGATGCATCATCTCTGTTAGGTAGGGTGTGCAAAGGGTTGATAGGGCGCGTGGTATAACACGGCGCGGGCGTAAGTCTAGCGCTAGTATCTTAAAAATTGGGGCTATATCTTAAAAAATATAGCGGGTGATAGACGGGGCGCCGTGCAAGCCGAGACCGTTCATCTAGACCAAAAACCTGCAACGTAAAAATTAGCGCTATACGTAATCGTTGCAGTATCCGGAATAGCGCGGAACCGTAGAACCAGACGTTAGGATAAAAGCATAACCCTTATGGTTATGCTAGCATAAGAGATAATGCGATAATCGCTTATGCTAATAATAACCATAACAGAAAGGAATAACAGATGACTACATCAGATGTTATTAGCGCGTTTTTGAGACGCGAGACGGCGCATACACCTTATAGGGACGCGCCATTGAATAATCTCTGGCGTTGGCGGGGCGCTAGTCTAACTAGCACGGGCGATAAACTCATAAGTTATGAGACGACCGTTGCGGAATGGCGAGACGGGCGCGTGTTAATCACCCCTGTTAAGTACAGTTGCACGACTAGCAAGCAATGCGGAATGTTGCGCAATGAGTGCAACAGAATGAATGTTGCAACGGGGGAACTATGATAGCATACACGCGGTTGAGTTTTACAGATAAAGACGGGCGGGCGGTATTCGTTGCAAGCGAAAAGCATATGCTAAAACCGTACGCGGTGTTTAAGGAATGCAACGGTTTTGTGCAACAGATAAGCAAGTGGTACTTTTACCGCGGTTGCGCGGAACGGGCGTTGAGAAAGTTAAAAGAAAGCGAGTAGTTATGATAGAGAAAATTATTGATATAGCAAAGCAAGAGTTAGATGACTATGGCGCGGAATTGGTGGCGCTATTGGTACTAGAAAAGCAAGCGGGCAATAGTTGCGGTAAGTGGGAATTGATAGACGCTAGCAAGCGCTTGCGCAAGTTGGCGGACGCAATTGATAATCTGTTAGATAAGGAGTAGTAGTTATGAAACTATATTACAAGAAGACGGACGGCGGGGCGGAGTATTACTGCCTATCTGATATTGGAGACGGCGAGACGGGCGACCTACGCACCGCAGTATTAAGGACGGACGGGGGCGACGAGTTTGAGTTATTAACTCATCACCTAACCGAGCACGGAATTAAAGTTATTATTAAACCATAAGGAGAATAATTATGTATAACAAAGAGCAAAGTTTAACCGAGAATGCAATGCGGGGCGTTGATTTTACGGCGCCGTTCAAAGAGATAACGCTTGATATGCTATACGACAAGTTAGCAGACAACGACTATGACGACGCTTTTGACCACCACGACTGCACAGATGATATGTGTTGCGTAAGAGATGAGCACACGGGCAAGCAGTTAATCGGTATTATGGGACGCGACGGCACGGAATACGTGTTGGAGTTCAGAGTTAATAAGAATGGCAACAGGGAGATTTGGGAAAATGACTAGCAAAGAGATAGCAAAAACTATACGTAAGAACTATAAGTTCGTATTGGAAGAAAGCAAGTATTGGGAGACGCAACGACGCAAGCACCCCCGCAGGTTTACGAAAGAGTATTATTATGCGAGCGGGGCAGAGTGGGCGTGGCACGACGTCGCTAATCTGTTAGGAGTGGAACTATACGACGAGAACTTTAATCTGATAGAAGACAAGGAGTAATTATGGAACGAGACCTAGACAATGGCTTTGTATTGAGCCAAAAGCAAGCGCTTGAATATCTGAAAGAGTGCGCTATTGGTTGGTTTGAAAGCGGGACGGAAGACGGCGAAAGTATCACGGCACAGATAGACGACCTAGTCGGAATGGCAAATAAGATTTATGCGCAAAATTGGGAGTGGGTTTTGTTTGAACGCTTTGATATGAGCGCGTCGGGAATTGTAATTAAGCAGATGACTGCGGGGGAGTTGAATTAAGGTATTGACAAAAGTTGTAGAGTTTGATAGAATAGAGATATAACAAGCCAAGAAAGGAGCAAAAACTATGGCGAATTATACGGCAGTAAGTATGGGCGCAATTCTGCGCGACTACATAGAGCCAAAATATCTAAACGACAAGCACAAAATGATGTGCGACATTGCGGACACGTTGTACAACAACGGGCAATGTATGGTTGAGTTGTTAAAGCCAGAGTACAAAAAGTTGTACGACGAGTACGGCAGGGAGTTTTGGGCGACGGTGCTACAAGATATGGAAGGCATTGATAGCCAACTAGAACATTGGAATGTAAAAGATTTAGTCGCGGACTACAACGATATGTTAGTAGAACACGGAGCATTTTAGAAAGGAGCAATTATGAACGACATTAAAACGACACGGAAAGACTTGCGGGAGTTGGCGCGCAAACTAGCGCAACAGGGCTTATGTAATGAACAGCCAATGGGCAGTAAAGAGTGGTTCGCCAAGCGCGACCACCAAGACTACACCCGTATAGCGTACGCCAAAAACAACTACGGCATTGTAGCGGAACTTTACTATATGAAAGAAGACAAGGAGTTTTGTTATGTCTAGACCATACAGAGACAACTACCCTGAAGAAGAGTGGGAGAAGAAAATTGAAAGTCGCGTTGAGACTATTAATGAGTTAGCACCAATGGACGGCTTCCATTTTGACACGGACTATGCGTACGGCGGGTGTCGCTTGACGAAAGTAAAAGACGGCACGGGCGGGGCGTCCGACCTATCGCGTCGCTACTATTATGACGACGAGGAAGAGGCGGACTATGACGATATGTGCGCAATGCTAGACGCGATTATTGCGGTGTTGAAAGCCAAGCGCGACAACGAACAAGGTAAAAATGAATGGTAAAGGAGATAATATGAAAGTAGAAAAGAACGGCAAAACGCTTTGGCATATTCAGAATATGAATATCTGCTCTGACGGCACGCCATACGATATGTTCTTATGGGGTGAAAACGAGCCGACAAAAGAGGAATTAAGAAAAGCATTTGCAGAAGACTACGGCGAAGATGAGGGTTGCGAGATGGACGAGTGGCTCACATCTAGCGACGTCTATGCGGTGTATGTGAGCGGGGAGTAAGTATGACAAAACAAGAAAGAGAAGAGTTTAATATGGCAATTCAGAACGCGTACGACGAGGTGCTTATGGCGACAGAGGGGCGGGGTATTTCGTACGGCGAGTGCGCTTATATTGAGGGGTTGAGCGAGGGCGAGGCACGCGCCTTATTGGAAGAGTGCTACGAGAAATTAAATGAGTTGGAGCAGAAAGGAAAGTAATTATGGCAGTTGAACTAAACGGTATGGTGTGGAAAAAGTTTGTGGAGTTTTTTAGAAACGAGAAAGGCTACTCGGACTGGACAGAACAAGAGATTGAGGACAGCAGGAACGACGACGACACGACAGAGTTCTTGGAGTGGCTAGTAAAGCACAGCGAACAGCCGTTGCGCGTGCGGTTAGAGGACGGTGGGAGCGTGTTAGCAGACTGGGTTGAGGTGTGGCACGAGAATAACACGGTGCTAGTCGGCACGGGAGATGACGCGCAGACATATAGTATTGGCGAAATAGATAAGGTGGAGAGAGGAGAGCAAGTATGAAATGTGAAAAGTGTGGCGCAGACCTCAACGAGTGGGGTATTGGGCGCATACAAAAAGTCGAGGCGGTAGAATACCCCGACGGAACGATGAGCGAGCCTTATTATAGAGACACCGAAGATTTTTACTGCCCGAAATGTGGCAGGAACTTAGCGTGGAACGAGGCGTCGGCAGAGATAGATAAGTGGAACGGAGAGGAGCAGGTATGAAAGTAATTTTAGAGTTCGACGGAAGTGAGGAAGATTTTGAGCGCGCGTTCGATAGTATGGACGACCAATTTAACATCAATGATAGTATCTTTTGGGAGATTGACTATGGCGATGGTAAGGGCGCGGGCTTCCACCGCACAGAATATGGCGACATTAAGATAAAGGTTGAGAGGTAGATAAAAATTAGGTATTGACAAAACAAGTAAAGTTCGATGTAATAGATGTATAACAATTACTCAGAAAGGAGCAAATAAAATGAGTAATACATTTTATCACCTGTCGGATAACGAGGTGAAAGCAAAGTTAAAAAAATATAAGGCACAAGGTATGAGCGACGACGACGCTTTTACGGAAATTTATTCCGAAGATTGTGCGATGGACGGAGAATAATATGAGCAAGATTAAAGATTTGTATGCGGAAGTCAATGACATCGATGACCTCCGCCCAGTATATAACCGAGAGTTTTTTGACTCGGTTCAGAAGAGCGACGAGGAGCGGGCGGTTGAGCAGATATTTAATAAGGGCAAAGAGTTCAAGGACGCGTACGATTGGTTCAAGGACAAGGCGGAGTTCGGCGGGGGCTACGACGAAGAGGGGCATTATGAGACCTACTTCGAGAACTTCACGGAGTTGTGCGACCAAGCCGCTATGGAGCTAACCGACGCTTTTATTCAAGACCAACACTTCGATATGGACGACGACCAGTACGACCGTATCACTAACAAGGTTGGCGACCTGCTCGCCAATTACTACGCCGATATGGAGTCCGACATCATCAAAGAGTACGAGGACGACCGAGATGAGGCGTGGCAACAGCACGTGAGTTTTTATAACAAAGAAAATCTAGGAGTTTAAGATGGACAAGAAACTAATTAAGGCAATTTTAGATGTGATTAAGGACGTGAGCGACCGACCTGGTTTGTATGGCGCGCAGTTCGATAAGCAGTATGTATATTTTTCTGATGGCTATGTCGCTGTAAGGCTTGAGATGGGCGCATTTGAGAGTTTGCGCCCATTCCCTATGGCGGACAAGGTGTGGGTGAGCGGCGAGCAACTGAAAGAAATCTACAAGGAGCTCGGGACTCGGGACGTATGCGACACGGTCAAGAACGAACACGGAGAACACCCTGACTTCAAAGAACTATGGCAGACGTGGAGCGACACTGAACCGATTGCGGAGCCAGTGCCGATTCGACCAGAGACATTCAAGAAACTAGCACCATTCGGCGATATGCTGATGACTCTGACCGAGAACAAGCTCGGGCAGAAATTAGTAGCGTTCAGTGGCAAGGGCGTCAATGCGTTCGCTTGCCCATTAAAGAATTTGTAAAGGAGGAATATGAGAATAGATATTGAGCAGGTGTGGGAGTATGAGTTCAAGCCCACCGATACAATGAGATTGCTCCACGCGTTCAAGAACGTGTGGGAGAACCTCGGGTGTGAGATTACTTTGGAGCGCAGGGGCGGGAAGATTTACGCCGTGCGCCACGAGAAAGACACTCTCGAAGACGACGCAAGATTTATAGATAGGGTGTTTGGCGGGAATCCTCTCGACAATTTCCCGTCAATCAGGAAGGAGAAACATGACTAAGAAGATGAAGATTATTAAGAAGGGCGACGTGGTCTACGTGGTGGAGGACAAAGATGCGGAGGCCTAGTGAAGATAGTTATTACACCAAGAACCTTATGGTTAAGATTACCGAGAAGCAGAGATTGATGCTCGGGATTATGGTGGAAGTGTTGGGCGAGAGCCGTTCGGCAATCGTTCGCCGTCTATTGATGAGCGAGGCGAAGCGTATGGCGGCGGAGCTTGAGGGCGAGGAGCTTGAACTCTGGCTCGACCTCATCAACCAGATTGAAAAGGAAGAAGACTACCACGAGTTTGTGGTGGGCGAGGCAATCAGCGAGGGTATGAAGAAGTCCTACTTCGAACGCACGGGAGAAGTGATGGGCTATGATGACGAAGCAACCCTCAAGACTCTCGCCGACAAACAGCGTGTGTGGCAGCGCAACTACCGTCTGAAGAAGAAGATGGCGGCGCTGAAAGAATTGGAGAAAGAGTATGAAACTACGCAATAAAAAGACAGGGGAGATAGTCGAGGCAGAGAGTTGGACTTCTACAGATGGTATGTTTACCATCTTTTATGGAAGCAAAGATGGGCAGTTAGGCACGAAAGATTGCTTTGATTCACTCGCCGAACTCAACGAGGAGTGGGAAGATTATAAGCCAGCCGAGCCACTTATCAAGGACGAGAAAATTCGCAAGGCAGTTAGGGCGTGGTATGATGCAATCGACTATCGCATTGACAACCTATTGTGCATTAAGACCTCTGGCAACACTAGATTGGAAATTAGCGATGGCTCGCCTAAGTTAATTTATATCTCTTTGTTCGTAGATAAAGGCACACTTGCCAACATCAAAGACCGAACATACTACACCATCGCCGAACTCTGCGGAGAGGAGGAAGAATGAGTTATAGTTTGCGCCAATATCAGCAGAAGGCAGTGGACGATATGTTGTCAGAACTACAACACTACGCCGGCCCGTTCGTGATTAATCTCCATCAGGGCGGTGGCAAGAGTTGGATTATCGCAGAGGTGGCGAAGCGTGTCGGCAAGTGCCTAGTTCTATGTATGAGCAAGGAGCTTGTGGAGCAGGACGCCGAGAAGATTCGGGCGGTGGGGGCGGATTGTTCAATCTACTCTGCCAGTTGTAATCAGAAGGTCATCTCCGACATCACCGTTGCGACCATCGGTTCGATTCGTAAGGTCCCTCAGCAATGCGACCACTATGATTTGGTCATCATCGACGAGTGCGACCAGTTTCCCTGCGACAAGAAGGACAGTATGTATGCGAAGTTCTTCCGAGCAGTGAGGAAGCCGGTAGTTGGGTTGACCGGCACGGCATTCCGCACGACGTATTCGTATAGCCACGCCCGCAACGGGGACATCATCCAGACTACCCACATCCTTCCCCTCGACAAGTTCAAATTCTGGGGCAGAATCATCAACGAGGTGAGCTACCAAGAGCTTCTAGAGCAAGGGTATCTGGCGCCAATCCAATACAGCATCGACGATGTCGACCGCAGTATGTTAGTAGAGAATAGCACGGGCTTGGATTACACAGAAGAATCCCTGGCGCTGTATGGCAAGACAAACCGTCAGAGAATCTGCGAGGTTATCAATGGCGCATTGAATGTGTGGAAGTGCAAGCGAGTATTAGTAGCAGTTCCAAACATTGAAGAGGCCGAAGCGATTGCGGATATGTGTGGCGGCGCAACCGTGCACAGCAAGATGAGTAAGCGTGAGCGCGAAACAATCGTCAACAAGTTCAAGAGTGGCGAGATTAAGGTAGTAGTTCAGGTGCTCGTGCTTAACATTGGGTTTGACTTACCTGCGCTAGATTGTATAGTATTTGCCAGACCATCCAAATCATTGCGTATCTGGGCCCAAACAGTTGGGCGTGGCATCCGCATCGACCCAGAGGACGACAAAAAAGTCTGTCGCTGTATTGATATGGGTGGTATGCTGAAGTTATACGGGCGAATTGAAGACGTAAAGGTAAAGGGCGGAGCCGTGTACGGGACGTACGGGTCGATATCGGACAAAGCCTTGAACAGAGTTAACATAAGTGAAATGCAAAGGAGATTCCATTAAAGACGACAAGTTCAGCAATGTGGTCCTATGGTGTTTGGTCGGCGCGGCGATTATCATAGTCGCACTATGTATCATCGTGACGGTCGCCCCATTACCGAGGGACTCCAAAGCTAAGCGGTATGACCTTGAGTGTTCGACCGAGCTAAGGAAGAAACCACTCGAGGAGTGCAAGGAGTGATGGTGCTTCGCCCCATTCTGGAGAGCGAGTCAAATGTCAGCACGCAGCCATAGCACGGTAGCCAGCCGCAAATCTTAATATAAACCTACGTGATTTCAATCGGTTTATAAAATGGCTACTGGGAAGGGAGCCCCTGTTATCTCCCTTCCGCAACATTATTTAACCCCCGGCTCCTCTCCGCCGGGGACCAAGAAAGGACGGATATGAAGAAATATCTTGAAGAAAAATACCAACAATTAATTAACGATATGGAGCGCGCCTACGACGCGACCATCGACACTCTCAACTATCACATCAACCAGTTGCAGAGGACTGTAAGGGAGCAGGAAGACGAGCTCGACAAGTTAAAGGGCGGCGATAAGCTCGCTGAGGAAATTGCCAAGCTCGAAGAGCAACCACAAATTGTTCTCGATAGTTGCCAAGGATGCGATTGCCCTGGTTGCGATGCCCGAATCTCCGAGCTCTTTGACCAGGTCGAGGCTTTGAAGAAAGAGAACAAGAGTCTCAGAATGTCGAACGGCCATCTCAAGAGCACTAAGGCGAAGAAGACCAAGACCTACAAAAAGAACGTGGTCTGTCTCTGTAAGGATTGTAAGAAATACTTCCAAGCTTGCCGCAGGGATGCGATGCGCTGTGCGGATTGTAAGCGTAAGCACGCTGCCGAACTTACAAAAAAATATCGTGCCAAGCAGTAAATGTGATACGCTGAAATAGAAAGGAGGAATATAGAAGATGGGTCGAGTATCAACTCGGACAGAAAAACCTCTCACAGCGCGTTCTAGAGGCCTTACAGCGCAAAATAAAAAGGACCTCGAATGTATCCTGGGTCTTTGCAAACACGGCGCTTTGACTAATACGAAGTGTTTGTATTGGGACAAGGTGGTGGATGCCCCGGACCCAGCCCAGGAACAATACAAGCTAATCGTTAAACTAATTGGAGGTATGAAATGAAACGATACAGCAGAGCAACTTGGAGGGGGGAGGACACAGCCTTTGAGCGCAAAGAATTAAAACGTGGCGGCCGCTACACTGGCGACTTCCTAGTCTTTGAGGATGGGCCGAACTATATGGGCTGTGTGCTCTTCAGTGTTTACGGGGGAAAGGTCTCTGGCCAGGCTATGAAGAACTATTGGGAATTCAAGGACGAGTACCTAGTCCCAACGGATTTCTAAGGCGCTTGTGTTATAGTGGAGGTATGAGTCTAGCTCAGTACCTTCTTTAATTAAAGAGTACAATTGGAATTGTGGTATGTAAATACCTCCACACACCACGTCTTGAAAAGCAAAAAATACCTTTCGTTTTTGGCCGGACTCCATACAGGAATCCCAACTTAATTACAAAAAGCTCGCTGCTAGACGGCGAGTTTTTTGTACGCAAAACCCCCCGAGAGAACTTGGGGGTTTTGCTGAAAGGAAGTCTTCTCTATGGAAAAAGAGAGAACTGCGGGACACGCCCGCAATTTCATTGTAGCACGGCTCGGAAATTCTGTGTTATAATGGGGACAGCAACGTCTTCGCAAACCAAACGCGGAACAGTTCACCGGCGTTGCTAATAACAAATTTAATTTCAAGGAACTTGAAGTCATTTTGTTGCACGCAACAATAAACTATGCTACAATAGAGGTAGTTTGGTTTAGACGAAGACGTCGGGCTCCTTGAAAAAGGAGCCTTCTTTTATGGCAACAATGTATATCCAAGATATAAACGATAAGTGGCATAAGATTGACGTCGGTAGAATACCCTTAGTTAGAATCCATATTGACTATGGTGGGTGCACTGGCGACAGCTTATACATCAACATGGACAAATTATGGTTGACTGACGGCGACACGTTCGAGGTCCACCGCGCTCAGTGTACAACCACTGAGATTGGCAAAGTAAGAATCAATGATGAGGAGGTAGAATAAATGAGTTTAAGTGCAGTACCGTTCTACTCATCTCTTGTAGGAAAAGAGGTGGGCGGGCTAAAACTAACAGTAGGACATGTGCTTCTTATCGGAGCTGTGGTTACGCATGGCAACGGCAAGCTCAACCGATGCACTGCATCGACCGAGACCTTGGCGGATGAAGTTGCACAGTCAGAAGCCACAGTAAAAAACTATCGCTCGGCCCTGATTTCTGCTGGGCTATTAGAAATTGTAGAGGCAGATGAACACTCAGGATACATCAAAAGTGTCGCCATAACAGACCTAGTCGCAGAGCTTTTGAAGGACGAATCTCGTTTGAGACCCTTCAAAAAATCTTTGAAGGGGTCTCAAAGAATCTTTGAAGCGACAACAGAGGTGGCAACAGAGGTCGGAGATAACATTATAGAAAGGAACGAAGGAGAGACTACTTGCGCTCCGATTCGAATGAAACCTACAGCCCTCCGCCAACAACTCGCGTTAATCTTCAAAGCGAAGGACATCACTAAGACTCGTAGCCTAAATGCTATTCGAAAATTGCAAGAGCAGTTCGACGACGACCGGGTGATTATTGAAGCCGCGAAGAAGATGAAGGCTAGGGGCGAAGTGAAGTTCAAGGACGGGACCACTTGGAAGGCGGATTATTTCTGGTTCGTGAACCCTGATAAAACTGACGCTGTTGTGCGCGGAATCTTGAAGGTGATGGCGAACGACCTGTCTGAAAAGGACGCAGACCCACGAGAGAAGAAACTCAACGACTGGCTCGTGGCTCACGGCTACGACCTCAACGACCCTATGCTTGTGGTAGCGCTCCAGGAAGACAAGGAGTATCAGGAATTTATGTGGAGGGTAGACAATGGAAAAGAGTGAGCTCCAACTTCCAGAGAAGTTCGGGCAGTACGTCGACATCGACACGATGCTGAAAGAAGGGGATAAGACCTGGGACACCCAGGGTATCTCGGATAAGTATTCAACTGGGCTTTCGCTCCTTGACCAGTATCTCTCTGGTGGATACGGGAAGAAGAACTCCTACGAGATGGTGCTCGTAGCTTCGGCCCCTAAGTGCTACAAGACTACCTTCGCTATGCAGATGCTAATCGAACCTCTGAAGAAAAAAGTCCCTATGCTTTGGGTGCTCGCAGAGATGAGCTACGGCGAAACGGTCAATATGATTCGAGCCTTCTTCTACCCTGACATCAAGAAGGCCGACAAGTATCTCCGCGACGCTTATGAGGCCGGCTCATTAAAGGTTATGGATAAAGACACTATCGATGGGTTCAAGGATATCGAGCAAGTTAAGCGTGGAATTGAGGTGGCGAGCGCAGAGGGGTGCGAGCTGTTCTATATCGACCCGCTCAACTATCTCACTAAGCAGGTGGCGAAAAGCCAAGACGACCAGAACAGAATTGAGTTTGATTTTACTAAGTGGCTCAAGCGCCACCTAGAGAAGCTAAACAAGACCGCCCTGCTGGTCATGCATAACACTAAGGACCCAAACCTACACCGTCAGTCAGGCCTAGCAGGTACCGCAGACTTCCCTCGCATTGCTACCAAAGTAATCGAGACTAGAAACGAGGGGTATCTGCCGAAGGTCGGGACTGGCCGCAGCGCAACCGTCCCTGGCTCATTGTTATCGATTGAGCTGTGGTCGGCTCGTGGCACTGAGCAGTGGAGATTCTCTCCGCTCGTGCTTAAAGCCGTGAAGAACCCAGACCATAAAGGCGTGAAGATTTGTGAGCTCGATAAGAACGACTACAAGAGCATCGGGACGAAAAAGGACGATGAGAAAGCTGTTAAGCTTCTCGACCCAGAAGCCCCAGATAAAAAGATTCGAAGCGTGTGGTGGGTGCAAGAGAGTCTTGGGAGCGATTGTTCAAATGGATAATTTTTCTAAAGAGGATTTTATGGTGGTGCCTATCCAGGACTCCGCCAATGAGTGGGGGAAGATTCCGAACTACGGAGGCCACGGGATTAAGTGGAGCGACAGCAAGAACTGGGTGAGCTGGCAGGAGCGCGAGGATTTCTACCCAGACTGTGAGAACTGGTATGTCATCCCGCCGCTCTACGCCAAGTATCGAAAGGGCTGCATGGAAGTCGGCTACTACGTCATCGATGTGGATAACCATGACGGGGACAGATTCAAAGAGGCCGAAGAGGAAATCGCGAGCTGGGGGCTGCCAAAGACATTAGTTGTACGAACGAAGAGCGGAGGGAAACATTACTATTTTTGGACTTTCGCCGACGCCTTACCTCGTGTTCGCAATGACCGCAAAGACCACGGCCTTCCAATCGAGATTAAAGTCCACACTGGATGGGTAGCGCCGAACGGAAAGGACCGTACGATTGAGGAAGATTATCCAATCGCTCCGCTTCACGTCGTGGCTGGCACTAAGTTCGGAGACTTCGCTTCTTACAAGAAGGAATACACTGGCCGCAGGCAACGCAAGCCAGTCAATCCAGACTTCCAACTACCAGACATTCCTAGCTACCCAGAGTCCATGCGCCACGACAGTATCATCCGAGACGTGAAGGCTCTCCAGGACGCTGGCTGCCCGCCCGAACTGGTTGAGGAATACATCGACAAGGTGATTGAGAACTCGCCTGGCTCCCGCCAAATCAGAGACCGAGAGATTAAGGACATCATCAACTGGGAAGGAGCGACCGACCGTCTCCAAATTCTCGTAGATAGAAACAAGGAAGACCTCGAGGAGCTCAAGGCCGACCTTGAAGACCCGCTGAAAGATGCCGTAGAACTCACGGGCCTTGACTTGCTAGAAGCTCAGGCTGTATTCTCAACTGAAGAGGAGAAGGTAGAACTCCGTAAGAAATATAGAGAGATAAGGGGATACTAATGGATATCGTTTACTTCGTAAAAGACAGCAAAGAAAATGAGGAGCTAAAGTATTCCTTGCGCTCTCTGAAGAACCTCCAGCACGACAAGGTCTGGTTCTTCGGCGGTAACCCGAATGGATTGCGCCCAGACAAATTGGTTAGGGGGTGTCAGAACCAACTGACTAAATATGATAATGTCCACATGATGTATTCGTGGGTGCTGCAGTCTGAGGTGTCCGATGATTTCATTATGTTCAATGACGACTTCTTCGTGATGGACAAGGTGGCCGAGGTGTTGCCTGTCCATCGTGGCAGCCTCTACGAATATATTGTTAAGGTTGAAGACAATAATGGCGGCATGACCACTTACACTCGTAGACTTAGAACGACTACAAAAGCACTTGAAGAGGCCGGGCTTTCGACCCGTTGCTACGAACTCCATGTCCCGATGGTGTTCAATAAAGAAAAGCTCCGGGCAGCTCTTAAAAAATTTCCTGGGCTCAACGGGGTTCGCAGTATCTATGGCAATATGTATTACGAGGGAAATCGCATCCCAGACTGTAAGGTGTTTAAGTATGACCAACCGCTGCCAGAAGGTCCATTCCTTTCGACCAGCGACGACACTTGGAAATACTATATCGGCGAAACAATTAAAAAGAAATTTGACACACCATCTAGGTTTGAGATAGACTCATAGCAAACCCGCCTGTCCCACCCTTAATACACACAATAGTAGTAACGGCGGGTTTTCCTAGGAGGCGATAATAAAGCACTTGACAAAGTTTTTAATAAGGAGTAAACTGAAAGTATGAAAAAAGGTATTAAGCAAATCGAAATCAAGTTTGATAAGAAAAAACAAGACGATGGATTCACCAACCGAGAGAAAGCCGAGATGGTATTTCTATGTGTGTTCGCGCTGATTGCCCTGGCCGGCATCATCGCCTTCATTATCGCAAGCATTAAGGTAGCAGTAGGAGCATAGATGGTTGACGGAGATGCGTTATTAGCTGACTTGGGCACCTGGGAGCAGGGGTATTGGGGCGGGCCCAGGAATGAGTCCCAGAAGAAACTTGCTAAGAAAGCAAAAGACAAGCGGTATTATGAGCGGCATAAAGCCGAGTTGAGCGAAAAGAACGCGGCCTACATTCGCAGCCACCCAGAACAGCGTAAGCTTACCTGTAAACGTTACTACCAGAACAACGTAAAAAAAGAAGCCGCTCGCCAAAAGAAGTACCTTGAAGAGAACCAGGAGAAATATCAATCTCATCTCGCCGTACAACGCGCTAAGAGAGACGGCATCCTGAAGCCAGAGCCATGCGAATCTTGTGGCTCAGAGAAGGCTAGCGCGCACCACGACGATTATACTAAACCATTAGAAGTAAGATGGCTGTGCCATAAATGCCATATGGCGTGGCACTCTAAATTAAGAAAGGAGAATGCATGAGTATAGAATCGATTACGGCGACAATTCCGTGCGCTGGGTTATCGTACACGGATTTGAGGCCTACAATTACCGCTAGCAGTATCGACGAATATCGTGAGCAGCTAATCGAAGTAGGAAAGCTCGCAGGCAACGATGCGTTCGTGAAACGTATGTCGACTCAGCTCGACGCCCAAACAGGCCTTACAGAGCCTCTCAAGGCCTCAGGCGAGGTATTAGGCGATGGGGTTCTATTCAATAAAGAAGACCACACCTATAGTAAAAACGGCCTGCCATACCTAAGCGGTAGCACTTTCGCTCATATGTTTGAGAAGGAGTTCCCGAAGGAAGCGGTGGCCGCAAAGGTGGCGGAGAAGGAAGAGCGTGAGGTGGAAGAGGTGCTCGAAGGCTGGGACGCCAAGGGCCAAATCAGTTTAGACTACGGCACGCTTATCCATAAGTGCATTGAGACCTACAACAAGCACGGCGCCACCCCAACCAATGAGTATCTAGCAGATATCGTTAATGACTGGGCGGAAGTGTTTGAAGACGAGTTCGACTCGGAAGTGTTCGTCCAGGATGATTCGCATCAGATGTGCGGGGTGATTGACGGACTCGGCGAGCACACCATCTTCGACTGGAAGACCGGCGACATCCACCAGAAGATTCAGCACACGCTGGGCAAAGAGTTCCCGAATGACAGGCTGTCGCTCTACACCTTGCAGTTGAACTTCTACAAGTATATCTGCGAACAGAACGGCCGCAAGATTAACAAGCTAGTTATTGGATGGCTTAACGGGGAGCATTGGGAGAAGGTCAATGTTCCTATCATCGACATTAAACCTTATCTGGAGCAGGTATGGAAACCGAAAAAATTATCAAGCAACTAAAAGAACGCCTCGAGAAGATTTATCCTGACATGGAAGAGACGATGCCGGTCGACCCGACACCTCAGTCCGTGGAGAAGGTGAAGAAGATTGCGGCGGTAGCGTCATCAAACTGTATGGCTCTGGCCATTACCGCTCGTGCCCTATCCCAATATATTAAGAAGAAGGAAGCAGAGATTACGCTTCAGCATATCCAGGCCAAAGACCTCGTCACCCCTAAGGAAGACCACCTCAAGGCTCTTCTAAAGTCCGAGCTGGCCGACGAATATGCCTACTCGGAGCTCTGCAACCGTATGCTCGACATCTGCAAGCAGCGTGTTATGCTGGCGCAGACGTTCCTACGCAACGTAGATAAGGAAGGATTCGGCGGCAACCTAGAGATTTAACCTCGCTCATCGTCCCGACTCTGTCGGGGCGTGACTGGGGGGCTAAATAATAACAAATAAGGTCAAATAAGGAGTAAGAAATGTCAAACCTACAAGACCCAAAGAAATTAAAGTTAAGCGGAGTCAATGTTGTGTTTTACACCAGCATTGAGGAAGCAGAAAAGAAAGGCTTCAAGCCTTCCATCACTATCTCGCTCAACGAAGAGCAGGTAAAAACCGTTAACGACTTCTGGAAAGAAAACAAAGTCGGTAAGAACGGCGACCCAAAGAAGGGTGAGAGCCCAGTCAAACCGTATACCAACGAGAAGACTGGCACCACAACCCAACAGCTAACTCTCAAGTTCACCCCAAAGACGCAGTGGGCAGGTCTTAATGGCCTCGGCCAGGACGATATGGGCTACGGCGCAACAGTCAACTTGATTGCTTCCGCCTTCCCATACTCTATCTATGGCGGTGGCGTCGGCGTCAACATCAACGCAGTTGTCCTCACCAAGAGCGCCAACTCGTCCAACGATGGTGACCTCAACGAGTTGCTCGAAGACCTAGGCGAGACTACGGAAGTCGACGAAGCCGAACTTCCTTTCTAATGCACGACTACGATTTGTATCTGAGAGTAACCAAAGGACGGGAAGAATATCATCTCGATAAGGTGAAGGCTGGCGCAATCGGCGGTTCAATAAGTAAACCTAACCGACTTGCTTGCAAGCGCAACATGAAAGGCGCCAGCTACCACCGAATCAAGAAACCAACAGAAAGATTGTTCTTATGTATAAAGCCAATCGACAAATACCAGATGGGAAAAATATACGGTTTCACCGTGGGTGGCGGGACGGAAGTCCCATTTGGCCTGAAGAGTTGGTCCGAATTCTTAACTTACTTCTCGGAGAGAAAGGTGCTAGAATAAATGTATGAATGCCACCCCACCACGTCTGTGGTTTGCTCACTAGGGTGGCATTTTTATGGAGGAAAATATGAGCAACGGAAGACCAACATTTAATTTGCAGAGTTCTGAGCAGATGGAAGAGTTCAGAAAACTGCTGGGAGGCAAATATGTTAGAGGAAATAAAGCCAGCGTTACTAGAGTGGAAGAGGACGAGGAGCATAGCAGTAGCTTGCGACATCGCCGACCTGCTTCTGGAGAAGCTAAATGAAGGAGCCGACGAGTAAGGATTTAGATGGGCGGCTTGATAAACTCGTACAGACGGTTCAGCGCGCTGAAGGGTGCTTCGTTCGTGATGGACAGTGGGTGGCTGTATGCCGCACTTGTGGAAGAGTCGCGCCAATCACTGGTAAAGACTCTATCCAGGGCGGACATTATATCCCTCGTGGCTGCCGCTGCACGCGCTGGCTTCCCGCTAACGTCCACCCTCAGTGCCAACGGTGCAACGGGTTCCTTAACGGCAACTATCTCATGTATGCCAGGTGGATGCAGAAGCACCTGCCCGAAGAGAACGAGCACTTGCTCAATCTCTTCGATA
>Ga0247610_10002398_pt1 | contig 21682 bp, 20 predicted proteins | sample 174DNAGHGhighgp2_FD_193483 | JGI IMG/M metagenome (GOLD analysis project Ga0247610, IMG submission 193483) | Sheep rumen microbial communities from Palmerston North, Manawatu-Wanganui, New Zealand - 1742 DNA GHGhigh gp2 | ecosystem: Host-associated > Mammals > Digestive system > Stomach > Rumen...
CAAATAAAGGCTTAAAAACATCAACAATATAATCCTCTATAGAAACATCATCAGTAACCTTTAAATGCTGATCTAGATAAGCATAGCTTATATTATTCATCCAGCTAATAGTACCACTATCTGGAATTAAATTCTTACAAATAAGCTTCATAAATGTCGATTTACCAGCACCATTATCACCAACTAGCACGATGTGGTCACCCTGTAAAATTCTAAATGAAACCTCATTAAATAAATTTTCATCCTTATATTTAAATTTTAATCCTGAAACCTCTAGTAAACCACCCATAATTAACCCTTATATTTCTTAACATTGTTTTTTAATAAATTATATACTTCATCGTTTAAATCATCATTTAAAAAGAAAAACGCCTGTGTCTTATTGAAAAATAAAAATGTATAATTCTTACTCTTAATGCATTTTAAAATTTCATTATATTTTAATACTTTATGCTGATTCATATTTTTTGAATTGACAGTAATGACTAATCCATCTTCATAAAATGTATATTTATATTCTACATCTTTATAATTAGATCTTTTAATTCTAAATATTATAAAAAAATAAAAACATAAAGTTATTACTGCCATAACAAAGCATATAATTCCAGCAACCATGAAGGTAAGAACATTAGTCTTATTATTTGGTAAAATTATAAACACTCCACCTAATAAAATAAGAAATGCACTATAAATAGTAAAAAATAATAAAAATCTTTCTTTTATATTCTCTTTAGATGCAAGTTTTACATCATCACTATTATACGTTCTTTCATTTTTTAAAATAATTTTATTTTCCATATAAACCTTAAAACACATAAAATGGTCTGGATATTCCAGGCCATTTCATTATATTAATTTAATTCTTCGTTATGCTTATTAATTAAAGCAATAAATTCATCAATTGTAACAGTTGTTTGCTCCTGGCTACCATATCTTCTATAAGTGATAGTGCCGTTTTTAACCTCATTATCACCAATAACTAATTGATATGGAATCTTCTTCATTTGAGCCTCTCTAATCTTATAGCCAAGCTTTTCATCTCTATAATCTACCTCAGCTCTAATCTTTGCCTTTTTAAATCTAGCAAATAGATTATCAGTAAATTCCTTATGATATTCTAAATTAACAGGAATTAACTTAACCTGAACTGGTGCTAGCCATACAGGGAAGATACCCTTAGTCTCTTCAATTAGGAAGGCAATGAATCTATCCATTGAGCCTAGGATTGCTCTATGGATAACAACAGGTCTTGCCTTTTGACCCTTTTCATCAATATATTCAAGCTCAAATCTTTCAGGTAATTGATAATCTAGCTGAATTGTTGATAATGTTACATCATGACCAATTGCAGATCTAACCTGAACATCTAGCTTAGGACCGTAGAATGCAGCCTCACCAATAGCCTCATAATAATCTACCCCTAATTCATTTAATACCTGTCTTAATTGAGATTCACTCTTCTCCCATAAATTATCATTACCGAAATATTTTTCTGTATCATTAGGGTCTCTTAATGATAAACGGAATTTATAATTCTTAAATCCAAAATCATGATATACATCAAGGATTAATTTAGTTACCTCCTTAAATACATCACCAATTTGGCTTGGCATACAGAAAATATGAGAGTCATTTTGATAGAACGCTCTAGTTCTTTCAATACCAGTTAAAGCACCAGATGCCTCAAATCTAAAGTCAGCTGCGATTTCAGCAATACGAAGTGGTAATTCTCTATATGAATGTAGAGTGCTTCTATACATAACCATATGATGAGGACAGTTCATAGGACGAAGTACATATGATTCATCATCAACATCCATCTTAGGGAACATATCATCCTTATAATGAGCCCAGTGACCAGATGTCTTATATAATTCAACATTACCTAAGCATGGAGTCATAACATGCTTATAGCCAAGCTCATATTCCTTATCCATAATATAATCCTGAAGCTTTCTTCTTACGATAAAGCCATTAGGTAGCCACATAGGTAGACCTCTACCAACAAGCTCATCAAACATGAAAATACCTAATTCCTTACCAAGCTTTCTATGGTCTCTTGACTTTCTTTCCTCTAGTACCTGTAAATATTCATCTAGCTCTTCTTTAGTAAACCAGCAAGTACCATAAATACGAGTCATAACATCGTTTTTTGCATCGCCTCTCCAATAAGCTCCAGCAACATTTAATAATTTAAAATTCTTTAAAACGCCAGTAGAAATAACATGAGGTCCTCTACATACATCTGCATAATCAGCTTGTTCATAAATACCAACAATATCAGTACCCTTTACAGCATCAATAAGCTCACACTTATATTTATCGCTAGCAAACTTCTTCTTAGCCTCTTCCTTAGTTAAATTATAATGATTGATAGAAATATTTTCCTTAACAATCTTCTTCATTTCAGCTTCAATCTTAGGTAGATCATCTACTGTAATAGACTCCTCAACACCAAAATCATAATAGAATCCTTCCTCAATTGCAGGACCTACACCAAATTTAGTATTTGGATATAATCTCTTCATAGCCTGAGCTAAAAGGTGAGCACATGAATGGTTAATAACCTCAAATGCCTCCTCCTTATTTTCTGGTGTAATTAATTCTAGCTTACAATCAGCTACGATAGGTGTCTTTAAATCAACAAGAACACCATCGATTTTAGCAACGATAGCCTTCTTAGCTAGGCTTGGAGAAATCTCCTTTGCTACAGATACAGCTAATGTATCCTCTTCTACCTCCATAACACTTCCATCAGGTAAAGTAACTTTTAACATAATTTTTTCCTCCTAAAATATAAAAAGTCCTTAAAGCATAAAGCTCTAAGGACGAATTGTCGCGGTACCACCTTAGTTCTGTATAAAAAATACAGCACCTCAATTACCTCTTAACGCGAGTAAACGGAATCTCATTTCCTAGATTCATCTCCTTGGGTAGTAACAATAAGAAACTCATAAATACTTTCACCAGCCGTATTCTCTCTAAAACTCATTTCAAATTATCTTGTCCCAAATCATAGACATACTAATTATATCAAAATAGGAAATCAAATTCAATTCAAATTTATTATCTCTATTTTAAAACCATTAATGAATCTATAATTTTATTATTCTTTGAAAACCCACGTACACGTAGAATTTTGCCGTTTTTTAATATTATATCAAGTGTAATCAAATTAGTTTTATAATTTGGTACCACTTTAATTAATGCCTAGATTATTATCTTAAATAGCTTTCGCCATCATCTAATGAGATATCAAGCATTAAAGAAATCAATCTAGATGTAATTCTTCCTGCCTTTGTTTTTTCTTCCTCACTAGCATTTAGCATAAAATGCTTTTTTAAATCAGATGGCTTAATATTAGATGAAACAAAAATAGGCTTTTTTAAATTCATTCTGTAATTAATGATAGGGCCTAAAACCTCATCTCTTAGCCATGGAGTCATATTTTCAGCTCCTAAATCATCTAATAATAAAACATCAGTTTCTCTTAAAAGCTCAATAATTTGGTCATATTTGCCATTTTCTAGTGATGCCTTAATCTCTATTACTAAATCAGGAAAATAAGCAAATATATGGTCAATTCCATATCTAGATAAGGCTTTAGCAGTAAGCATTAATGAATAGGTTTTTCCGTAGGAAAAGCCGCCATAAATATATAAGCCCTCCTTAAAGCCTTTACCATAGTTCTTAACAAAATCAGTAATATAATTTAAAATCTTTTTTCTATTTTCAGTATTTAAATCATAATTCTTGCTAGATGCATCAGATAATGCCTCATTATATTCACTCTTAAGTAAATTAGGGTGAGAGCTTTTTTGAAGCTCAGCTAAAAATTTACATCTAACCTGAACAAAGCCATCCTTGCCCTTAGCTAAATAAAAGCCCTGATTACTATTTTGACAATTATTTAGTCCCTTACATTTAGAGCAGTTTTCTTTATCACAAAGGACAATATAAAAGTCACTAGCATTATTCAAATTTATATTTTCATTAGGAAATGCCTTTTGTACTTCCTTTATAAAATCCTCTGTTTCTTTTCTCATAGAGATCTAAATCCTCCGTTATCTTGGTCAATTGGATTATTCTTAACACTAGATTTAGTGCTATAGCTATTCTTAGATTCCTTTAATGTAGTAACATATTTAATCGCATCATTAGTTGTTAATACATTATCACTAATCCAAGACTCAGCTACCTTTTCAAAATATTTAATTCCAGGTAGCTCACCATTTTTGTCTCTTAAAACCTTGCAAATCATACAATTTAAAACACCACGAGGTAGGTCAATTCTACTATATATTTCATTAATAGTAGCTAAATATGATGAAGGATAATCAGGGCTCATTACATCTAATAGCTCTGTTGGTGTAATATTTTCTAAATATTCAATCTGATCAACATTAGAATTATCATTATCAGATTTTTCCTTTAGCTTAGGAGAATTAATATTTCTTCTAGCCTGGAAATATACGCCAATCTTCTTTTTCATTAAATTCATACTGAATTCATTTTTTCTATCTAATGATTCAGAGAATATATAAGACATCTCATCCTCATTAAATTGATAAACATAAGCAAATTGAATTATCTTTTCCTTAAATTCATTTGTTATACCTAAAGGTAAATATGATTTATCAATTAATTTAGTAAATTTATCAAAATCAAATGTATTTTCATTAATCTTTAAATTCTTTGCGTTCTTACCAATAATATAGCCAAACTTTTTGATAGTCTCATCAGTATAAACATCTGACTGATAAACCTCATCAAATGATTTAGTTATATTAGTTAATTCATTCTTAGAAACAGAATCAATTACAAACTTTTCATAAATTCTTTTAAATGATTCCTCACTCAACTTAGATTTCAAATAGAAAACTAAAGGAGAATCTAAAATAAAATTCTTAGCTGAATATGGAGGATTTATCATATATGTATAATCTCCATCATTAGAAACATATGTAACTAAAAGACCAGCTCCCTCAAGCTTATATCTAGCCTTATTAAAGGATTGTAAAGTGAATGAAAAAGCATCAAATAAATCCTGATGCTTCAAATCCTTACAAGCTAATGATGTTTTATCTAGCAAGGATGTTAATCCCATATAAAGTAAAAAAGCATCACTCCCAATGAGTGGTGCATATAGTAAAGATAGGGTATTAACATCATCGGCTGAGAGATTAAAACTCGCATAAATATTTAATTTAGTATTTGAATTAATTGCCTTTGATGTCATATGAATCATTCCTACTTATGAAGGGCTACACCCTTAAATTCATATTGCTCCTCAAGCTTTTTATAAACATTATTAATAAATGTTAATGCCTTCTTAGTATTTCCTACTAAATATTCAGCATTGATATAAAAATCAATTGAAGTCTCAATAGGAGTCTGTTCAATAATTTTAGCAATTACTGTAAAATGAGGAACCTCAGAATAAATTTCATGATAATCATCATTTTGACTTACGATAGTATGCTTTAGTGATTCTACTAATTCTAAATAAACCTTCTTAACTTGTTCATAGCTTGCCTTATAATAGTGAGTTTGATAAGCTAAGTCCTTTGCATTTTCGCTAGTTTCAATTACTGCCATAATTATAACACTCCTTTTATATCATTAATTACATTTAATACAAGCAGCTTAGTTTCGTCAAATGTACCACTTGAATCGATAACATAATCTGCCATTTCCTTTTTTAAATACAAATCCATTTGAGAATGGATTTTGGCTAATGCATAATCCTCATCGATTCCTTCGCGCTCCATTAATCTTAAAACCTGAAGTTTCTTCTTAAGGAATACACAAATAACCTTATCACACATATCATTGAATTTAGATTCATATAGAAGAGGTGCCTCAACAAAGACTAATCCATCATCTATTAAATCTATCTGACGCACCACCTCATCCTTAATAATGGGATGGGTAACTGAATCTAAAACTTTTTTTGATTCAGGATTATTAAAAATTTGCTTAGCCAATTTTTTTCTATCTAATTCTTCATCATCTAGTAAAAAATCGTCACCAAATTTTTCAATTATTACATTATAAAGTGGCCCACCCTTTATAGATAATTCAGCTGTGATTTTATCACAATCAATTACCGGATAGCCTTCTTTAGATATTATATTACAAACATTTGATTTGCCACTTGCAATTCCGCCTGTAACTCCTATAATTCTCTTCATAATGAATTTTACCTCTGACAGCTATTACAATAATATGTTGTCCTTCCATTTATTTTAACACGATTTAGCGTGCTTTTGCAATGAGGACATTCTTTTTTTGTATGAACATTCAAAAAATTTTGAAATTGTCCTTCGACCCCTAAGCTTGAAGTGTAGCTTCTAATAGTAGTTCCTTTAAATTCAATGGCCTTAGATAAAATAGAAATTGATGAACTTACAATTCTTTCTACTTCCTCTAATGTTATTGAATTTGAGGGGCGATTAGGATTTATTTTAGACAAAAACAATACCTCATCAACATAGATATTTCCAAGACCAGCAATGATAGATTGGTCAAGAAGAGTTGTTTTTATCGCCACACTCCTTGATATTATTTTATCATAAATATTTGCAATATCAATTTTTTTATTTAAAATTGGGTCAATTCCTACTTCTATCAGTGGTTTTGTGGTAAAAAGTGCACTCTCACTCCTAAAAGTCATACGACCAAATTTTCTTACATCCTGGTAAATTAGGCTATATCCATTATCAAAATAATAAATTACATGAACATGCTTATTATCATATGTATCCTTAGGTAAATAAAAATATTTACCCTCCATTCTAAGATGAGAAATGATATTACCCTCATTTAATTTAAAAATCAAATATTTACCTAATCTATCAGTACCAACTATTTTTTTACCAATGATATTTTTCTTAAATTCCAAAATATCATCATCAATAATATTTTCATATTTAATTTTAATATCAGTAATAGTTAAGCCAACAATACTCTTATCTAATACTCTTCTTACAGTTTCAACCTCTGGTAATTCTGGCATAAATTCCTCTATCTATTATAATTAATAACTACTTCTTTTTCTCTTTCTATAAAGCAATCCTTATCAAGCGGATAGCCTAAACAAATAAATGTAAATACAAATCTACCATCATTTAATCCTAAAACCTGATTTGCATTTTTAATTCTTTCTTCTATTGGATATGTACCAATCATCACAGAACCAATTCCCTTATCTACTGCCTCAATCATAATGTTTTCAGTAGCACATGCTAAATCAATTGCCTGAAATTCCTTACAAGGCAATTCATCATTTTTCTTTCCTATAACAGCAATCATTGTATTGCATTCCTCAATAATCATTGTGCATTTATATAATTTAGCTATCTCATTAATAATTTCTTGCTTATTTATAATAATATATTCTCTTGAATTTTGACGTCTAGCAGTAGGAGCTTGTTCAGCAGCCCTACATAATTCCTCTAATACCTCATTAGGTATTTTTTTAGTTAAATCAAATTTTCTAACACTACGTCTTTTAGTTACTATACTCATTATTTTACCTCATACCAATTAGCGCCAAATGAATCATCAACAATTAGAGGAACCTTTAATTCTACAGCATTCTCCATTGCATTTTTAACAAGCTTCTGTAAAATTTCCTCTTCACCTTTTTCAACCTCAAATACTAATTCATCATGAACCTGAACTAATAATTTAGATTTTAAATTATTTTTTTCTAATTCTCTATCAACATTAACCATTGCGATTTTAATAATATCTGCGGCACTACCCTGAATAGGAGTATTCATCGCAGTTCTTTTTGCAAATTCTCTTTGCATAAAGATTTTAGAATTAATATCAGGTATATATCTAATACGATTCTTCATAGTAGATACATAGCCATTCTTCTCACAATCCTCGATAGTTTTATTCATAAATTCCTTAATTTCAGGATATGCATCATAATATTTTTTAATAAATTCTGCTGCCTGAGAATTAGTAATACCAATATCCTGACCTAAGCCAAAGGCACTAATACCATAAACAATACCAAAGTTTACAGCCTTTGCCTTTCTTCTATCCTCTGGAGTTATTTCAGTTTTACCAAAAACCTCCATTGCAGTTTTAGTATGAATATCCATTCCAGAATTAAATGCATCAATTAGCTTTGATACATTAGCCATATGAGCTAATACTCTTAATTCTACCTGAGAATAATCAGCTGAATAAAATGAATTACCCTGCTTCTCAGGAACAAACATTTTTCTAATCATATGACCTAGTGGAGTTCTAATAGGAATATTTTGTAAATTAGGCTCAATAGATGAAAGCCTTCCTGTTGATGTTAAAGCCTGCTGGTAAATAGTATGAACCTTACCATCAGGATAAATCACATCTCTAATACCTAAAATATATGTTGAATATAATTTTGATTTAGCTCTATAATCCATAATTAATGGCACAATAGGATGAGCATTTTTAATAGCCTCTAAAACTGATTGATCAGTTGAATAGCTATTTCCCTTTTTCTTAGGATAAGGAATTTGTAGCTCATCAAATAAAACCATACCTAATTGCTTAGGAGAATTAACATTAAATTCTCTTTTAGCCAAAGTGTGAATTTCCTTTTCAGTATTAGCTATTTCACCAACTAATAATGCTTCTTGTCTATTTAATTCATCTATATCAACAAGCATACCATTAAATTCCATCTTACCTAATACCTTAGATAATGGTATTTCAATATCAGTAAGCAAAGACATTTGATTATGTAAATTTAATTTTTCTATAGCCTTTGCTTTTAAATTATATAAGGCATTAACCTTCTTTAAAATATGACCATAAATTATATTTCTATCAGGAATAGCCTTCTTAGCTCCCTTACCATAAATTTGCTCATCATATAATACATCATCGTATTCATAATATTCAGCAATACCCTTAAATTCATCCTTTGCGACACTAGGATTAATAATATATGTCGCAAGCAATAAATCAAAGGCTATTCCATCTAAATCGAATCCATATCTTTTAGATATAACATAGGCTCTTTTATAATCAAATATATTTTTGTTATTATTCTCCTTTAAGAAATCTTTTAATATTAAATTATTTGAATTTAAGAATTCTGGTTCAATAATAAAGGTACCCTTTTCATTTTTAATACCAATACCTAAAAGTGGTGAATTATGATAATTATAATCAAAGGTTTCAAATATAAATGATGAATTAGGAATTAAAGCATCCTTTAATTCTATATCATTTGTAATAATCTTATATTCATTATCAGAAACAATAGGAGCATTATTAGAATTTAAATCTAGCTCCTTTATAAGTGATTTAAATTCTAATTCCTTATAAAAGCCCATAAGCTTTTCCTTATTAGCTTCCTTCTTCTCTAAATCATCAATAGAAATTTTAATATCAAAATCTCTAAATATAGTAGCCATCTTTTGACATAGCTTAGCTGAATCCTTACCAGCTTCAACCTTAGCACCTAGAGCTCCTTTAATTTCCGCTCTATGTTCAATAATACCATCTAAGGTTAAATATTGATTTAAAAGCTTTACACCAGTCTTTTCACCAACGCCAGGAATACCAGGTAGGTTATCTGATGGGTCTCCCATCAATGCCTTTAAATCAACCCATTGAGTATATTCGATGCCATATTTTTCCTTAAAATATTTAGCATCATAATCCTCAAGCTCAGTCATTCCCTTTTTTGTTAAATGGACAGTTGTATTATCACTAATTAATTGTAATAAATCCTTATCAGATGAATAGATATCAACATGATATCCTAGCCCCTCAGCACGCTTTGCCATAGTACCTATAATATCATCAGCCTCATATAAATCCTGTTCATATCTTTTAATTCTTGCTAAATCCAAAAATTCCTTTATATAAGCAATTTGCATTCTAAATTCATCTGGCATAGGGCTTCTTCCACCCTTATAATCTGCCATCCAATCATGTCTTATAGTTTTCTTTCCTGCATCAAAAGCGACTAATATAGCATCATAATTAGATTTACATAAATTATTAACCATCTTTACAAATCCATAAATTGCATTTGTATATAATCCCTTAGAATTTTGCATCAAATTACCCATAGCGGCAGTACCATAATAGGCACGATACATTAAAGAATTTCCATCTACTAAAATTAATCTTTTCATAACATCACTATCCTCAACAATTCGATTTTATTATATCAAATATATAATAAATTTTAAAGTAAAGAAAAGCCTAGTTAAAACTAGACTTCATCTTTTTCTTCAATATCGTATTCTTCTATTCTATTATTATCATTTTCGAAAATAATATCTACATCATACTTTTCTTTTATTCCTTGTTTCTTCTTTTTATATCTATAAATTTTATAAATATCAATTAATATAAATATCAAAAGCATAGCTGATGATATAGATATAATTGTATATTTAGCCGCATTTGTTTTTAATGTATCTAGAAAAATAAATACTAATACATAAAATACTATACGATTTATCCAAGAAATCACATATGCTGATATTAATAATATTTTATTATCCTTAGTATATGATTTATTAATAATTCTTAATGCCATAACTAATAGGCTAACTGATAAATAAATAGTAGCTAAGAATGCATATGCTGTTTTAGAATAAATAAAGCTTAATATTAATAATATTATACTTAATATAAAGCATATAGCATATACTGCTAATTTTAGTTTTTTTCTTCTATTTGGATTATTATCTAAATCACCAACAACAAATGAAATTAAATAAGATAAGCCATAAACTATTAAATTAATAAATATTTCACCAAATATTTCTAAAAATATATCTATAAGCAATTCCATAATTACACCTAATTATTCAATAATATTAGTGGGACAAGCATTTCATCTGTTAGGGATGTATGATGGCCCTTATGATGCTTAGATATAGGAGTTAATAATCCTATCTTATTAGTATAGGTACCTATAGCTATATAATCACCTAATAAATAGCCCATATCTCCTTTAGGGCCAAATACACCCATACCAATTAAATCCTTTGATTTATATAATATAAAATCATCACTATATTTATTTTTAAAATATTCCTCAAATTCTATATTCATACCATCCTTGATTTTAAATGCGATAGCTCTAGCATCTAAATATGGATATATTTTAAGCATATCCATTAATTTATCATCATGATAAAAATCTATATATCCTTCTACATCTATTTGACCATGATCAGCAGTTATTATAAATAATGTATCATGAGTCTTTTTAAATAATATTTCAAAATCATCATTTATTTTATTAATTAATCTTTTAGCCTCAGTGCTTGATACACCATATTTATGCATAGTTGTATCTGGCTCACCTAAATAGGCATAAATAAATTGCTTATCGCATCTATTTAAAATAGTATTTAAATTATTATAAAAATCATCTATTGTTTCATATACATGATTATTCTTTTCTGATTTTACTTCTACATATTTTGGAAATATAGTATTGATATTATAATCAGTATTCACATTATCAAAATAATAATCCTCTATTTTAATAGGCTTATCATTTATAATTAATTTTTCATCTGTAGACGATTCAGTATCTAAAAATATATTTACATTCTTATTTATATTCTCAAAATATAGACTCCATCCAAACCAGCCATGCTCCAAAGGATATAAATTAGATAATAGGCTTCTTGTCGCATTTGTTGTAGTTGATGGAAACGTAGATGTTAATTCCATTTTTATATTTCTTCTTAAAATAGAATCATTATCTAAATTAATATTGATTGGATTCATGCCTAATCCGTCATAGCATATAAAAACTATATTTTTATAGTTCTTCTTTAGTTCATCCATCAATTCATTAATAATTGGCTTATCATTTTTAGCACCTAAAAATTGAGCAATTGTTGATGTAATATTCAAATTAGATTTATTAAAATTTGGAAATATAAAATCCTTCATATAAAGCACCTACACTATTTAATTATATTCTAATTTAAAGCAAAACAAATAAAATTTTTAAAGAAAATAAAGGACGCAAGAGCGTCCTTTAATAAATTATCTTTTAGGTAATTCGATTGGATTTTTAGCATCATCTGATTGCATATAAAAGATGAATTGTCTTCCAATCTTTTGAATAAATTCCATTCCATATGATTCAAAGAATTCAATAATATCTGAATCCTCCTCATCACAATTTTGAAGAATAGATATTTTAATTAATTCATGCTTAATTAAATAATTAACTATATCATTAGCCATATTATCATTTAAGCCTCCCTTTCCAATTTGGAATGTTGGCTTAATCTTTTGGGCTAAGCTTCTTAAATAAACCTTTTGTTTTGTTGATAGCATTATTATTTCTCTTCTTTATCCATAAATTCTTGTGTATCATATGTTACTCTAATGATTTCCTGAATAGCATCAATCATAGGAACTCTTGGATTTGCAGGTGAGCATTGATCCTCATATGCAAGATAGCTTAATCTTTCTACCTGAGCCATATAATTCTCTCTATCTAGGCCTTGAGATTGGAAGTTCATCTTAATACCAACTCTCTTACCTAATTCACCTACTGCCTTAGCATAAGCCTCTACACCCTCTTCAACAGTATTGAACTTTAAGCCGATTGCGGCAGCAAGCTCTGCATATCTTTCATCAGCCTTATAATAATTATACTTTGGCCAAGTTGATAGCTTTTGAGGCTTAGTACCATTATATCTAATAACATATGGTAATAAAATTGCATTAGCACGTCCATGAGGAACATGGAATTCAGCACCCATCTTATGAGCAATTGAATGATTCATACCTAAGAACGCATTAGCAAATGCCATACCAGCTAATGTAGATGCATTATGCATCTTTTCTCTTGCCTCAGGGTCATTTTTTCCATTAATTACAGAACGCTCTAAATATTTAAATACTAGCTTAACAGCTTGAATTGCTAAGCCATCTGTATAATCTGAAGCTAGTGTTGAAACAAATGCTTCAGTTGCATGTGTTAATACATCCATACCTGTATCTGCGGCAATTGACTTAGGTAGGTTAGTAACAAACTCAGGGTCAACGATTGCTACAGTTGGAGTTAATGAATAATCTGTTAATGGGTACTTCTTATGCTCAACCTTATCTGTAATAACCGCAAATGGTGTAACCTCACTACCAGTACCTGATGTAGTAGGAATACATACAAGCTTTGCCTTATGTCCTAATTCAGGATATTGGAATGCTCTCTTTCTAATATCCATAAACTTCTGCTTTAAATCATTGAAGTTTACCTCAGGATGCTCATAGAATAGCCAAATACCCTTAGCACAGTCCATTGCTGAACCACCGCCTAATGCAATAATTGTATCAGGCTCGAATGATCTCATTAGCTCAACACCCTTCATTACTGTTTGAATTGATGGGTCTGGTTCAACATCACAGAATAATTGATAAGGAACCTCAGGAGATCTTTGCTCTAGCTGAGCAATAACCTTACTTACATAGCCAAGCTCAACTAATGAACGGTCAGTAACAATTAAGGCCTTCTTCATTTCCTTCATTTGATGTAAATATTCAATTGAATTTCTTTCAAAATAAATCTTTGATGGAATCTTAAACCACTGCATATTATTTCTTCTACGTCCTACTTTCTTAACATTAATCAAATTAACTGGACCAACATTACCAGCCACTGAGTTATGTCCATAAGAACCACAGCCTAGTGTTAATGATGGAATGAATGAATTATAAACATTACCAATACCACCAAATGTTGAAGGTGAATTACAAATGATTCTTATTGCAGGAACTAAATCTCCGAACTTAACCTCAAGCTCATGAGATGCAGTATGAATAGCAGCTGAATGACCTAAGCCGTTGAATTCAACCATTTGCTTAGACATCATTAAGCCCTCATCAGTAGAATTAGATTTTAAAATTGCTAAAACTGGAGAAAGCTTTTCTCTAGTTAAAGGCTCATCAACTCCAACCTTAGCACATTCAGCAGCTAAAATTACAGTTTCATCAGGAACATCAAAGCCAGCCTCATTAGCTATCCATTTAGCAGATTGACCAACTACTGGTGCGTATAATTTAGCATTAGGTCTATCTTCCTTAGTCTTAACACCAAACATGAAAGCCTCAAGCTTCTTCTTTTCTTCCTTATTAACAAAATAAACGCCATATTTCTTAAATTCAGAAATAGCCTCATCATAAATTTCCTTATCGATAATTGCAGCCTGCTCAGATGCACAAACCATACCATTATCGAATGCCTTAGACATAACAATATCATTTACTGCCTGTCTAACATTACAAGTCTTTTCCATATATGCAGGTACATTACCAGCACCAACGCCTAAAGCTGGCTTACCACAAGAATAAGCAGCCTTAACCATCGCATTACCACCTGTAGCTAAAATAGTTGCAACACCATCATGATTCATTAAAGCAGTTGTTGCCTCCATTGAAGGATGCTCAATCCATTGAATACAGTTTTCAGGAGCACCTGCAGCTATTGCAGCCTCATATACAACTCTTGCAGCTTGAGCTGAAGAATTTTGTGCATTAGGATGGAAACCAAAGATAATAGGATTTCTAGTTTTAATACAAATTAATGATTTAAAAATTGCAGTTGATGTTGGATTTGTAACTGGAGTAATACCAGCAACAACACCAACAGGCTCAGCTAATTCAGTAATACCTGTTACAGGGTCCTCTGAAATAACTCCAACTGTCTTTAATCTCTTCATGTTGTTAGTTACATATTCACAAGCAAATAGATTCTTAGTAGCCTTATCCTCAAATACACCACGCTTAGTCTCTTCAATCGCAAGCTTAGCAAGCTCACCATGCTTATCAAGTGCGGCTACACTACATTTTGCAACTATATAATCAATCTTTTCTTGATCATAAGATGCATACTCCTCTAAAGCCTTTAATGCCTTTTTTACAAGGCCATCAACCTCTTCGGCTGGAGATAATACTTTCTCTTCTGTCATATTAAAATTCCTCCCAAAATAGTTTTAACTCAATTATTATTATACATAATTAAAATAGACTTTAAAAAAGTAAACGTTTTTCGAAAATGCGAAAATTTGAGGATTATTTTTCTATTATCTTTATTAAGTATATATTTTCGCATTTTAAGATTAAAAAACAAAGGTAGGGAATTTAAAACCCTACCAAAATTCTAACAAGCACTATGAATATTTATATTACTATTATCAGCTAATTCTTCTTTATTTTCTTCCTTTAATTCATTATCATTAGACTCTAGGAATGCTGTATCATCCTTAAATATTGTTAAATTTCTAACACCCTTATAAATAGGCTCATAAATTAATACAGCTAAGAATACACTAATAAATCCAGTAATTAATGAACCAGGAATCTTAGATGTCGCAGTAGCTAGTGATACAGTAAATCCATCATTTATATCAGAAACTAATACATTAAATGTTCCCTCTAATAGCCATCTTAAAATAAATTCACCAACGATATTTAATAATATTGCTGATAAGATTGCAAATAATGCTGCCTTAGATCTAATAGAAAGCTTTCTTTCAAATATAATTGATAAGAATGTTCCTATCGCAAATATTAAGCTAAAAATAGGAATATATAATGAAATCTTAACAGTCTTTCCACTACCAAAGAAATTACTAAAATTAGAAGATAAGCCATTTGAAAATGAAAACTCAGCAAAATCACCAGCTATAAATAAGCCAAGTGAAATACCTGTAATTAATAAAAAGAATGATGTAGCTCCAATTAATAAATATTTTGTATTTATCTTCTTCTTTAATATCAATCTAAATAAATAGCCAACTAAGAATCCAATTAAGAATTTTAAAGCAAATGTTCTAATAATTGTCGATGGCTTATGAGTATAATTAATTAAATCATATAATCCCATACCTATACTACCAATAGCGCCACCCTCTAAACCACCTAATAGTAATGCAGCTATAATCATGACGAAATTACCTAAATGTACCATATCACCTGTCGGCATTTTAATTTGGATATATACACCAGCAAATGTTAAGGCAGTAAATATAGCAATTATACTTATTTTACTCAACAACTTTTTTGAATCACTCATAAAATCCCCCCAAATTCAAAATACAGCTTCTATTATATTTAATTTTGAGACTATTAAAATATTCAATTTTGTTATTTTTTATGGTACCAGATTAATAAAAATAATAAGCTATGGAAGCCCATAGCTTATCAATAATTAATCACTAGCTAACTTAATGCCAGATGCCTTTCTTGCATCCTTATCTCCTGAATATAAAACATTATTCGCAGAACCGAATTCAGAATTATTATCCTTAGCGTTATCCTTACCCCATCTCATAATCATTGAGACAGTTTCACTAACTGTATTTCCTTGAGTTAGCTTTTCTACATTTTCAATTTTATCAAAGACAAAGAATAAAATTCCTCCATCCTTATTATAAGCATATAAAACTGATTTTAATCCTTCTAGTTTATCCTTATCTATGTTTGTAATAATAGGATCTACTTATACTGTATATCCATTTTTTTCAAGATTAGATTTTAATGAATCAGATGAATAGCTATTTTCAAGACATCCGGTTAAAACAAACATAAATAAAATGACAAAAAGTCCTAATATTTTTTTCATTATTAAATTCCTCCTACACTTTATTTATCTTATGTTAGCATATTTCAAAATATTTAAAAACAACAAAAAAAGGCTACAATGTAGCCATTTTCTTAAAATAATTTAATAATCATAAAAATCATACCAACGCCTATAGATGAAATTAATACAATTAAATCCCTCTTCTTTATTAGGAAATTTCTATTATAAATAACATATCCTAAATATCCACCAATAACTATAGCTATCCAGCTAACATTATTGAATTCACAGAATAGGAATAATGAAATAATATAAATTGGAATCATTACCTTATATAGGAATGGGCTGTCACTAATATCCTCAGACTTTTCAGCCTCCTCCTTGCTAGACAAAACAAAGAATAAAGGAATAGTAGCTAATGCTAGGCACCATGTAATAATTTCAGGATAAAACTCACTCCATCTATTAAAGCCTCCCTCAGTTATAATAGCATCAAAGATTCTACCTATAGTGTCAAAGGCATAAAATGGAATATAATGGACTCCAAAGAAAAACTCAATATATGTTTTGGGTTTTATGAAATCCATCGCATATCCAAAGCTTAATAATCCAAATGCTACAGGAACTAAAACTAAGCTTGCTAGTATTACACTTATAAATCCATCTAAAACTGTATTTCCTCTTGTATAAAAGAATGTAATCCAAGAATATAATAATATACCAGCTAATATAATTATAGGTAAATATAAGAATAAATATCCTGGCTGGAATGTAACATCTGTAAATTCTACACCACTATATTTAATAATAATTGAAATAACTACTAAGAAATAATTAATTAAGAATATAGAGAATACCTCACCTAATCCAAATAAATATTTAAAGATATATAGCTTATTTCTTTTAATAGGTAATGAATAAAATAAATCACAGCCATTCTTCTTCATTTTAAATGAGAATTCATAGATTGGTACTAATGATACTAAAATTAGTAATAAAATACCTAAATATGGCAATCCACTAGTAGACATTGATACTACATTTTCATATTCTCCACCATATACAGTATTTCTAATTCCAATATCAACAAAATTAGGACTTAAATAAACTAAGGAAGAAATTATAGTAATACCTAATACTATTAATAAAAGAGGAAGTCTTTTTTTAATATAATATATTGTTAAATTTTTCATTCTAAATATCCTCCCTCTTCAATAACAGTATTAAACATTTCTTCAAAATTAACATTTAATTCATCTATAAATAATGGATTTAAATCCTTTATTTTTTCATTTAATTCCTCAATTGATACATTTGTAACAATTCTAACAATTCTTTCATCCTGATGATATGTTTTATAGATAGGAGGAAATTTATCCTTATCTATTTTTTCACTAAATGCAATTTGATATTTATGAATCTTGTCTAATGATTCAAATAATTCACCAGATGCCGCTATTTTATTCTTATCAATAATTGCGAAGGTATCACAAATATCCTCTAGCTCTCTTAAGGAATGAGATGCGATAATAACTGTTGTATTATTATCTGAAACCATATCTACTATTTCTCTTTTGAAATACATTCTAGCAAATGGGTCTAATCCATCAAAGGCTTCATCTAATAATAAATATTTAGGCTTTATTGCAAAAGCTATAGATATAAATACTTGTCTTTTCATACCCTTAGAGAATTTAATGATTTTTTTATTTAAAGGTATTTTAAAATGCTCTATGTTTTTATAATAAACATCTAAATCTAAATTATATAGTGCCTCATAAATTTTAACTATAGATTTAGGTGTTGTATTATAGTCATAATAAGGCTCATCAGGTAAAAAGAATACATCCTTTTTAACCTTTTCATTATCATATGATGATTCATTATCAATTAATACATCACCTAAATCGGCCTTATAAACACCACTTATTATTCTTAATAATGTTGACTTACCAGCACCATTAATACCACATAATCCCAAAACCTTGCCATCATTAATTGTTAAATTAATATCCTTTAAAACTTCCTTTTCCTTGAAGCTTTTATGAACTCCTCTTATCTCAATCAATTTTCTTCCCCTCCTATTGCTAAATCGATCGCATCCTTTAATTCCTGCTTACTAAATCCATCATCATTTAGCTTTTTAGCATAATCCTTAAAATCCTTTAATGGATCATTATTTTCTAAATAAGAAACATAAACACCCTTTTTCAAAACCTTTGTAACAAAGCCCTTCTCCTCAAGCATTGTATAGGCCTTTTGAACAGTATTAGGATTTATACCTAGCTCCTTTGCTAAATCTCTACAGCTTGGCAAATATTCTCCATTTTTAATAACACCAGATTTAATCATCTTTATATAATTATTTGCTATCTGCTCAAAGACATTTCCATTATTATTAAAAATCATTAGATCACTCACCCTTCCAATAGTCTCATCTGTACTATCTGTATTATCTGTATTAATTGTAAGTTAAAAAAAATAACTTGTCAAGAAAAAAAGTTGTATTTTTTTCATACAACTCTTCTACTTATTCCATTTAATAGGCTCTAATCCCTTTGATATTAAAAAATCGTTTGTTCTAGAAAATGGTCTTGAGCCAAAGAATCCTCTATATGCAGATAAAGGAGATGGATGCTCACTTTCAATAATAAAATGATTAGGATTATTAATAAGCTTCTTCTTTAATATAGCTTTAGCTCCCCATAAAATAAAAACTATCGGTCTATCTATTTTATCAATTTCCTTGATAATATTATCAGTAAATGTTTCCCAGCCCATATTCTTATGAGAATTAGCCTTACCATCTCTTACTGTTAAAACAGTATTTAATAATAATACACCCTCTCTAGCTAAATATTCTAAATTACCATCCTGATTTATTTCAATTCCTAAATCGGTACTCATTTCCTTATAAATATTTTTTAATGATGGTGGTAATTTTTCACATAATACCGAAAATGCTAGGCCATGAGCCTGATTTACCTCATGATATGGATCCTGTCCTAAAATAACAACCTTTACATTTTCAAATGGAGTTAATTTAAAAGCTCTAAAGATTAAATCTCTAGATGGATGGCATAAATAATTTTGATATTCATTATCAACAAAATCCATTAGCTTATTATAATATTCTTTTTTTTCTTCATTAATAACAAATTCCTCGAATGTCATAATTACTCCATAACAAATAAAGGCTAGGAAATTCCTAGCCTTTAAATTTTTTTACTTTAATTCAGCGAAATACTTAATAGTACGAACCATTTGGCTTGTATATGAATTTTCATTATCATACCAAGAAACAACTTGTACCTGATAAGTATCATCGTCAATCTTAGTTACCATTGTTTGAGTTGCATCAAATAATGAACCATATTTCATACCGATAACATCAGATGAAACGATTGGGTCAGTATTATAACCGAATGATTCAGAAGCTGCAGCCTTCATAGCAGCGTTGATACCATCAACAGTTACATCCTTGCCCTTTACTACTGCAACTAAAATAGTTGTAGAACCTGTAGCTACTGGAACTCTTTGAGCAGAACCAATTAACTTACCATTTAATTCAGGGATAACTAAACCAATTGCCTTAGCTGCACCAGTTGAGTTTGGAACGATGTTTGCAGCACCAGCTCTAGCACGTCTTAAATCACCCTTTCTATGTGGACCATCAAGAATCATTTGGTCACCAGTGTAAGCATGAATTGTTGACATAATACCAGATTGAATTGGAGCATACTTGTTTAATGTGTCAGCCATAGGAGCTAAACAGTTAGTTGTACAAGATGCTGCAGAGATGATTTGATCATCCTTAGTTAATGTCTTTTCATTTACTGAGTAAACGATAGTCTTAAGATCGTTTCCTGCTGGAGCAGAAATAACAACCTTCTTAGCGCCGGCATTGATATGAGCCATTGCCTTTTCCTTCTTAGTGTAGAAACCAGTACATTCTAATACTACATCTACATTTAACTCACCCCAAGGTAAGTTGTTAGCGTCAGCTTGAGCATAGATAGTAATCTTCTTACCATCAACAACGATGTAATTCTCGCCAGCCTCAACAGTGTGCTTGCCTTCACCAATCTTTCCACAATAACCACCTTGTGCAGTGTCATACTTTAATAAGTTTGCTAACATTGCAGGAGCAGTTAAATCGTTAATTGCTACTACTTCATAACCTTCAGCATCGAACATTTGTCTGAAAGCTAAACGGCCGATACGACCGAAACCATTAATTGCTACTTTAACAGCCATAATAATATTAATCCTCCTAAAATTAATGTGTAAATAATTACAAAATCATTATACAACTACCATTTGTTAATATCAACAAATTTTGACCAAACGAGCATTTTTATTTTTAATGTAAACGTTATCATAACTATATTTCCGAAAACGTTTAAGTAATTTCAGTCTTTTGAGATAATAAATGTCCTATTTATTCTTTTAATAAAGCTTAATTGCTCATGGTATCCCATTTTAATATTATTCTTTTTATAATCTATTATCATTGATTCTAAATGATTTTGCTTATATGTAATATTATCTGCGGTAATATACACATCAGTTTCATTAGAATTAACCTCTAATCTTATTCTTCTTTCATCTGATAATACTAAAGGTGAAGATAATGTCTTATAAGCATTTGAGTTTATACTTGCTATTTCTGTTAGCTGCATCAATTTTAAAGATGTATCTACTACAGATCCATTTAATGACTTATTATAGGCAGTTGAACCAAATGGAGTAGATATTGCCAAGCCAGTACCTCTAAATCTTTCAAAATATTCATCATCAATATAAACATCTATTCTTAATGTTCTACCTGGAGATAAAATAGTAACTTCATTTATAGCGAAATCATTCTTATTTCCATCAGAATCAGTAAATGATGCTTCTAATGAATCTAGGTAATCAACCTTATATTTATTATTATTAATATCATCTATTAATATATCTAATTTATCTGAATCATAATTAGCAAAGAATCCTAGGTGTCCTGTATGAACTCCAAAGATTATAGCATCAGGATATTTATGAACTGCTGTTAGAATTGTTCCATCTCCACCTACTGCTATAACAATTTTT
>Ga0247610_10002399_pt1 | contig 21679 bp, 12 predicted proteins | sample 174DNAGHGhighgp2_FD_193483 | JGI IMG/M metagenome (GOLD analysis project Ga0247610, IMG submission 193483) | Sheep rumen microbial communities from Palmerston North, Manawatu-Wanganui, New Zealand - 1742 DNA GHGhigh gp2 | ecosystem: Host-associated > Mammals > Digestive system > Stomach > Rumen...
ATTTTCTTTTCAAATCATTTGCCTCTTTTTCTTTTGCTACGATTTCATTCTCTTTCTTTACTTTCATCTCATCGGATAAGAAAACCACTTCTGTTTGGTAATTCTTATACAATGTCTTTGCTTCTTCGTTCTTCGCTTCTACTTCTTTTTGCCACTTTTCTGACACTTGTTTTAATTGCTCGTTGGCTGATTCATACATAGGAATATTCTTCAATACATATTCCATGTCAATAACAGCAACTTTTTGTGCTGATGCACATAGTGCAGTTCCTAAAACGACTATTGCTAAAAATAACTTTTTCATACGCTATCTATTTTATCACGTTGTATATATTTGTCGATTAATAATTTGTCTAAAATTCTTGACCGATCACAAAGTGGAAGTTGTGTCCTCCTTCGCCTGTGACGTATGGCTCATCAAATCCATATCCCCAATCAACTCCGATTAATCCTAACATAGGAAGGAAGATACGAATACCTGCTCCTACGGATCTTTTTAAATCGAATGGATTGAAGTTCTTGAAATCCATCCATGCATTTCCTGCATCAGCAAATGCTAAGAGATAGATGGTGGTAGTGGATTCCATCATAACAGGATATCGTAATTCTAGAGAGAGTCTGGAATATATGTTTCCTGCTTGACGGTCTGATATAGGATCTGTCGGTGTTAGCGAACCGTTTTTGTAACCGCGGATCTTGATGGCGGTAGTAGCGTATGTGCTGCTATAACCTGTCATACCGTCTCCTCCTACATAGTAACGTTCGAATGGAGAACGTCTCTTTTCGTTATAATAGCCTAAGAATCCATATTCCATACGTGTCATCAACACCAATTTCTGATTAGCTGACAATGGGGTGAATGTTTGTGCTTTAAATTCTACTTTATAATACTCTACCCATTTGTATAGCTCTTCCTGCATCTCGGCATACTCGGTTTCAGACAAACCTCTTCTTTGGTCATCGTCTGATCCGTTCCTGTACCTCGTCACCAATTCTGAAACACGATCATTGTTCTTAAACAATGAGTATGGCGGAGTCATCTGTAGCATTAAGGAGAGTTTGGAGCCTCGTCTTGTGTAGTATGGATTGTCTATAGAGTTTCGACTCCATGTGCATGACAGACTAAGATTGTTGGCATGTCCGTCCGAGATTTCAAGAAGTGTCCACTTTTGTAACGCATAATGGCGGTAGGCTAATTCACCATAGATGGAGAAGAAGTCGTCTGGCCAGTTCAATCGTTTTCCGATGCCCACAGATCCACCGATAGTCATAATGTATTTATTAGGATCTGCTGAAGCGGCATAGTCGTAATTGTTGTCATTGTAATAGAGACTATTGGTATAGTTCTCACTCCAATAGCGGGTGTTCACACCTGTTTGTTTTGACCAGTAGATAGATGAAGAAAGACTTGTAGGTCTCTTGCCTCCTAACCAAGGCTCCAAGAAAGAGATACTTGCCGAGGTATAGTAACGGGCATTTGTAGAGAATCCTAACGATAATGTTTGTCCGTCACCCTCAGGCAGTGGATTATAAGCCTCTTTGTTGAATATATTCTTCATGGAGAAATTGGTGAATTTCAGGCTGAGTGTTCCAACGACACCTGCCGAACCATATCCGAATGACACTTCGGCTTGATCATTCTTCTTCTGTTCTAGATTATAGATAATATCTACTGTTCCGTTTTCAGGATCTGGCACAGGTCGAATGTCCATTTTCTCTGGATTGAATTGCCCTGTAGCAGCCAATTCACGTGCAGATCGTTGCAGATCTGAACGACTGAATAGTTGACCCGGCTTTGTGCGAAGCTCTCGACGGATTACATGTTCGTATATCGCATTGTTTCCTGTAATGACAATATTGTTGATGGTAGCCTGCTGACCCTCATAAATACGAAGTTCTATATCAATGGAATCGCCTTCGACATTGGTCTCTACAGGTTCGACATTGAAGAAGAGATAACCATTGTCTAGATATAGATTGGACATGGCATCTTCGTCTGTCGTCAAACGATTGTTGAGTAGGATTTGATTATAAACATCTCCTTTCTTGATTCCCAACACTTTGCTTAGTTCATCGCTGGAATAGATGGTGTTTCCAACCCAAGTGATGTTTCTGAAATAGTATTTCTTCCCCTCTTCAAAGTTCATGTATATATCTACACGATTCTTTTTCTTTGGACAATTCACCACGCTGTCGCTTGTCAACGTAGCATCACGGAATCCAAATTCGTTGAATTTGTCAATGGCAAGACCTTTGTCGTTTGCGTATTCTTCTTCAATGAATTTTTTCGATTTGAAGATTGTCTTGATACTTCTCTCCTTTGTCTTTTTCATTGCACGTTTGATTCGGCTCGTCTTCATCTCGTTGTTTCCAGAAATGAAGATTTTATGAACCTTCACTTTCTTACCTTTGTCAATGTTTATAACCACATTGACATTACCAGGGTGTTTATTGTCATCTTGTGCCACAAGAGATATTTCTGCGTTTTGATAGCCTTCACCGATGTAATGTTTCTTGATAGTCGCTTTGGTTCGAACAATCAGGTTCGGTGTTAATTGTCCTCCTTTTTTTATTGGAAGAGAAGAGATGATATCCTCTTTTTCACGGTCTTTGATACCGTCAATGATAATATCTGAGATGCGGGCTCTTGATTTTAGGTCGATGTTGAGCCATATCTTTTCTCCGTCAGTTTTTGTGGCGAGGATTTTCACATCGCTGAACAATCCCTGTTTCCAAAACTTCTTGATGGCTTTGCTGATTTGTTCTCCTGGTACTTTTATTTTTTGTCCTTTGGAGAGCCCAGAATAACTTATGATGACAGATTTGTCAAATTTGCAGTTTCCAGACACTGTGATGTCTGCAATTTCATATTCTTTAGGCGTGTCGGTGTATTCGATGTTGGGCACATACGTTTTAGCATTATTATCCGTTATTGAAGGGGCGGATAACGTATCGCCTACAATCACGTTTGAAGAATCTGAAATAGATTCTTGTGCAGTGATGTTTAGACATCCGACAGAGAGAAGTAGTATATAAGATAAAAATCGATTCATCGTTGATTGAGGTTAAGAAAGCTGTTCACTGGTTTTGCCAAATCGACGTTCTCTTTTTTGATAGTCGATGATGGCATCATAAAATTGCTCCTTCTTAAAGTCTGGCCAGCAGATGTCAGTGAAATAAAGTTCTGAATAGGAGAGTTGCCACATGAGGAAGTTACTGATTCTATATTCACCGCTGGTGCGAATCAAAAGATCGGGGTCAGGAATACCTTTTGTGCTAAGGTAATTAGCAAAAAGTTCATCGTTAATATCGGCTGTGGATATTTTACCTTCTTTTGTGTCCGTGGCAATGTGCTTAACGGCTTCGATGATTTCCCAACGAGAAGAGTAACTTATGGCAAGAACCAATTTTAGTCCCGTGTTCTTTTCTGTCAGTTTCATTGCATCATGAAGATTGACGCATGTCTTTTCTGAAAGTCGGCTCCAATCACCTATGACGATTAGGCGAACATTATTTCTGCTGATTTTCTCAATGTTATGTTTGAGCGCAGAGGAGAGAATTTCCATTAGAGCATCCACTTCAGCTTTCGGACGATTCCAATTCTCTGTTGAAAAAGCATAGAGCGTGAGGTATTCGATGCCAAGCTCAGCAGCAGCTTCTGTCACTTTGTCAACAGAATCGACACCATTCTGATGTCCGAACACTCTGTCGTGACCATGCTGTTTAGCCCAACGTCCGTTCCCATCCATGATGATGGCTACATGACGGGGAAGTCTCTTTTTGTCTATTTGATCTATATGCGTCATAGTCTAAAATTGTAATGTGCGGCATGCCCCTTTCCTTCTTAAGAAATCCACTGAAAAAAAGAGATAGGCACATGTGTAGTAATCATTGTTTTTTATCCATGAATGTCCCATCTTGTATGGATCATTCAATATCTTGTTGTGAACATTTGTGACATCAAAGTCATCCACAAATAATTTTCTCATTGACCATTCAACACCTAAGTTGAGTCGTTCACAAATCTTGAATTTGTATCCGACTCCGAATGTGAGATTGAATGTCAGCTGACTTCCACTCCATTGATCATAGATGGTAAGACCTGGCCCTATTAATATATAAGGTGTGTGTCTCTTCATCTCTCTGTCCCAATAGCTCATACCATATTTCAGGAAATTATGCTCTACATGGAGTCCTATATCCCAGAATTTCTGAGTGAAGTCGGCTTGCTGACCTTTCGGAAGTAGATTTTCAAAGTTACGGGTGTCTCCAGATGCACCTCCTCGGATCACATTGACTTTCAACATGCACCGGTCCGTGATATGCGCACGGATAAATCCACCGAACGCTACATGGTTCTCTATGAAAATCTTCGTGGAGTTGGCATCCCCATTGTAATAGGAATCTCCTCCTAATATGCCAAATTCTCCTATATATCGAGCTTGTGCATTTACATGAAATGACAAACATAGGAATATGCTTGTAAATAGGATTGTCTGAAGTATTCTTTTTATAAAGTACATTTTCTTTTTTTATTTAGTGTAACGAAATACTTATGCTTTTATTTTGCAAAAGTGTCGTTATTTAATTTTTTTTAGGATTTGCCTATAATTAGCCAAATTCTAAAATCGTGCGCAAATTTAAAGAATAATTTTTAGTATAAAAAAAATACACACTTCGTATTTGAGAAATTCATGTGGATTTTTCGTTTATTCATCATTCTTGTCTTTATCTTTGCATGTATGGCTGGAATTTATGTGCATATACCCTTGTGTGGAAGTCGCTGTTATTACTGTGATTTCTATTCTTCTACTTATCATGGAAATAAAGAAGATTTGTTGCAATCAATTCGTAAAGAGTTGACTGACAGGAAAGAATATTTGAAGGGCGAAGCAATTCGAACGATTTACTTTGGGGGTGGTACACCTTCACAGTTGAGTGTGATGGAGATAAAATCCATTTTGCAGGTGATTGAGGATACGTATGATTGCTGTGTTGAGGAGATTACATTGGAGGCTAACCCGGAAGATTTGTCGTTGGACTATTTGCATGCATTGAAACGTTATGGCATCAATCGATTGAGTTTAGGCATTCAAAGTTTCAAACCTGATGATTTACAAATAATCAATAGACGACACACGGTGGCAAAGGCAATAGAATCGGTAAGGATGGCTCAGCAATGTGGGTTCGATTCTATCAGCATAGACTTGATTTATGGGTTGCCGAATCAGACATTGCTGGATTGGCAGTATAATCTTCAGCAGGCAATTGAACTGGGGGTACAACATATCTCTGCTTATAGTCTGACGTTTGAAGAAGGTACTATGCTGACGAAAATGCGTGATAGGGGAGAGATACAGGAGGCGGATGAGGAGTTGAGTTTTGAGATGTTTAAATTGTTGAGACATACGCTTTCTGAGAATGGGTATGTGCCTTATGAAATCTCTAATTTTGCCCTTCCTGGCTATGAGTCGAAACATAACTCATCGTATTGGAATTATGTGCCTTACTTAGGTGTGGGACCTTCCGCTCATTCCTTTGATGGACAAAGTCGTAGGTGGAATATAGCAAACAGCAGATTGTACATTTCAAAGATGGCGGACGGTGATACCTATTATAGTATAGAAACGCTTGATAACTTCACTCGTTACAATGAATATGTCATGACAGGGTTGCGAAAGAAAGAGGGAGTGGATATCGCAGTGTTGGAAAACCTTTTTGGAAAAGATTTGAAAGATTATTTTCTGCGGATGATTGATCCATATATAAAGGAAGGGAAGGTGATAAAAGAGGGGCAACGATACTATCTTTCGGAAGAGGGAATTTTTATTTCGGATTATATCATTGAGCAACTCTTTTGGATAGGGTAATGTGCGTTTTATAAATTCGCCATATAAATAAAAGTTGGTATATGTACAACACACCTAAATTATTAATTGACATTAATCAAGAAATAGATGGGGGGGGTAATTTTTATCAAAAATATTTGTCTCGTTCATAAGTAGTGAATACTTTTGATAAGTTGTTTGTTATGAGCAACAATTTGGCAAATGGTTTCCATTATTACAGAATGACATGTTATTTGAATTTTAAATTTTAAAAAATATGGATATAGTTAAGAGAATTTTAGTGGCTGGGCTCTTTTTAGGTGGCGTTTTGTGTGCAAATGCGACCGTGCGATATATGACGGTAGAGCATAAGAGTGGTAAAAAGTGTAGTTTTCTCCTTGATGATAATCCTGTGGTAACATACAGTGATGGTAATCTTGTGGTGAATGGTAGTGCTACTACAAGTTATGCAATTAGTGATGTAAAAGACTTCCATTTTACGGTAGGAGACGAATCGGGTGTGAAAAATATCGAATCCGATTTGTTGCGTATAATTAATGTAGATGATAAAACTATACGGATTGAGAACGCACCGGTTAATATAGAGGTGATGATGATGAATATCAATGGAATATTGGTCTGTACTACGTTAACTGATTCTAACGGTACAGCTGTTCTCACATTGCCTGAGCATAAAGGGCTCTATGTGCTTTCCGTTGGAATGCAATCAATTAAATTGATACGTAAATAATTAAAAGAAGAACTGGCATGAAAAAAATTATACTATTAGTAATGGCCATTGTGTCATTTGCATTTATGGTGAATGCGGTAACATATACATATATGAGGGTGAAAATGAATGATAATCAAGTCTTCTGTTATGGTGTTGATCAGGTGGAACGAATTGATTACGAAAATGATACGATAAATGGTGTAAGATATATGTGTGCAAAAACTAAGGATGGTAAGGTGAATAAGTATGATGTGGAAAATGTTGCTGCCGTAGATTATAAAGAAAACACCTTTACTGTTGATACCACGGGAACCGCTGCCGAAGGTGTGACAATCAGTGGTAGTGTAGATGGCTATTCTTATGTGGATTTGGGTTTCTCTAATGGTATTTTGTGGGCAACTTGTAATGTGGGTGCGACAAAACCGTATGAATATGGAGATTATTTTGCGTGGGGTGAAACAGTTCCAAAACAGGTTTATGGAGTGAAAACATATTTGTGGTGCGAGGGTAAAAATTATACTTTAACTAAATACAATAATGATTCTTTTTTTGGACGTACCGACAATAAGCGAACGTTAGAGCCGGAAGATGATGCGGCGACAGTTAATTGGGGGGATGAATGGAGAATGCCAAGTGAAGGCGAATTGAATGTGTTGTGGATTAATTGTGATTGGGAATGGACGGATAACTTTAACGGCACTTCTAATTCGGGATTTATAGGGACATCAAAGTACAATGGCAATACTATTTTCCTACCAGCGGCTGGGGCATTTTATGACTCCATTCCTCCGTCATCTCATACAACAGGTGATTATTTTTCTTCTGATGTGACTTGGCCTCAGGGATCAGATAATGCACTTCGTTTACAAGCTTCTAAATCATCAGATAATGTGGTGAGGATGAGTGTAAAAAGTGCTTCTCGTTATTATGGATTTAGTGTTCGTCCTGTTTATAAGAAAAAGTATAATGTGAGGTTTTATGGAATGAATGGAGAACTTATCAGTAGTCAAAGAGTAGAAGTAGGACGTTCTGCAAAGAAGGTGGATGCTCCATATTTGCAGGAATACGTGTTTACTGGATGGAGTGACTCTGCATTTACTAGTGTGAATTCGGATATGGATATTTATGCACAATATGAAATTGCGGAGGTGGATGGCCATGCATACGTAGATCTTGGCTTGTCAAGTGGCAATAAGTGGGCGACATGCAATGTGGGTGCTTCAAAGTCTGTTGAATATGGAGATTACTTTGCTTGGGGTGAAACAAAATCCAAGAAAGATTATAGTTGGGAAAGCTATAAATGGTGTGAGGGTTCGGATTCTACGTTGACTAAATATACGGATAATGTCTTTGATTTCAATAGTATAACACTTTTCTTGGAATCAGAGGACGATGCGGCAACTGTCAATTGGGGTAATAACTGGCGTACTCCGAACGATGATGAGGTTTATGAAATGGTAACTGGTTGCGAGTGGACATGGACATCTAATTATAATGGAAGTGGAGTTGCAGGGGAAATCGGTAGGTCTAAGACTAATGGAAATGTTATTTTTTTTCCTGCATGTGGATACTATGATTCAACAGAATTAAAGGAAATGGGTTATTATGGGGGTTATTGGATGTCAGAACTTCCTTATAGCAATCCATATGGTTGGGGATTCACCAACTCAAAAGCACCATACAGAACTGAAGTTCTTCGTTACATAGGACGTTGTGTTCGTGCAATAGTGAAAGAATAAAAATTACTTAAAAATTTTCAAAAATGAAAAAAGGGTTTACGTTAGGACTATTTTTGATGTTATTAGTCCATTTTAATATTCAGGCTGAGACGGAGTTTGTCGCTTATATAGGGGGCGATTCAATTGTGTTTTCTGAGATGAGTGAAATATACAATTTGTTTAAAGAAAACGAAGTAGATTCATTTGCTGTTCGAGGTGAACTGACCTCTGAAGCGGCTGAACGCATTTTCTCTTATGGTAAAAAAACGAAATATGTAATGGATTGGTCAAAAGCTATTTTTGTTTCCAGAAGATATAATTTGGACGTTTATCCTGATGGTTGGAAAAGTTTAGAGAAATTTTATTTCCCTGAAGAAAATCCAAATAAATACAAAATGGATTTGGATAGAGCTTTTGGTAAATCTATGAAATTAAAACACATTTACAATTTTGAGAAGCTAACATACATTGAATCTCTCGATTTCGAGTCGTTCAATGATTGTTACTCTTTGGATAGTATTATACTGACAAAAAATGTGGATTCCAGTGCAACAATTAGTACTTATTTTGGTCAGTATACCCCTGCAATTTTTGTGGTTGATAGCGCTTTGTATGTGAAATCGCCAGAGAGTTTCAGGAGATGTTCTAATTTGGTGACTACATTCGATTCCATTGCTACGGCTGATTATGTTGTTTTAAATGATAATACGATTTGTCCTCTTTTAACGGTTCCGCGTGGTATTATAGCAAATGACACTATATGGAAAGTAGGAGAGTCTTTTGATACAGCAGAAACATTATCGTGTGAGGAAATGAGAAAGTATAAGTTGCAAGATGGACAACATGTCTGGTGTGGTTTGAAAAACGAATGTATAAAAGAATATAGATGGAAGGAACTGATACCTCATGCTGAACTTATGGTTGTTAGATATAGTGGTGGAAAATTTACGGTCCATTCGTTTGATTCTTGTGCCGATTCTCTCTATTTAGGCTTGGATTCCATTAAGATTGTAGGAGCCATTCGTCAGAGTGAAATGGATTCGATAGAAAAGATAGTGCAAATGAAGAATGCATCTATAAAATGTTTGAATATGTCTGCCGCCTATTTTGCAGAACCGCTTCAGGTCAAATTGTCTAAATCACCTCTTCGAAAAATTATATTGCCATCAGACACTTGTCGGTATGAGATTAATTTGAAAAGAGCATTTGGATCTTCGGAAAAATTGAAGGTGGTGGAAAATTTGGACAAACTATATTTTATTACGAATCTGGATTCTACCTTCTATTATTGTGTAAATTTAACTAGTGTCATTTTGCCAGATACATCTATGCATATAGATTCTTTGTATTTTACATTTTGTTGGTGTGATTCTTTGAAAGAAATTAAAAATTTTGATAAGATAGAGAATATTCGTTATATGGCATTCACATTTGAAAGATGTAAAAGTTTAGAGTCCATTACTTTTTCAACCCAAATGGATAGTTCTGTATATATGGGATATGATGTGTTTGAAGATTGTGAAAAATTATCGCAAATTATTAATTTTGATGGTGTCAAAATTAATGACTTGGAAAATGGAGTTTTCAAAAACTGTAAAAGTTTATCAAAAATAGAGTTGAATATAAATAAGAAAACTCAGTATGCGTATAAGAATTGTAGTAATTGTTCTACTGCAGCATTTACAGAATGTAATGCAAGCATCTATCTAGTTAATGGATACGAGGATACTCCACGATGGATTTGGAGTGCCTCAAATATTGTGTATCCGATTGATTCATTTAATGCACATTTCAATAGTGAGAATGGAAATCTTCTCGTAAGAGAATTGTCTCCAAAATATTGTGCCATTCATGATACCGTATGGAAATTAGTAAAGGGGGAAACAGAGGTAATAGTAAAAGATATTCAAGGAGTGAACAAAGATGAATATGACGCGCTCTATTGTGGAATAAAAAATGATTCCATGCCAGATTATGTTTGGTGTAAGAATCAACTCTATTGGAACAAAGGCAACTGTGATAAATATGTTATTTATACAATTTCTGACTTAGTTAAGTCGTTTGTGCCTTTTGAAAAGCTACAACCGGGACAACTGCATTCGGTCGACACAATTATTACGTTTGGAGACTTGAACAATGATGATATTATCAAGTTGAAACAGTCACTCCAATTGGTTAAAGGGAATTCGACATTAGGATGTGTTAACCTTAAATGTGCTGATTTCAGTAACTCTCGAATAGAAGTGACGGATGGATTTGTAGGCTTTTTCCGAGGTGATTCTCTTTTAAGTGAAGTGAGATTTCCAAAAGAAAAAATTACAACTCCAGTTGATTTAAGTAGCACATTTGAATCTTCTGGATTTGCAGTATTGCCTGATGCTCGTAGATATTATGGTATAAAAACAGTGGATTTGAGTTCTTTTGAAAATATTACTTGCATGTATAAAACCTTTTATTCATGTACGGTTGAACAAGTGAAGTTCTCAGAAAAAGAGAATAACAACAAAGTGAGTTTCTTATTAGCTTTTGCCCTCTGTCGGTTAGATTCTTTAGATTTGTCTTCCTTTTCACGAATTTCTGATTTGACGGGTGCCTTTTACTGCTGTGATAATTTGGAACATGGCCATGGAATACGATATATAAAATTTTCGGACAAGGAAAACCCGCTTTCTGTTTCTATGGCTCAAACTTTTTCGGGAGCTGGATTCAGTACAAGTGAGATTATCAATTTTGACAAGTTCACGAATGTAAACAATTACATAGCTACATTTCAAAATGTGAATTTTTTTGATCATGCATGGTTAGATACGATTCGATTTGGAACTGATCCAAATCAGATATCCTCAGATTCTTTGGCATGGACGTTTATACAAACAGAGAAAAGAATAATAAAGTATCTTCCTGATGGTGTGGACTCATTACCAAAAAGTTGGCGAGGCTACCCTGATTTCGTGGTTCCAATTACAATTAATCCAACGGGATGGTCTGTAGATTCTTTATTATCCGATTTCTTCTCTCTCCCAGAGTTTGGTCCAACGTATGCCTATATCTCAGACACTACATGGTATTTGATTTTGAATGACTATTTGTTACCATGGTTACAAGAGTTTGGATTCAGTAATGCCTCTTTACATTCGGGATTGATGGCACCTGCTTCGTCATCGCAATATATGGTGGTCGATCCTGAAACTGTAAATATCTCTGAATATATGGACGATTATACGTTGGCTTGCGTGGTTTCTAATCCTAAATACAAGACGCTGGTATATGATGTTAATTTAAAAGATCTATTGGGCAATGGTGTTTCTGATATTGAATATGATGCTGATTGTCGTATCTTTACAGAACAAGGTGCAATTGTTGTGTCCCCATCATCAGAGATGGAAGTAAAGGTGTATGATCTCTTAGGAAAACTTGTTCGCACATGTGTTGCTGAAAAGGATCAGGAGACGAAAGTGACTGTGCCAAGTGGCGTATACCTTGTAAAATGTGGTAATTATCCAAGCAAAAAGGTTACCGTCAAATAAAAATATGAGTGAGTGTTATATTCGCAATTTTACTTGCGAAGTTATATTATAAAGACGTTTTATTCAAGAATTTATGAGAAACAAGGGTTTAATTACAGGACTGGGGACCATTTTAATCAGTGCCGCAATATATGCAGACACCCCATATAATCTGCATGTATGGTTAAAAAATGGAGAGTTAAAAACGTATGACATCAGTCAGGTGGATAGTATCACATTTAAGGAAAGCTACGAGCTAACGTATAAGCCATTAAATGATTGGACGTTTTTGCCTGATGCACCAGAGGCAATTCCTCTTTCTCTCACCAACGAGCAAAAAGAATATGTCCGTTCAGGAAATGAGTTCGCAAAAAAATCATTCTATTTGATCTGCAAGGACTCTACACTAAAAAAACTGGAAGGTTATGAAAATTTGTTCTATTCGCCTATCAGTCTGCAGATCGCTCTTGGATTGTGTGCCAATGGTGCATCGACTCAAGGTATAACTGAGATTGCCAATGCCTTTGGAATTGAGGGGGCAAACCCACTTGAATCGATGAACGATTATTTCAATAAGGTGATTCTTTCACTCAACTCGTCTGTCGATAGTGTCACTCTTAAGGTTAATAACTCATATTGGCCGATGGTTGGTGCCACAGTAAAAGAGCCATTCCTTACTACGGCACGTGAAAAGTATTATGCCACGGTGCGCCATTTGGATTATGCTCATAACCCAGAGGCAGCAAAAGACACCATTAAGTGTTGGGCGGCTCTTGCGACCAATAATTGTATTCGGGATCTAGATCCTCCAATAGATGAACTTACTACCGCATGTATCGGCAATGCGGTCTATTTTAAAGGACTTTGGGCTGCGCCTTTTTCCGATTATGGAACAAGTACAGATACCTTTTATCAGGCATCCGGTACCCCACAACTTGTTGATATGATGAAAAGTGATGAGGATTTTTCTTTCATGTATGCTCAAACCGATGATTACCAGATGGTGGCACTCGATTATGGTTCTTGGGTAGATGATGGTGTGGGAAATATGCGTCCTGGGAATGATGGCGGCACCTACAGCATGGTGATTGTTTTGCCGGCAATGGGCAAGGATTTGGATGAAACGTTCAATAACATCAATTGGGATAGCATTGGCATGAATATGAAAAGAACCGCTGTAGATTTGCGCCTCCCTAAGTTCGACTTCAAGAATAAATTAAAATTGGTAGCATACCTCAAAGTGTTGGGCATTCTGGATATTTTCGGGGGCCTTCCTAATGCTCTTGATGTAGGAGAAAGAGTGTCTAATGTTCTTCAGGATAGTTATGTCAAGGTAGATGAGAATGGAACGGAAGCAGCTGCTGTTACGCTTATAGTTGATAGAGCTACGGGTATGCATGATCCTATAAAATATACAGAGATGAAGGTCAATCGTCCGTTTGGCTTCGTCATTCGAGAGAGGGAATCAGGCATGATACTATTTATGGGTAAGGTGACGAAGATCTAGGATCCACAATAAAAAACAGCTTGCAGGCAGAATGCTTGTTTAGCGGAAAGGGTAGAGCCGATGTGTAGAATCGTACATATCGGCTCTATTGTTTTTTCTCGTCTGTTGAGGCTATGAAAATGTCTTTGGGAGAAATAAATATATTTTTTACCTTTGCAGGGTAAAATTTATAAAACATGTCGCTTGCTATATTTCCAGGAAGTTTTGATCCCTTTACGGTTGGTCATTATTCAGTAGTGATGAGAGCATTGTCATTTGTTGACAAGGTGATTGTCTCTATTGGTGTGAACGAAGCTAAAAAAACATTGTTCAGCGTAGAGAAACGAGAAGAAATTGTCCGAAAGGTATTCAAAGACGAACCACGCGTGAGTGTGAAGAGTTACGATTGCTTGACGGTCGATTTCGCCAAACAGATGGGGGCAACCATCATCTTGAGAGGTAGTCGTTCCATTCAAGACTTTGAATACGAACGTACGATTGCCGATGCCAACCGTCATATATCTGGAATAGATACGGTGTTGTTATTTACCGAACCGCAACATTCGTTCATTAGTTCGACGGTGGTGCGTGACGTATTGAAGTATGGAAAGGACATCACCTGTTTTCTGCCACCTAATGTGACGGAAGAAGATTTGAGGTTTTAAACTGAATTAGAGAAATTAGAAAAACTACAAGATATAAATTCATCACGACATAATTATCAGTGATGTTTTTCATAAAATGGCAAAATCCTGTACACACACGTGTTTATATTTTCATGTAGGGCATGTTTTATGGATACTCCAATTTTGTCAGGCTTTTTTTCGGTCAGTCCTAAAATGGGTTTTCTGTGTCCTTGATCTGGTACGTCTTCGTCTATTAAAAGTGAATTACAAAATCTAGTGCAATGTTTCCTGTTGTTGATGTTCTTGCACAGAGATTTTCTGAAACATATTTAGTGTTGGAGATGTAATGACCAATTTTGGCGAAGAAAGGTTCTCCGTTGAATGAGTCGTGCGATAGTTCTTTATGCTCTATCATCTCTTCCGCATGATAGGTTGCTGTGTCATAAAGTTCCTTCAGAGGAGTGAACATTGGCATGCTTTTGGTTAGTTCCAAATCCTCATAAAGCGAACAAATATTGTCGTTATTTTCACCTTTGAGATAAGGCGTTATGTATTCTTCGCCGAATTTCTTTCCTTCAAGTTTTGCCAGATTACACAGGAGAATCATTCTTTTCTCATCTTTGGTACCCTGTTCATTTCCTTGGTTGTCGGTATTGTTATGGACTCTTTCATTGTAATTGTCGGACTCTGTGTCTATCTCATCCTCCCTGTAGCAAAATAAACTGATGCAAAGGCATACGGATAAAAGGATGGAGAGTGTTAGAAAGTTAATCCTTTTCGTGATTTATTCTTTTGTGCGTTTTTATGGGTGCAGGGGTTAACTAAAAAAATGAAATAGATAAATGAAGGGGTATAAAAGAGTAACTATAGAACCCATTATAATATTTCAAATAAGTTTTGATTTGTACGTCACCTAAAATCAGGGGATCGATATTTGTAAAATAATGATAATAATCAAGAAGATATGGGGGGGGTAGATTTATGTCATAAAATTAGATGATATGAAAAATATTTAGCTTAATTTTGGAGAGTTGCCCATGACGGACAACTATTCAGTTTTCGATTTAACGGGTTCTTGCGAATGCTGAAAAATGAATTTATAGAACCTATTGTTATTAAAAATGAAATCATATCGTTTTTTTGAGAGATGTATTTCTCTTTTCGTTGTTATGTCATTATTTGCTCTTGCCGGATGTGGTGATGAAGAAGAACCAGTGGAAGAAAGTGTGAAAAAAACAGAATTGACAGAAAGTGGAAAAATTGGTGAATATGCTTATGTTGATTTGGGATTAAGCGTCAAGTGGGCTACGTATAATGTTGGTGCTAAAAAAATCACCGAAAGAGGTGATTTGTTTGCGTGGGGCGAAACAGATGCCAAAGATTCGTATGTGACACGGGAAAACTCTGAGACAATCACGTATAAATATTTTGTAGAAACAGGATTAGAATATCCTTCTGTTTATGCGACAAAATATAATACAGATCCTACCAGCGTTTATTATGACAATAAATCGGTTTTGGAAAAAGAAGATGATGCGGCATCATTTATTTGGGGTGATTCATGGCGTACCCCTACATTTGACGAGTTTAATGAGTTGATGGAGAATACGGATGAAGTTGTGGAGAAAAATTATGAAGGAAGTGGTGTAACGTGTTTGGTCTTAACATCAAAGGTAAATGGAAATAAGATCATATTCCCAATGGATACACATTCTAATTTCTTTGGTACTGAAGAAATAACAAATATGTCATGTTGGACATCAACAAAATCATCAGAGACGGATGTCGATTGGAGAGCGTATGTATTTACTAATAGCTCTAACTATTTGGACTGGAGTCGTGATTCACGAGATGGACGACATACCGTTCGTGCAGTATCAGAGTAGAAGTAATAATCATTTAGCACAACGTATTTTTTTTGTGCTAAATTAACTTTTTTATCGAATGGAAAAGCCTCATACAAAGAGGCTTTTTTTATGTTAAAAGTTAAGATATCAGTCCTTCCGTTCTTTTAGTCAAAAATTGAATTGTGTAAATGATGAAGTTTTAATGTTAGATTACGAGCGAAGTATTCAAGAAGGTTGCGAAAATCCTAATGCAAAAAATTTTTTATTTAACTTTTTTTATATATTTGCATAATGGATATAGTATTTCGTTTTACCATTATTACAACTAGTGGAAGAAACCATAAAGTTGTATGCATACATAGAAATTTTTGAAACATGTATAAGTTAAGATTTAAAACAGTATTATTAGGATTTTTGTTGTTGGCTGTTGATGTGTGGCATAGTTATGCACAACAGGCATATAATCCATCGCTTTTTATCAATACAGAGATAAACACGGGAGATCCTGCATACCCATTTCCCCAATTCCTTGAATATAAGGGAGGTGGAAAATCATTAGCGAAGTATAATGCGGAAGGTGTGACGCATGCTGATATGGAAAAGGCAATGAGAGAAGCATACGAGATTATGATGCATAGATGTCGCTACATGGGAGGAACTCATTGTGGTGTTAAATATATAACCTTTAATCATGGAAGTGTTCCTCATAATTACGGAACATTTGTGTCGGAAGGTGATGGATATGCACTTCTAGCAGCTGCCATATTTGCGGATCAGAAGACATTTAATGGTCTGTATATGTGGGTACACGACAATAGATTTAGTGGAACGCCTCGTTTTCAGGATGGAAGGATGCTTAGAGCCAATGACGATGCGTTTGCCGGGCCTTATTTGGCAGGATGGCAGTGTGATGAGACTACAACATCCATGTCTCCGTGTCACTCGGCAACAGATGGTGATGTGGATATAGCTATGGCTATGTTGATAGCATATAAACAATGGGGTGAATGGATGAAGCAAGATGGGGAGATTGTAAAAGACTATGCAGGTAACCCAATATCTTTGAAATATGAAGCTCAAAGAGTAATCGGAGCATTGGTAGATACCATTGGACAGATAGACAAGGGAAGTCATCAACTTACGGGAATGATCAATGGTGTCATTGGTATAGATGGATACGAAAAAAGAGGAAATTCATGGGGAGAACTTACTAGATGGCGTTTTACAGATGAAGCGAACGCTATGTATCCTGGTGTGAATGGTCCTTATAATGTTGGACCTAATCTATATGGAATTTATGGAGGAAACTATATTGACTATGATGCACCTTCTTATTTTGAGGAATTTTGGCGTTGGCTGAAAAATGGTGATGGTGTGGATGAAAAAAACAAAGCAGCTGCCGAATGGGAAATACATCAATTTAAACGAGCGGCAGCATCGGGAAACTGGTTGAATAAAAAAGCTTATGATAAAGGATATTATGCTTCTATTGGTAGAGTTGAAATGACTACTGATGGAGATCCAACATTCGATGTGTACGTTGATGGAGAGGATTTTAGATATGCATGGCGTCATCTTATGGATTACTTATGGCATGGAAATGCTGATTATGATTGGGATCCAAAGAAACATCAGGTGATTGATGGTGTGAACACGTCTGAGCGTGACATGGGTATCCGCCACGCAAAACTACTAAAGGAACCAAGTGAAAAAGGATCTGTTATTTGTTCTAAAATGGGAGCATCTCCAGATCCAGGACAGCCACAGTGGTTCGGTGTCTCTCAAATACCTCAGCAATGGGCATTGACTGGAGCCATCACTTCAGCATATCACACGAACTATTCTGTGGGAGCGGGATCACCAGCTGCCGTTATTTCAGAAGATTTGGAGTTGCTGGCAGACATCTATCGTCAGTGTGAAATCATGTGGGATGGTAATAACACTGAGGTGGGATATTATGATGAAGAACGTTATATGGGTAGTACACCTAAATACTTCCATGGATGGTTCAGAACCCTTGGTATGTTAGTTTGTTCTGGAAACTTGGCCGCTCCTGAGGATATGAAACCAATAGCGAACGCTAAGGTTTATATGTCGGTTGATAAAACGTATGCTTATCAAGGCGATAATGTAAAATATGGTGTTCAATTTAGAAATTATGGTACTCTTGATGCAGAGGGAGTTGTGATAAAAACGAAACTCGACCCTAATTACCAATTTGTTAGTGCAACGGGTGGAGGTCAATATGATGCAGCATCTCACTCTATTAAATGGGAAATAGGGAAAATAAGCGGGTTCAAAACAGGTAAACTGGCCGCTACTATGGATTCTGTCTTTTTTGTTGTGAACGTTGCTGATACCCTAAACAAAAGAATTTGCTTGACTTCCACAATCTCAGGAGATAATTTTGAGGATTGGGTTAGTAATGAATATCCTAACCATGCCACTTATACAATGGAAAGAAACTGTGTTGATATCCTTGCAAGTAGATCGTTAAGTCTGAAAAAAACGGCTAGCAGGGCCAACATGAACCCGGGTGACGTTGTTTCCTTCACATTGGAATTTGAAAACAAATCGGAAGGAGACGACTCATGGATGAATGGAGGTAGAGATCATGTTCGCATATCATATGCTAATAATCCAAAAGTACAAACCAATTCCTTCTTACAGTTCTTCCGATTCTGGAATGATTCTTATGAATCTTACATTAATATGAGCAATTATAGAGTCTCATATTTTATGTATGATGCGGTGGCAAAAGGATTGTATGATGCATCAAGTAATCCGACGGGGTGGACATTTAAAATTGGAAATCAACAAGATATGGATAAGTATGGATATAATCCTCCAGAAGGGCCTTGTACTTTCTCATATCAGAAAATACCTCAGGGTGAGGATGAATATGGTAAATGGAATCAGCGTTTGATGATTCGATTTGCAAATGTCTTGATGGCTCCATCTACCCACGTGTATGATAAATTGAATGGTGCTTATTTATGTCATAAGGGTGTGTATGGACCAGGATTGATACGTGCAGACCTTTCATCTAATCCAGCTGCAGATATACAAGATAGATTGCTTGATGATTGGTCGTATGATGGAAACATCATGACTTCTGACAATACGGGACAGTTTGAAAGTTTTTATCCTGTTACTCCATGTTGGGCTGATGTTGATAATCTTGGTTATGAGATAAATAATTTTTCAAGACATGTTTGTAGTCCATCTAAAGTGAAAAACTTCGATAGAGTCTTGGTAGAAGAATTTGATGGATATACATGGCGAAGAATTCAGGGTAGAGGACCTCTGCCTGGAAAAGAGGCCTACAATGTAACTATTGTTGATACGATTCCGTACGAACTTGAATGGATTGGATGGAAAGATAGTACAGCATTGAAGGATGATGCGGGTAACAAGATAAAGGCTAAGTATATTCCATCAAGTGAACCAACTAAATATACTGGTATCGTGAAATGGACAATACCAGAAATGCTTGTGGGTGAAAGTGATAAGTTGATATATACATGTAAGGCGAGAAATTTGGGTTGTCCAGATGTTCCAGATACTTATTACAAAAATGTTGCATGGATATGGTCTGATACAGATTCCCCAGATTCGTCTCAAGTGGAGTTGATGACAACATGCAATGAATTGCCTCCTGTTATTGACCCTCAAACCTCTTTGTTTAAAACAGCAGATAAGAGTAGAGCGGAAGTGGGCGATAATGTTTCTTACAAGGTAAAGTACATTAATAAAGATGGTACTCGTGTGGTGGCCGATTGTAAATCTACTGCTGGATGGAAAACATTAGGGTCTGGTTCTCTCCCTAAAGTTGGGAATAGTGGTTTGGTGATGTCAACCCAGAATGGCTCTTATTTTTGTGCACCAGAATATTCGTATGGTAAAGATGGAAATGTATTCTTGTCTGTCAAAGGAGCAAGTAATTCATCTTCTTTCTATGTTGTCTTCCGTTATACAAGTGGTACACCAGGCGATGCCAATTTTAAAGGTGTTTGTATCCAATTGAATATCAATAATGATGGACAGAATAATCTTGGATATACGTTATACGATGATGGTAAAGTAATAGAAAGTGCTGTTGGATATGGTCATAACACACAATTCCCTGGCGACAAGGATGAACCTACATTTATGTTCAAATTACAAGATGATCATCTGTATATGTATTGCAATGATGAGGAAGATGAGTGGACCAGTGTTATGAAGGATTGGAAGATAAAGTCTTCTTCTGCTGGATATTTTGGTGTTTACACAAAACAAAATAATGGTGATCCTCAGTTAACTAGTTTCATTACCGAGTTAGACTATGCCTTTAATGTTACTCTTTATGATGACCTTCCTGCTGAATTGGGTAATATAACTCATATCTCAGATGGCGGCTCGTTAAATGAATCTACTAAACGTATCACATGGCCTACTGTCGCTACTACTACCGCAACGGCTCTTGCTCCAGAAGATAGTGTGGTTTATACTTTTGATGCTGAAGTTGTTAACTGCAATAATTTTATCACCAACATGGGTCTCGCCACCGTCTATGGCCTTGATACGCTCAAAGTTCTTAATACTATCGAATGCGGTTCGGATGAGTGTAACTTGATTAAAGCGGATATAGTTCTGGACGAGACTTCTATTTGTGACGGTGATTCTACCTTGCTTCATGGATATGGTGATGATGGTAAGGATGGATCTCGTTTCTTATACGAGTTCTTCTTGAACGATGTGTCTCTTGGTAAGGCTTCTTATACTAGTAAAATCTATGTCAAGAAGGCTGGCTCATATCATGTGGTGGTGACAAGTCCTGTCGATCCTACTTGTTACTTGGTGAGTGATAAGGTTGAACTGATGATAAATGATAAGCCTGTTGGACCTGATTATTTGGTTGATCTCGTTTGCTTGAATTCTAAGGCTCTTGATAATGCAGGCTATAGAGCTATTGTGGCTGAAGTCTCGGATAGAGAGGCAGAAGGCTATTCTTTCGAATGGTATGCTAAGGATGGATCTATTCTTCCTGCAATGCCAAGCCCTGATAACGAGACATCTTCGGGTGATTATACGTATTTGTATAGATTGATTTCTGACAAGGGTTGCTACAGTGATACAGCAAAATTGTATTATCCAATCGTTGATACCATTGCATTAATGGCAGTTGATGTTGAAATGTGTCCTAAGAAAAGTGTGACGTTGAGTATGGATGCTGGTGATGTTGGTAACTCTTACAAGTGGAGTACGGGCGAAACAACACAATCAATCACAGTAAGTGAACCAAAGGTTTATTCTGTGGAGGTTACTACCCCTGATGGTTGTGTGTCTCGTGGTTCAACTGAGGTGATCGCTTTGGATTCAATACAGTTGAATCTGCTTGATGTTACGATCTGCCCTGGTCAGAGTGCTATTTTGGACGCAGGTTCTGACGGTACGAGCTACTTATGGAGCGACAACAGCACCTCCCAGACACTGACGACGGACGTTGCGGGCACCTACAGTGTTGTGGTGACGGCTTCGAACGGCTGTGAGTCACACGCAACGGCGACCATCACCGTGGCCGACAAACTGGAGGTGGATCTAGGTGCTGACAAGACGGTCTGCAAGGCAGACCTTCCATACGTGCTGGACGCAACGAGCAACTACGACAGCTTCGAGTGGAGCGACGGAACGACGGGACAGACACTGAGCGTCACGGAGACCGGCACCTATAAGGTGAAGGTGACGCAGGGTACGTGCAGCGGCGAGGGTGAGGTGACCGTCACAGTATCGACGGTGGACGACCCAGTCGTTGACCATACCATCGCTTACATGGTGTCCGACACGACATCCTCAGGCATCTTCAACAAGAGTCTGACGCAGCAGGACGCTACGGCGATCAGCTACGCAACGGGCACGACGCCAAAGTGGTACGATGAAAACAAGAACGAGC
>Ga0247610_10002401_pt1 | contig 21654 bp, 11 predicted proteins | sample 174DNAGHGhighgp2_FD_193483 | JGI IMG/M metagenome (GOLD analysis project Ga0247610, IMG submission 193483) | Sheep rumen microbial communities from Palmerston North, Manawatu-Wanganui, New Zealand - 1742 DNA GHGhigh gp2 | ecosystem: Host-associated > Mammals > Digestive system > Stomach > Rumen...
GTTACGCACCCGTGCGCCGGTCGTCAGCAGAGTATTGCTACTCCCTGTTACCCCTCGACTTGCATGTGTTAAGCCTGCCGCTAGCGTTCATCCTGAGCCAGGATCAAACTCTTCATTGTAAGAATTGTTCTTTTTACCTTTATTGACTCGTCTTCGTGTCCTCATCCTATCTATATAAGATGACTGACACACGCTATCTCTATCTTCTCATCATTTCAAATTTCTCTTGTTTTCTCTCGCCATCTCGTCCGGCGGAAAACGGGTGCAAAAGTACAACCTTTTTTCATTCCGACAAAATATTTTTTCAAAAAAAATTCACAACCGGCACTAACAACCTATTATCCAACACCATAAAATCAAAAAAAAATTATCGCCTTCGGCAAATACGTCCAAAAATACACGGCTTTTCGGCTCTTCCCTTTGTTAATTTCGCACCGTTTCCCGCAAAAAACGCCAAAAACAAGCATAAAATAAAATATCTCGCTGAAACACAGCGAGATAAGCAAAACCGACCATCTCAGCATACACTAGCCCATAACTACCTATGAACCAGTTACCAACTCCCTACCAACTCCTACCAAAGTCCTACCATGGTAGGAGTTGATACGGTGTTGGTAGGGTGATGGTACTGGGTTGGCAGGTCGAAGGGACGGAATTTGTGGAAAAGCAATCCTACAGAATTTAAATATGATAATATTATAAAATATTTTGCCGATAGTATTTATTTTGTATATTTGCAGATAAACAGAAATAAGTAACAAAATACTATCACAATGAAGCACAGATTATTAGGATTGATTATTATTGCCGTAGCATTGTTACAAACCCTTTCTATAAAAGCGCAGAGACCGTTTGCAACGCTGGAGCATGAAGGTACGATGACAGCGTACTATGGTTACGGAGCCTTCAAACAGGCCTACAATGCAGCTGCCGATGGAGATATTATCACATTGTCTCCAGGGACATTTGATGGTGAAGTAACCATCAGCAAGCCCGTCGTTATTCGCGGTGCCGGTATGTATAACGACACCCTCGCCGGCACCTCGGCGACAGTCCTTGACATTGACTACTACAAACCAGTTAATATCACTAACAACCGAGATTCAATTCTCAAACTTTCTTTCGAAGGTATCTACTTTAGCAGTGGAAACTTTACGATACAAAGCGCCAATGCCCCAATCTTCTCGAAATGCTACATAGAAACTCTTAGCGCCGAAAAACTGGAATACGGATTATTTATAAACTGCATTATTGCACGTGCCAATTATCAATCCGAATGTACGGCATGTTCTTTCGTAAATTCTGTAATTCTGACGGATCATGGTTCATCTCCCGCAAAACTACCTCTCGGGAGTACACTCACCAACTGTTTTGCATTCATGTGGAATTATGCATCATCAGCCGGCGAAACCGATGTCACAAATTACACCATTACAAATAGTGTGCTTTATTGTAACCAAAGTTACAATTTTACAATCAACAATACACTTGGTAGCTCATACAGTATAGGTATCAACGCCGCCTCTGGACGCAACTATTTCAATCAAGCCTACGCTCCATTTCATCACCTCCATAATTATAGTAGTTTACTTGCTGTTTTTAAGAATTTTGATGGCACCATCACAGCCAACTCCACCCTCGAATTGCAGGATAGCATTGCCAACACCATTCTTGGCAGCGACGGCACGCAGGTGGGTATATTTGGTGGCAGCTATCCGTTTAACCCGCGTGTGCAGAACTACAAAATCACCGTTCCCGCACAATCCAACGAGTCGGGGCAGCTCCCCATCACCATTCAGGCTATTACTGAAGACTAGCCGCACACTTATCACTATCAAATGAAGAGGCTGCTATTGTTGCTGCTGTTATGCATGTCGGGATGGGTCGTCCGAGGCCAGTCCGAATGCCGATACTGGTTTGACCAAAATCAAGCCAGCATCGTCTCTTCAACATCGGCCAATTCATCATGGACCATTCCTGTGGATGCCGGCGGACTTCAGGCCGGTTTCCATACCCTTTACCTACAGGTCCGCAATGGCACCAGCCCGTGGGACGCGCCAATGTCGTATGTGTTTTACAAGCCCAAACAATCAAGCAGCGCCGATGTTTACCAGTGCTGGTTTGACCAAAACTATGCAAACGCGCAGACTGGCATGGTAGGCACGGGTTTCACTCTTGACGTCTCCGCCCTCTTGCCCGGCTTCCACACAGTCTATATTCGTATCAGCCATGGAATGGAAGAACAACTCCAGAGTTTTATCTTCTATAAATCCCCCCTCCCAAACAGTACAGACCCTTACCAATGCTGGTTCGACCAAAACTATGCAAATGCACAAACGGGCATAGTAGGCACGGGCTTCGCACTTGACGCCTCCACCCTCTTGCCAGGCTTCCACACTGCCTATATCCGTATCAGCCACGAGGCAAAGGAACAATTGCAAAGCTTCATTTTCTACAAGCCGTCCCTCTCAAGCAGCACCGACGTTTACCAGTGCTGGTTCGACCAGAACTATGCCAGCCGCCAAACTGGCGCAGTAGGAACAGGATTCAACATCAATGTCTCTGCGCTGCAGCCCGGATTTCACACCCTGTATACACGCATTGGAGAAAACACGAAAACGCAGTTACAGAGTTTTATATTCTACAAACAGAGAGACGGTGATTGCAGCAGTTACACGTGCTGGATAGACGAGGATGAATCGAGCTCGGTTAGTGGGATGTTGGGGAACGGAAACATACTGCTTGATGTTTCTGGCCTAGATGGTGGCACGCACATTGTCAACATACGGCTCTGCAGCGGTGATAGTATGCGTGTGGAAACCTATGAATTCACGGCACCCGATCCGCCACGTTCGCTGCCCTACTGCGACGACTTCGAGAGCACGGAGCACCTGCACATGCCGGAGGGGTGGAGCACCTTCAACGAAGGTGAATGTACGACTCACGACCTGGGGCGTCCACGTGTGTACCAAGGCATCGGCTACGAGGGCAGCAAGGAGCTGGACTTCTTCAGCCCCTGCCTGCAGGCGGCGGTACTGCCACACTTCACCATCAGCGACATTCGCAGCGTCCGCATCAGCTGCAAGGCTAAGAGCAGCAACGCCGCGGGTTGCTACCTGCGGGTGGGTGTGATGGCCGACCCGACAGACCTGTCGACCTTCGTGGATGTGGACACGCTGCGCTGCACATCGACAGAGGTGTGGGAGGACATCAGTGCCTCACTGGCGAGATACCAAGGTGCGGGAGATGCCATCGCCCTGTGGTTTGTGAGCGACGGTGCCGACCGGGGCTGCATCTATGTCGACAACCTGTGGGTCACCGACTGCCCCTGGCCCGAGATTGCGGCATCGGACACGAGCCTGACGCTCACCACCAACATTCCCGGGACGGTGGACTACTATGTGGAGTACGGACAGCAGGGATTCACGCCCGGCAGCGGGACGATGCTGCACGTGACTTCCGACAGCGTGGTGCTGACGGGTCTGCAACCCAACACCTTCTACGACCTCTATCCGCGCCGCAACGCGAACGACATCTTCTGCGGCGTTCCCATCACGTTACAAACGCTGAGGACACCAGTGAATATTGGTGGTTGCGACACATTCCTTGTTTCCGACGGGCAGAATACCGATGCTCACGTCCCCGTGTATGGACTTTACACCGACGCCCCTCAGATGACACAGAGCATCTATCCGGCATCGATGCTCACGAGCTTTGTGGGGCTGACCATCGACTCTATACACTATAGTGTCAGTTCAGGAAGCAGCAACCGTTGGAGCAATGGTCTTTGGATAATCAAAATAGGAATCACCACGCAGGACAACCTTGCGAACGGATTCGACCGCAGCACGGCTCTCACCGAGGTATACAATGGCACACTGAATGCCACCGTTGAAGGAGGTATGGGCATCCGTCTTGACGAACCTTTCACCTACACCGGAGGGAACCTACTGGTGCAGTTCGAGTTACCGGCAGAGACAGGATGGAGCAGTTGTTCCTTTTACGGCAACAATGCGGACAACGCCAGCCGCTACGCCTACGGATATTCCTATTCCACCAGTACAGGCTCACGAGTTAACTTCCTTCCGGCTCTTGAGGTTCACGCCTGCGGCAACACCCCCGTAGTCATCAATACATTATGTATCTTTGACACAGTTGCAAGTGGAACAAATACCAGCTCGCATATCCCCGTAAATGGCAGCAACGGTAACCAACGGCAACGAAGTCAGGTCATCTATCCAGCTGAGATGCTAACTGACCTAGTAGGGAAACGCATCGACTCACTACAATACTTCGTCAGTAGTGGCAGCAGCAGCGGTTGGGGCGACGGAGACTGGACTATCCGAATGGGCATCACCCGCTGGGGCATAGTGTACGCAGCCTTTGACAACAACACCGTTCTCACAGAGGTGTACCACGGACCTCTTACTGCAAATGGCTCTACAGGAATGGGGATACGGCTCGACTCATCGTTTGCCTATGCCGGCGGCAATTTGCTGATTGAATTCATACAAAACAATTCTTCTGCAAACTCTTCATGTTCATTCTACGGCACCTCCGTCTATGGTGGCAGCCGATACTCTTCCTCTTCATCTGGCAATATCAGGAATGTTTTCGGCAATACCGAAGCCTTCATTCCCCAAACAGCATTCCACGCCTGCAACGATTCTACTATCGACACAACACATTACCTCAATGGCGTTGCACTCCCGTATTGCGAAAACTTTGACAACTATCCGGCAGGAGAAGGAAACATGCCTTTATATTGGGGTGGATACAACACCTTTAACTGGGATATAGGCCGGTTCCCTCATGTAAACAGCGGAGGTGGCAGATCACCTAATAATCTCCTATGCCTAAGAGCATATTCATCAAATAAGTGCTATGCCATCTTCCCTCATTTCACCGTCGACTCCATTCAACAGCTGAACATTTCTTTCTACATCAGGAGAGATGCAACCGATGCAGGTATGCTGATTATCGGTGTCTTGACTGACTCGACTAATGTAAACACCTTCATCCCGTTAGACACAATCCTACCAGCAGAACGTAATGTATGGATTCCCGTACACTATTCTTTTGCCAACTATCACGGTCCTGCTCAACGAGGCGCGTTTCTTGATGTACGTGTCGAAGGCAGTGCAGGAAACCTCGCCATCGATGATTTTGTTGCCACAGGCTGGTGTGGCCCCACCATCGAGCAACTTAACACTAACGTGCTCCGCTCCGTCGTCGCTGAAAGCGACAGTGTGAACTACTGGCTCGAATACGGTCCCGAAGGATTCTCCCCAGGCAATGATGCCTCAACTCTTGTACATGTAACCACCAGCCCATACTACATTTCCAACCTTACTCCCGGAGTTAACTATGATTTCTACGCCTATCCTTATATGGGCAACACTACCTTGGTTCGTTCCACCTGCCAAAATCCTCTCCCCATCCAGGTTGCACAGTCTTGTTACACTTTTTCCGACACTACCGCCAGTGCATGCGACTCACTTTTCTGGCACGGGCATACCTATCATGTCTCTGGCAACTACAACGATACTATCATCACCACAAACAACTGCGACAGCGTCGTAACACTCAATCTAACCATCAACTACAGCAACATAGGCACTGAAATATTGTCTGCTTGCGACAGCTATACCTGGATTGACGGGAATACTTATACCACAAGCACCTCCTCTCCCACTCTCACTCTCACCAATATTGATGGATGTGATAGCAATATAACCTTGGATTTGACAATCAATCATAGTAATTCTTATTTGGATAGCATCATTGCCATCGACTCTTGTATATGGAGAGGGCGCATCTATACAGCAGGCGGGATTACTAATGACACTTTAAACAATATATCGGGATGTGACAGTATAATAGAACTAAACATAACTATCATACATACTGGAGACAACAACATTTTTTCCATAGGCGGTTGTAAAAAAGTGCGATTCAGCAAAGGAAATCTCCAATATCAAGCATCGACAGGAAAATGGCGATTCGCCGAACACCAATATGACTATATCGGAAACGGCAACTCAAATGCATCTGCCAGCTATAATGGGTGGATAGATTTATTCTATTGGGCGTGTTCGGGATGGAATGGCGGAATAGACAACAACTACCCTTGGAGTACCTCCAATAGTTACTACTATCACCCTAATAATGTGACAGGAATGGATCTCGTTGATGATTATGCCAATGCGGACTGGGCATATTACAACGCAATCGAAAACGGTGGGAATCAACCTGGAATGTGGAGAACACCAACAGGTGCCGAATGGGAATATATCTTTTTCACACGTAGTGCATCAACCATCGGAAGTGTTGCCAATGCTCGGTATACAAAGGCCACTGTAAACGGTGTCAAAGGTCTAATTCTATTCCCTGACAACTACATCTACCCCTCTTCGCTTCCGGTTCCAGCAGGAATCAACAGCAGCAATTTCCCATTCTCATCTAACATTTTCACCCTCGAACAATGGACAACTCTAGAAAACGCTGGTGCTGTATTTCTACCCGCAGGCGGTGCTCGTAGCGGAGCCACGATGCGACAAGTCCAGACATATGGACTTTATTGGACATCAAGTCATTACAACGGGTATCTTGCCAAAGATATGTGGTTTAGTGATAGTAACGTAGAAGCTCCTGGATGGGGCATGCATGGCCTTGGAATGAGCATACGTCCTATACAAGATGCACTAAATGTAGTTGAAAAAAATGTTTCCGCCTGTGACAGTATTCAATGGAATGACTCTACACTTTATTCATCCGGTGCATATCTTGTCGACACAACCTCAACAATGGGATGCGATAGCATCTCTATCTTGTTGCTCACTATAAATCACTCCACTATTGAAGACACCAATATTACCGCTTGTGATAGTATATTATGGAATGGGACAACATTCCGAACGAGCGGTAACAATATCGCCACACACCATACCGCATCTACCAATAACTGCGATAGTACTGTCACTCTACACCTTACCATCAATCATAGTACCTCCGCTATCGAGACAGTCACCGCCTGCAACAGCTTTGTCTGGCATGGCACCGAGTACACTGAGAGCACATCTACTCCCACCCACAACACCACCAACGCCGCAGGTTGCGACTCCATCACCACCCTCCATCTCACCGTCAACCACTGTTCCACCACCACCCTCATCGTCTGTGACTCTTTATCATGGCATGGCGGCACATACACATCCTCCGGCATCTACACCATCAGTACCGACACCCTTAACCTTACAGTGAACCATAGTAGTATAGGTACCGACACCCAAATCTCCTGTGACACCTATACTTGGATTGATGGCCTGACCTACACCGCTAGTAACAATACCGCCACGCACACCCTCACCAACGCTGCAGGATGCGACAGCACGGTGACGCTGGACCTCACCATCATCGCATCACCGTCCCTGAGCCATTCGCCAGACACCTCACTATTGCAAGGGAGCAACCTCACCCTTTGGGCTTCCGGAGCCGACATCCTGTCATGGACTGACACCTCAGGATCTATACAGGCCAACGACAGTACATTCGCCATTACACCCCTAAAATCGTCCGTATATGTGGTGACAGCAGCCAACGAAGGAGTGAATCTCGTTTACAACGGCGACTTCGAGTTGGGCAATACAGGCTTTACCACAAGCCACACCTATAACTCACACACCAACGAAGGAGCCTATTACATCGGCACCGACGCACGCAATCAGTATCCTTCCTTCGCAATCTGGCACGACCACACTTCGGGCAACGGACAATACATGATTGTAAACGGCGCAGGGAACCCAAATGCCAATGTGTGGACACAAACCATTCCCGTCGAACCAAATACAGACTACGCCTTCTCGTCATGGATTTGCAATCTGTCGCCACGGGCCGCAGTCTCCGGGAACCTCGCTGACGTGGCACAGCTTCAGTTCAGCATCAACGGTTCCCAGTTGGGAGACATCTTCTATGTTCCCGAAATGGCTGGATGGGTGAAAGTCTACGAGGTGTGGAACAGTGGAAACAACAGTTCTGCCACCATCACCATTCTCAACCAAAACTCAGGGTGGGCGGGCAACGACTTCGGTATCGACGACATCCATTTCTCCTCTCTCGCCACCTGCGCAAAGCAGGACTCCGTCAAGGTACGGATATACTCGGTTACCGAAATCGACTCTTCCGTCTGCGACAATAATTTGCCTTTCGTCTGGCAGGGTCAGACCATCACTGCTGGCGGCATCTATCGCGACACCGTCGCCAATATCTATGGCGACGACAGCATCGTCGTGCTCAACCTCACTGTCCGCCTCTCCTCTACCAGCACGTTCGAGGAGACCATCGTCGAGAATCAACTGCCCTATACTTTCAATGGACAGACATTCACCGACAGTACCAGTCTCACCCTCGTCACCATTCCCAACAACGTAGGCTGTGACTCCACCATCAGCTACACCCTGCACATCCAATGGAACACTGGCAGTCGCCTCGACAGCAACGTCTGCTTCAACCAGCTGCCTGTCACTTGGAATAATACTCTGTTCGACACCACCGTCGCCAACACCACCATCATGCGCACTGTGGTGATACCCTCGGTCTCCGGCTCCGACTCCACCATCATCATGCGCCTCCACGTCCGTCCCATCTACAACGACACCATCCCCTACTCCATCTGCGACAACCAGACCCACACCTTCGAGGGCACCGTCTACGGGGGTACCGATGCAGGTTTCCATTCCCACATGCTCCACACCGCCACCTACGGCTGTGACTCTCTGCGCGTCCTCAACCTCGAGGTACGTCCCACCACCACCGGCGACACCGTTGCCGACCACTGCGACCACTTCACCTGGTACGGAACCGAATACACCGCCTCTACCAACACACCAACACACCTTTCCTCCAACGCCGTAAACTGCGACAGCACCACCACCCTCCACCTCACCATCCGCTACTCCTCCACTTCCTCCATCGAGGAAACCATTGTCGAAAACCAGCTGCCTTACACATTCAATGGACAGACATTCACCGACAGTACCGACCTCACCCTCGTCACCATCCCCAACAACGTAGGCTGTGACTCCACCATCAGCTACACCTTGCACATCCAATGGAACACTGGCAGCCGTCTCGACAGCAACGTCTGCTTCAACCAGTTGCCTGTCACTTGGAACAATGCCCTGTTCGACACCACCGTCGCCAACACCACCATCATGCGCACTGTGGTGATACCGTCGGTCTCCGGCTCCGACTCCACCATCATCATGCGCCTCCACGTCCGTCCCATCTACAACGACACCATCCCCTACTCCATCTGCGACAACCAGACCCACACCTTTGAGGGTACCGTCTACGGGGGTACTGATGCAGGCTTCCACCCACACATGCTCCACACCGCCACCTACGGCTGTGACTCTCTGCGCGTCCTCAACCTCGAGGTCCGTCCCACCACCACCGGCGACACCGTGGCTAACCACTGCGACAGCTTCATTTGGTACGGCACGGAATACACAGCCTCTACCGATACACCAACACACCTCTCCTCCAACGCCGTAAACTGCGACAGCACCACCACCCTCCACCTCACCATCCGCTACTCCTCCACTTCCTCCATCGAGGAAACCATTGTCGAAAACCAGCTGCCTTACACATTCAATGGACAGACATTCACCGACAGTACCGACCTCACCCTCGTCACTATTCCCAATGCCGTAGGCTGCGACTCCACCATCAACTACACCCTGCACATCCAATGGAACACTGGCAGCCGTCTCGACAGCAACGTCTGCTTCAACCAGCTGCCTGTCACTTGGAATAATACTCTGTTCGACACCACCGTCGCCAACACCACCATCATGCGCACTGTGGTGATACCGTCGGTCTCCGGCTCCGACTCCACCATCATCATGCGTCTCCACGTCCGTCCCATCCACAACGATACCATCTCCTACTCCATCTGCGACAACCAGACCCACACCTTTGAGGGTACCGTCTACGGAGGCACCGATGCAGGCTTCCATCCCCACATGCTCCACACCGACGCCTACGGCTGCGATTCCCTGCGGGTGCTTAACCTCGAAGTCCGCCCCACTACCACCGGCGACACCGTGGCTAACCACTGCGACAGCTTCACTTGGTACGGCACGGAATACACCACCTCCACCGACACACCGACACACCTCTCCTCCAACGCCGTAAACTGCGACAGCACCACCACTCTCCACCTCACCATCCGCTACTCGACCACAGGCGTGGAGGCAGACACAGTCATCGAGAACCTACTGCCTTACAGCTATCACGACAGCACCTTTGCCGACAGCATCAGCCATGTCGCCGTGGTATTCCCCAACACGGTACAGTGCGACTCAGTAGTGGACTTCACACTCTTCGTGCACCGGAATGTCGATACAACACTCTACGACACAGTCTGCAACGATGCGCTGCCACTGACATGGAATGGTATAGTCTTCGACACGCTGGTGGGAGAGAGCACAACAATGACGCGCGCGACGGTCTTCACAGCCCATACGGGAGCCGACAGCACCATTACCATGCATCTGACGGTGCATGCCCTCTACGACCACCATACCACCGTAGCCATCTGTGACAACCAGCAATATACCTTCGGTGACAGCACCTTCGTGCCAGATGCCACGCTGACCCACAACATTGACACCAGCCAGTATATCGAGCACCTCGACAGCCTATTGTCGATACACGGCTGCGACTCGCTCTCGACGCTGCACCTCACCTCATGGAGTACCTACGATCACCACCTGAGCGACACCGTCTGCACCAACCACTCCTATACGTGGGGGACACCGCAACGCGGCATCTTCGCTCCAGGCAGCGTCACCGCCTCGCTCCACAGTCGCGATACCACCGTCCAACTCACCATCCTCGACTCGCACTTCCCCGCCGACACCTTGGTCACCGACCACTTGGCAAGCGCCCACAGCTGTGATTCGCTCTCGAGCCTCCACCTCCACCTCCTGCCCTCCTACGACCTCCACTTCAGCGACACAATCTGCAATGCAGAGTGGGCAATGGCTAGTGGGCAGTGGGTACCGCATAGTTATCCTTTCGAAGACACAACCTACAGCACCACTGGCAGCTACCCCCACCTACTCTCCACTCTTCATTCTCCACTCTCCACTCAGCCACACTCCTGCGACAGTACACGCACCCTCCACCTCAAGGTATGGCCCACCTACGACCAACATCTTTACGACACCATCTACGATGGCGACCACTATACCTTTGAGGGCACCGTCTACGACACCACCGGAGTCTATCTGCACCGCCTCGATGCCGTCTTCGCCTGCGACTCGTTGCGCACCCTCCACCTCCAGCGCAACCGCCGCACCTACAACGACAGCAACCTCTGCCAGAACGCCCTGCCGCTTGTATGGAACGGCGTCACCTTTGCCGACAGGCCACACACTGGTGGCATGCTGGCGATGAGCGACAGCGTCCACCTCAGCGGTCTCAACGGCATTGACTCGCTGGTGGTGATGACGGTCTACGCCCACGACACCTCTTCCACCGTCGACCTCGTCCACGGCTGCGACAGCCTCACCTGGCAGGACGGCCACACCTACCATGCTTCCACCACGACGCCTTTCGTCACCCTCACCAACCGCGCCCAGTGCGATTCCGTCGTCCACCTCGCGCTCACCGTTGATTACACACACTACTACACCGACCGTCACGTCGTATGCGACTCAATGCGATGGATCAACAACAGCTGGTACTACCGCGATACCGCGGGTGTCGTCGACACCTTCCGCACCATTGCCGACTGCGACTCTGTCGTCACACTCGACCTCACCGTCCACTACTCGACCTCCACAGCCCTGCACGACACCATCTGCTACAACGACACCTACTACTGGCACGGCTTCACCATCCACTCCACCGCCGTCTACCGCACCGAGGACTTCCCCCTCACCGACACCCTCCGCACCATCCACGGATGCGACTCCGTCGTCGGCATGATTGTCACCAAGATGGCACTGCCGCAAGTCGACCTAGTCCACGAGATCGACTGTGCCGCTAAAGGCTACCGCATCATAGCCGACGCCCGTGCGCCATTCTCCCCCGACAGTGACCCGCAGCCCATGCCCTACCTCCTCTGGAACGCCGTCCCTATCGACGACGCCCTTGAAGGCCAGGAGCGCCAAACCGTCGTCAAGGTCGCGCCACAGTCACTCACGGAATACATGGTCTTCGTCGACTACCGCGAGACACCCTTCTGTCCCACCACGGCCCGCCTCACTCTGCGGCCCGTCATCATCGACACCGCCTCTGTCAAGGTCAACCCACAGATACTCACCTACGACAACCTCAGCTTCGATGCCTACGACCTCACCACAGAGCACGCACGCAGCCAGCGACCCGGAGAGATAGAGCAGTGGCAGCGCACCTGGTATGTCGACGGCGTGCGCCAATGGGAACGCGACCGCCACCTCGCCAGAGAAGCCGACGCAGAAAGCGACAGCGTCATCGTCGCCCTCGAAGTATACAACGGCATATGTTACGACACCGCCCTCACCGTCATCCCCATCCGCCGCGTGGCACTCTTCGCACCCAACATCTTCACACCCCTCGAGGCCGACAACAACCGCTTCGTCGTCGTCACCACGGGAGTCATCGACGCTGAACTATACATCTACAACCGTGAAGGTCTCCTCGTCTACTACACCTCCGACCTCTCGCATGGATGGGACGGCCGCACCAACGACGGGAAGATTTGCCCACAGGGCAACTACGTCTGGCGTCTAAACTACCACGCCACCGACCGGCCCCACCACCTCCGCACCGAGGTAGGTTCCGTCATACTACTCAAATAATGTGCTAAACAAAAAAAGTTTCGTATATTTGCAAATCTTTATCTAGCAACATTAAATAAACAACAAATTGAAGACAAGAATATTAACCCTTACGGCTGCAGTTTTTATGCTGCTCACCCCCGCCCTCTCTCACGCCCAGGTGAATTGGGGCAAGGTATTCAACAAACTCAAACTTGAGGTCCGCGCCGACGGCGAAATCACCACCACCGACTCCACACCAAACCTAGGCTTCCATGGCAAATACTTCAACTTCATGCTCGGCGGCGACCTCGGCAGCGGCTTCAGCTACTACTTCAAGCAGCGCATCGTCGCCAACCCCGGCACGGTGACCTTCTTCGACAACACCGACTTCCTCTACCTCGACTATATGCCTAACCAAAACTGGCGCATACGCTTCGGTAAGGACGCTATGGCCCTCGGCGGCTTCGAGTACGACGCCTCCCCCATCGACGTCTACTTCCCCACCAACATTTGGCGCAACATCTACTGCTTCCAGCTCGCCGCCAGCGGTGCCTACATCACCGATGACGGCAACCACACCTTCATCGCTCAGGTCTCCAACTCACCCTATATCAACTACAACAACCTCAACTACGATGCCGGCCTTGTGGCCTACAACCTCTACTGGGCAGGCAATATGGGTCACATCCACACCCTCTGGAGCACCTCTATGGTCGAGTACAAGTGGAACAACTACCTCAACATGACCATGCTCGGCGTCAAGCTAATCTACGACAAGTGGGACCTCTATTTCGACTTCATGCACCACGCGCTGGCCGTCGATGACTGGGGCAAAAACTTCGGTTTCGTCTCCTGCGCCAACTACTACTTCACCGACCGCTTCAACATCTTCGTCAAGGGCATGTACGAGCAGAACAAGTCGAAGGAGACACTGGGCTCGTCGGTATCGATGGACCACCAGCTGGCTGCTGGTCACACCACCGCCCGCTACGGTCTGGGATTCGAATGGTTTCCCTCCGCAGAAAAGAACGTCCGCCTGCACATCTACGGTTGCCGCATGACCGACTCCTACACCGATGCCACCACCGGCAACGACGTCACCGACGCCTCCTGGAATTTCAACATCGGCGCCACCTGGACCATGGACTATCACAAACTGTTCAAGAAATAAATTAAATTAGTAGTTAAAAGTAGTTAATGTAGTTAAAGGACAAATGAGGACTGGCGCGGTCATTGATTATTGCTGGTGCTATTGTCCTTTAACTACCCAAGCGAACGAAGTGAGCTAACTTCCTTTAACTTCTTTAACTACCAAAAATTTAATATTATGAGCGACAAAAGCAACAACCTGATGAACACCATGTTGTCGGTCATCGACCCGCTGCATGTCTTCCGCCATCACGAGACCGACCCCAACAAGAAAAGCGGCAAACCCCGCCGCCTGAAGTTCACCACCAGCCGTAGTCTCGAGGCTCTCATCTTCCTCGTCCTCTTCTTCGGCTTCTTCGGCTTCATGGCCTACAAGATGACGCTGCCCAATATGCTCAACACCTTCATGCAGACGGCCTACCATCTGCTGCTCGAGACGGTGTTCTACATCATGGCCATCTGCGTGCTCATGGGAGCCATCAGCAAGATGTTCACCGAGTTCGGCGTCGTACGTCTGCTGGAGAATATCCTGCGACCCCTAATGAAGCCCCTCTACAACCTCCCCGGCGTCGCCGCCCTGGGAGCCGTGATGACCTTCCTCTCCGACAACCCCGCCATCATCTCGCTGGCCAAGGACAACAACTTCGCCCGCTATTTCAAGAAATACCAGCTCGTCTCCCTCACCAACTTCGGCACCGCCTTCGGCATGGGCCTCGTGGTCATCATGTTCATGGCCGCCCTCGGATTCATGAAAGGATCCCTCGTGGGCCTCGCCGGCGCCGTCATCGGCAGCATCATCTCTACCCGTCTCATGCAGCGCTTCACCCTCAAGGCCTATCCCGAAATGGACAGCCCTGTCACCGAAGAGGAGGGCACCGAGCAGAACATCTCTTTCAAGAGCGAAGGTGGCGTCTTCCAGCGTTTCCTCAACTCCATGCTTGACGGAGGCAAGAGCGGCGTGGGTATCGGCGTAGCCATCATCCCCGGCGTCCTCTGCATCTCCACCATCGTCATGATGCTCACCTTCGAGCATGCTGGCTTCGAAGACTATACCGGTGCCGCCTACCAAGGTGTGCCCGTCATCACATGGCTGGCCAACAAAATCGATGTCGTCTTCTACTGGCTCTTCGGCTTCGACAACGGAGCCCTCGTGGGCTTCCCCATCACCGCCCTCGGCGCCGTGGGTGCAGCCCTCGGTCTCGTGCCCACCTTCGTCGACAACGGCATCATCACCAACAACGCCATCGCCGTCTTCACCGCCATGGGTATGTGCTGGAGCGGTTACCTCTCCACCCACACCGCCATGCTCGACTCCCTCGGCTACCGCAAACTCATCGGCAAAGCCATCACCGCCCACACCATCGGCGGCCTCTGCGCCGGCATCGCCGCCCACTGGCTGTATGTGCTGCTCGCAATGATTTTCTAAATGCAGCTCAAGGAACGATACCACCGTTTCCGCTCCTGGCAGAAAGAACCCCGCCATTATTCCGTCAAGGAATCGGGCTCCCACCGCTGCGCCTGCTGCAACAATGAGTTCGAAGGCAACTATTGTCCCGTCTGCGGACAGGCCGCCAACGTCGGACGTATTACATGGCAGTCACTATGGAAAAACGTGACCATGCTCTGGGGCATGGACTCTCACTCCATGCCCTACTCCCTCTGGCAACTACTCTGGAGGCCGGGATACTTTATCAGCGAATACCTCAGCGGCAAACGCCAGGTAAGCTATCCCCCCGTAAAGATGCTGTTCGTTCTTGCCGTCTTCTACGCCGTTGTCCGACAATTCTTAGGATTTGAGCTTCCTCAGTCTGACAACATAATGGGCGACACATTCAGAGTCACCGTCAACTGGCTCAGGCAGAACCCCGGATGGGCCATGATGGGTATGACCATGTTCTTCTCCATCCCCACATGGTTCTTTTTCCGCTTCGCACCACGCCATCCACAGCACACCTTTCCAGAAGGCCTCTTCATACAACTCTTCATGGCCACGCTGATGCTTATTTGCCTATTGATTGAGAAGTTCATCCCCATCCTCATCCTTCTCATCCCATTCTACTATTACATCACCTACCGCCAACTTTTCGGCTATCGTTTTTGGGGCACGCTATGGCGGCTCTCTCTGGCATTCATCGTATGGGCACTTTCCCTTCTCTTCTTGGCCACTATCATATTGATGTTCTCAGACTCCTCCTCAAAAGACATCAGTATTGCCAACCTCCTCGAAGTAGTCATAATCTTCATGGCCATCCTGTCGATACTCCTTTTCGCCGGCTATTGGATTAGCAAACGGGCAGGAAAAACGAAGTCTCAAAAGGCTGATACACAAACCTCATCCGGCACCCCCTCACCAAAAATGGTGAAATAATTTTGTCGTATCCGAAATTGTTCGTATCTTTGCATTCGCTTTTAAAGCAATAATTGATCAATTATTAATCCTAAAAACAAAAAGAACAATGGCTTACAAAATCACTGACATCTGTGTTGCTTGCGGCACCTGCATCGATGAGTGCCCCGTCGGAGCTATCAGCGAAGGCGACATCTACAAGATTGACGAGAACGCTTGCGTTAGCTGCGGTACCTGCGCTGGCGCTTGCCCCACCGGTGCTATCCAGGAGGGCTAATCGCTCACAGATTTAAGACAAAAAAAAGCCGCCCGCAAGGACGGCTTTTTTTAGATGATAGTTTATAGATAAAAGATAATAGTTGGGAAGATATGCGTCTTATAGCTTGTGTCATCTTAATTCTCAATTTTCAATTCTTAATTTTCAATTTGGCTCACGCCCAGTGGAGCCACCTGCAGAGCGGCGACCTGCTGTTCGTCAGCGACACCAGCGGCATGGGACAGGCTGTGAAAGCATCCACCGGCAACTACACCCATGTGGCCCTGGTGGAACGTGTGGGCGACAGCCTCTTCATCATCGACGCCACACAAAAACGCGGTGTAGCCCGCAGGCCAATAGAAAACACCTTTGCCAACAAGATGCCCGTGGAGGTGTACCGACTTACCATTCCTTTCGACACCGCAGCCTTCATTGCCCGAGCAAAAAGCCTCCTCGGAAAACCTTACGACAACGCCTTCCTGCCCGACAACGACGCCTACTACTGCTCCGAACTCATCCAGGCTGCCTTCGGCAACCTCTTCCCATCGAAGCCCATGAACTGGCGCGACAAGAAGGGCAAGCTGCCCGAATACTGGAAGAAGCACTTCAAAAAGCTGAAGATGAAGGTACCCGAAGGGGTTCCGGGAACCAACCCCACCGATATGTCACGGTCGCCGCTGCTGCGGAAATTATAGCTATTCTTTCAAATAGAACGGGACCAATGCCCCCCATTTGAGAGGTGTGAAGTACTCGCCGTTGACAAGCCATACCTTCCACGGGCGTATATTCACCAGGTATTCTTTGAACGCCCGTTCCAGCTCTGGCGAACTGCTCTTTTCCCTCTCCTGCTCCAACCGTGCTTGTATTTCCTCCCATTCAAGCTCCTGCTCTATCAATTCCGAGAAAAGATCGTGCTCCCTCTTGGATTCAGTCTTCACCTGTATGTCGAGCAGATTTCCAAGCGAATCCACCACACCATACCTCAACGTGAAAACAATCCTTTCTACCGTATCCAGTTCAGGATATTTGCGTAGAATTTGGAGAAAACCGTCACGAAAATCCCGCCATTGCTCGGGGTGATCACCCTCAAAATCAAACCCGTCGACAAGCACCCGGTTGTGATGGAGCGTCCGCTTGTCGGCATGACCATTCTTCAGTTCCAATACTATCTCTGTATCGAAAAACCTGTTATACCCAGAGTGTTCATAGAAGATAAGCTCTCCTTGCACAGCCCTCACCGTATCGGTGTACCATGTAGCTACAATCTTGCCGTCACGGCAGTAATCTTTGAGTGTTTCAAGTATAATTGCCCGGGGTAATGTCAGTGACCTTTCCTCAGGTGCCCACACCGAATCTCTGTCAGAGTTGTAGGCTTTCACGTACACGCTGTCCCAGACTTCATACATCACACTGTCAAGCACCAACCATTCTCCTTGCAGGCTCCAATAGCAGGTATAACCTCCCCAGTTGGCGGTTGAACGTGTTCTATCCTCAGGCAACCTGGAGTAGAAATCGGCAAAACGTACAGAATCGAGACGGTCCAGCGGACGCCCCATCAGGCCCCACGCCTTACCGTCAATATAAATCACGTCGCCACTCTGCCCTGTAGCCGAAGCCACCGCCGGAGCCAATGACAGCATTAGAAGCAATAATACTCGTCTCATAAACGACTACTGAACACTGGCCACTGACTACTGATTCGCATACTGCTGCACCTCGTCGTGGAAGAACTCCAGCTGGATGCCGGCCTGACGGAACAGCTCCTCGCTCTCGGCACCGCTGTGGTATTTGCGCTCGCACACCACACGTTTGATGCCGCAGTTGATGATGAGCATGGCGCAGGTGCGGCAGGGTGTCATGCGGCAGTAGAGCGTGGCGCCGTCGAGGGCGATGCCGCGGCGCGCAGCCTGGCAGATGGCGTTCTGCTCGGCATGCACGGTGCGGACGCAGTGTGTCGAGATATGGCCGTCGGCGTCGATGGTCTGGCGGAAGAGGTGTCCCACCTCATCGCAGTGCGGCAGGCCGCTGGGCGAACCCACGTAGCCCGTCACCAGCAGCTGCTTGTCCTTCACGATGACGCATCCCGAGCGGCCACGGTCGCAGGTGGCACGACGGCTGGCGGCATTGGCTAGCTCCATGAAATACTCATCCCATGAGGGACGGTGGTAGGTAATCTGACGCAGCACCTCCTCCACCTGCTTATGCAGGTCCTCGAACGAGCCGCCGTTGTCGAAGCGGAAGTCCGCCTCGCGGATGCAGACGCCGAGATTCTGCTTGTTGGGGTCGGTGTTGTCCATCTCGCGCTGCTCGTTGGCGATGAAGGTCTCGTAGGAGACGTGGTCAGTCTCGCTTCCGCGCAGCACGGCGCGCTCGTAGCGCACCTTGGGGTCGGCATCGACGGCGAAGAGGTAGAAATTGGGCTTGCCACGCAAGGCCTCCACCTCGCCAGGAGTGCGCACACTCTCGATGATGCAGTTGCAGCCCGAAGCCGAAGCCTGCTCATAGAGCTGCTCGACAATCCACGACGGAGTGTGCTTGGCCCGCAGGTCGTTGCCCACCTCGGTCATGGTGTCTCTATTGACCTCCAATCCGCGCCGCTTGATTTCCTCGGTGAGGAAGGCCCGCACACTGTAGTGCACAAATCCTTTGTTCTGTACCAGATAATCGACGATTGTGCCCTTTCCGGCTCCCAGCGTCCCAGTGATGCCTATGGTTATCATTAGGTTTGACGTTTTAGGTTAGTAGCTATTGGCATTTGAACTTGTACTCCAGCTTGGCAAGCTCCTCGTTGGCCTTGACGATTTTCTTCTTGAGGCCGGACTTGTAGGCTGTGAGTTTCTGCATGAGGGCGTCGTCGCCGAGGGCGAGCATCTGCATGGCGAGGATGGCTGCATTCTGGGCACCGTTGATAGCAACGGTAGCCACGGGGATTCCCGGAGGCATCTGGAGAATGGCCAGGGTGGCATCGAGACCCTCGAGGCAGGAGCCCTTGATGGGCACGCCGATGACGGGCAGCGGTGTCTCAGCGGCGATGACGCCCGGCAGGGCGGCAGCCATGCCGGCACCGGCGATGATAACCTTGATGCCACGACCGGCGGCACCGCGGGCGAAGTCGCTCACCTCGGCAGGCGTACGGTGGGCGGAGAGGGCGTTGACCTCGAAGGGTATCTCCATCTCCTCAAAGAACTGGCAGGCTTTCTCCATGACCGGAAAGTCGGAGGTGGAGCCCATGATGATGCTGACGATAGGTTTCATATTGCAATAAACTTTTTTTCTTAACGTCATTCTGCAGAAAAAATTGTGCAAAATGTTAAAATATCCTTAAAACACCTTTTTCATACCCTGTTTAACTCTCACTAAACCAAGACTAAAGTAAGAGAGGAGTAAGAGAAGAGTAAGAGTTGAGTAAGAGTTGAGTAAGACCTAGAGGCTTAAAGACCTGAAAATCAAGCCCCATTTTTAGGATTTGCTCCACGATGGTCGCAGACCTGCAAGCAGGCAGATGTTAAGTAGGATTTTCCGTGGTCGGGATAATAAAAAAAGGGTGGTATCGTTTTTTGAAAGTAGATGATGAAAGGATTTTTTACGATAATTCTGTCCATGATATGCTGGACGGGCGCTAGTGCGCTGGCCCAAGGCACCTTGGTTGTCAGCGAGATACTGTTTCAGCCCCGCAGCGGCGAGGCTGAATATGTGGAATTGCACAACGGTAGCGACAGCCATGTAGATTTGTCTGCCTATCATATCGTCCGATGGGTCGGCGATTCTCTCGGCAAACACTATCCCCTGCCCTCCTATACGGTGGCGCCGCACGACTATGTAGTGCTGACGAAAGATGCCACCTCGGTGGCAGCGAACTACGCTGTCAAATATCCAAGCAAAATGATTGAATGCCAGCTGCCCACCTATCCGAACGACGGCGGCAGCGTGGTATTGGCGAAAGCCGACGGCACGGTGGTGGAGAAGGTCGACTACCTACCCTCGATGCACAGCCGGCTGTTGCGCAACAAGGCGGGGGTGGCGCTGGAGCGGAGGGATATGGGACGGCCCTGCGACGAGCCCAGCAACTGGTTCTCGGCCTCGTCGGTGGCAGGTTACGGCACCCCGGGTTATGAGAACTCGCAAAGCACGGAGTGGCTGGCGGAAGAGACGGCCTTCGTGCTGTCGTCGTCTCTTATCTCGCCCGACGACGACGGCTACCAAGACGAGATTACACTCAGCTACCAACTGGACAACAGCTACCTCTACGCCAATGTCGACCTCTATGACCTGCGCGGCAATCCGGTGCGGCATCTGCTGAGCAACGCCCTGCTGGGCACCCATGGCGAATGGGTGTGGGACGGCCGCGGCGAAAACGGGACCTCGCTGCCGCAGGGTCGTTACGTATTATATATCAACCTCTACGATTTGCACGGAACGCGGCAGGTCATCAAAAGGACTATTTCCGTAGTGAGACGGTGAGGCTAGCGCGAGGAGAGTCGCGCTGTGGTCTTGTAGAGCCGCTGGAGGACAGCTTCAACAAAGTGCTTGTCGGCAGCATTGTCGGGCTGCAGGGTACGGCTGACGCAGTCGTAGAACGACGACCCCTCGGGGGTGATGTAGTTGAGGCGGTTCTTGACTGCGTGCATAGCGAATTTCTTCCTTTCAGGATATCTAACACCCAGCACATTGCGGCTAAAGATAAAGGGTGTGATGTCGACATGCATCTGGGCGAGGAGCGTGGCCGCGAGGTCGCTCTGGCTCATCAGACAGTCGACGGTGGCAGGCTTTTTCAGTGCACCGCCGAGCCATAGGATGGGTATCTCGGCCACCGAGACCTCGGAGAGCGACTGACCGGGACGGAAGCAGGCGCCGTGGTCGGGAACAACGATAAGGAGCAGGCTGTCCCACTGGGGCGAGGCCTTGAGCTGGTCGACGAAGACGCCGAGGCAGGAGTCGGTATAAGCGAAGGCATTCTCGCGCTCGTCGGGCAGCCTGTGGTAGTCGACATCCCAGGGTTCATGGCTACTCAGGGTGAGCACCGCCGAGAAGAAGGGTCCGTGGGCAGGCAGAAGGGCAGGTGTGAGGACATGCTCGTCGGGGACGCCCCA
>Ga0247610_10002402_pt1 | contig 21650 bp, 17 predicted proteins | sample 174DNAGHGhighgp2_FD_193483 | JGI IMG/M metagenome (GOLD analysis project Ga0247610, IMG submission 193483) | Sheep rumen microbial communities from Palmerston North, Manawatu-Wanganui, New Zealand - 1742 DNA GHGhigh gp2 | ecosystem: Host-associated > Mammals > Digestive system > Stomach > Rumen...
ACGGATGGGGTGGCCCTGTTCGCCGTATACGTCGAAGAAGCGTACAGGACAACTCTGGAACTCAGGATTCTCTATCTGAAATTCGGGCAAGCGCTTCTCGATGAAGCCGCTCATCTTACCGACCTGTGAGATACCAGACAAGTCGCCCTTCATATCGGCCATAAAGCAGGGTACACCTGCCTGACAGAATGTCTCGGCCATCACCTGCAGGGTGACGGTCTTACCTGTACCTGTGGCTCCTGCAATCAGACCGTGGCGGTTGGCCATCTTACCCGTAATACTAAGTGCTCCGTTAGAGCAGTGGGCTACGTAAAGCCCTCTTTCCTTATCGTACATACGCTTTCGTTTTTAGGTTTTTCTATTTGCTGCGACAAAGATACAAAAAATCCCGTCAACTTGACGGGATTCTTTATATTTTTTTTAATTGTATTTCAAAATTTGTCCTGGGCGCAAGCGGATTTTCTTTCCGATGTGGTTCAGCTTGCAGAGCCTGTCGACTGTGGTGTGGCACTTACGAGCGATGGCCTGCAGGGTGTCACCCTTCTTTACTTTGTGGAAGTGTACGGTAGGAGTAACGGTACGTGCGGGCGTAGAAACTGCCAGGTCGAGATCGTCGTCGCTAGTGGTTACGCTACCACCTGCACCGCGCAGACGTGTGGCCTGAGCTGACTCGGCAGCATAGTGCTTGCGATTGAAGTTGTAGAAGTCGCCTACAACATCCTGATTGCGGAAGTCGAACATCAGAGCTGGGTTGAGGGCTACACCGCAGAGACGTGTCTCGAAGTGCAGGTGTGAACCTGTGCTACGACCGGTGTTACCACCAAGACCGATAGGCTCACCAGCCTTAACCTCCTGATTCTCAACAACCAGGTGCTTTGACATGTGACCATAGATAGTCTCCAGACCATTGTGGTGACGGATAACTACATACTTACCATAACCCTTGGGCTCGTACTTAACGATACGGATCTTACCGCTGAATGCAGCGCGGATGGTATCGCCAATGTAAACCTTGATGTCAAGACCCTTGTGCTGGCGTCCCCAACGAGAACCGAAGTTAGATGTAACTACACGGCTATCAGTTGGCATATGGAAACCTCTCAGATCAATACGGAATGAATCGGGGAGGGTAGTTTCGCGATGAGCATAAACGTTGTTCCAATCCTCATAGAGGTCGGCAGATGGATTGTATCTCTCCTCCTGCTCGATGATTCGCTTAAGAACCATTGAGTCTACTGCCTTCATCTTGCGGTCAACTGGTGCCTGCTTGGCCAACAGGTCCTGAGCGGCTACTGGAGTCGCTACAAAAGCTGCAAATGCCAATACGGCCAATTTCTTTATATTTGTAATATTCATAATCAATTTATATTCTTATTTAGTCGAGTTAATTTCAAAAATTCGGTGCAAAGGTACTAATAATGAATTAAAATCCACAATATATCAGCATTTTTTTCTTCACTTTTAACACTTTACACCCTTATTTTTTTATTTTTTGAGTTCAATATTGCCGTTTAGGTCGATTACTGCCTGACTCTGCGGAAGGTCGATTTCGCTGAGATTTTTCATCTCGTGAGCCACGCTTTTAGTCTTGTCGGTACGAGGTCCTATACCCCTGGTCTGGATGAAAGAATGTATCTTGCCATGCTTGAATGCGCCATCCTTGTCGATGGTGATTTCTACTATGGGAGCATAGCCGGAGATGCCGGTCAGGTTGACATTGTAGGGGGTGCAGAAGTTGCCAAGGCTATAGGCGATGAAGCGATCCTTGTAGACCTCGATACCACGAACCACGTGGGGACCATGGCCGTAGACTACATCGGCACCATGGTCGATACAGAAGTGGGCCAGCTGGCGGAGCGAACCGCGATTCTCGCCCAGGAATGTCTCGGGCCCGAAGGGCAGTCGCCTCCTGCTTTTGCCCTCGGCGCCACCATGGAACGACACTATGACCAGGTCGCAACGGCGCACCAAGTCGTCGACTATGCGACCAACGGTGGTAAGGTCGAGATGCTTGATGGTGTAGCTGTTATGGCCGAAAGCACAGAGCCCGATGGTGAGTCCGTTGCGCTCGATGACGGCGCTCTCTATGCGACCGTCGATGCCGGAAAACAGGATGCCCTGCGACTTTAGTACCTCCTCGGTCGACTCGATACCCTCCAGACCAAAGTCGTTGGCGTGGTTGTTGGCCATGCTCATGAAGTCGAAACCAGCCTCGCTGAGCAGATGACCATAGCTGGTGGGTGTGCGGAATGCGTATGAATTAGGGCCTGTGCCCTTGGTGCTGGTTCCTCCATCGCAGATAGCACCTTCGAGATTTCCTACTGTAAGGTCGGCGGCCGACAGAATGTCCTTGGCATCCTTAAAAAGGTCGCGCCCCTCGTGAGCTGGTAGCATGATGCTTGGGAATGTGGTTCCCATCATCACATCGCCGGTCATGGCGATAGACAGATCTTGCGCATGACCTGCCATCGAGCATGTCATGAACGTAATCATGAATAGTTTTCTTATCATAGATAGGGTTTATAGTAGAGGTCTGCGTGCTCCTACGTAGCGGTTGGCATAGCCTGAATCTGTAGAGTTGCTGATCTTCACGCCACTGCTGGTACTAGCGTGGATAAAGGTGAAGGTCTGCGTAACAGGATCAACATCGACCACGATACCTACATGGCCTACGCCACGGCCAGAACGGGGACTGGTGAAGAATACCAGGTCGCCACTCTGCAGTTCATCGCGGGTGATGGGGATATTGCGAGCATACTGGTCTCTGGAAGAGGCCCCGATAAATACATTAGTCTGCTGCTTGAAAACGTAGCTGGTGAAACCGGAACAATCGAATGCACTAGGACCCTTGGCGCCTGAACGGTAGCGGGCACCGATATGCGAGAATGCCTCGCTCATCACCATCTCTGTGCGCTCGAACTCCTCGTTGAGATCGTCCTGAGTACCGTAAATGAAATCGAAATTGCCAATCTCTGCCTCTTCTTTGTCATCATCTGACTTCTCATCAGGATTAACCCTTCCAAGAGCATTGTTGCTCATAGAAAGCATAATCATCAGTGCAAAGATAAACAATTTCTTCATTTGAGTTTTACGTTAGAAAAAGATTTCTGATTGCAAAGATACAACATATTTATAAATAATGTGCACGATAACACAGTATCTTAACATAGTTTTAGGAAATAGCCGCCCAATTAATATTTGTTTTACGAAGTTGGCGCAATCGGTTCCATAACATGCTGAATTTAGCGGAGTTACACTCTGGGTCCTCGTCGATGACCTTTTGAGCTTCGTCGCGTGCCATCTGCACAATCTGTCCGTCGCGGGCTATATCGGCTATCTTCAGGTCGAAGGCCATACCGCTCTGTTGGGTGCCTTCGAGGTCGCCAGGACCACGCAACTTCAGGTCGGCCTCGGCTATACGGAAACCATCGTTGGTGTCGCACATGATGTCGATACGCTTGCGGGTGTCTTCGCTAAGCTTGAACGGGGTGACGAGGATGCAGAACGACTGGTCGGCACCACGACCTACACGGCCGCGGAGCTGGTGCAACTGGGCCAGACCGAAGCGCTGGGCCTCGAGGATGACCATCACCGATGCGTTAGGAACATTCACGCCCACCTCGATGACCGTGGTGGCCACAAGTATCTGAGTTTCACCACGTACGAACTTCTGCATCTCCTCCTCTTTGTCCTTGGGTTTCATGCGGCCGTGGACTTTACTCAACCGGAATTCGGGGAATGCCTCACGCAAAACCTCGAAGCCGTCCTCCAGGTTTTTAAGGTCGCTCTTGGCACTCTCTTCGATGAGTGGGAAGACGATGTAGACCTGTCGGCCTTCGCGTATCTGATTGCGTATGCCGTCGTAGAGCGACGTCATGCGTGAATCGAACACGTGAGTGGTGCGGACGGGTTTGCGACCAGGGGGCAGTTCGTCGATGACGCTCACGTCGAGGTCGCCATATAGTGTCATTGCGAGTGTTCGGGGGATAGGGGTGGCTGTCATCACGAGTACGTGGGGCGGGTTGGCGCTCTTGTTCCAGAGTTTGGCGCGCTGAGCCACACCGAAACGGTGCTGCTCGTCGACAACCACAAAGCCCAGACGGGCAAACTGCACAGTGTCCTCGATGACAGCGTGGGTGCCAACAAGGATATTAATGGTGCCGTCCATCAGTCCGTCGAGCACTTCCTGTCGGCGCTTGCCTTTTACAATACCTGTGAGCAGGGCCACGCGAAGGTTCATATCCTTAAGGAATCCCATGATGGTCTGCAGGTGTTGCTCGGCAAGTATCTCGGTTGGCGCCATGATGCAGGCCTGATAGCCGTTGTCGATGGCAATGAGCATCGACATAAGTGCCACAAGCGTCTTGCCGCTACCCACATCGCCCTGCAGCAAACGGTTCATCTGTCGGCCGGAACCCATGTCCTGACGTATCTCGCGTATCACGCGCTTCTGTGCCCCTGTGAGCGGGAACGGCAGGTACTGATTGTAGAATGTGTTGAACACATCGCCGATTTTCGAGAATACGTAGCCACGATATTTGCGGCGCTGGTCGCTCGCGTACCTTAATATATTAAGCTGGATAAAGAACAGCTCTTCGAACTTAAGTCGCAGACGGGCTCGCTCCAGATCCTTGGCATTTTGCGGGTAGTGCACCGTGCGCAGGGCAAAGTCGCGCTCTACCAGATGAAGCGGTTGGTAGATAAAGTCGGGGATGGTCTCGGGTTGGGGTGGGAGTTTTTCTATCAGCGTCTTGGTGAGTCGCTCGATGGCACGCGAGTTGAGTCCGCTCTTCTTCATCTTCTCAGTCGTGTTGTAATACGGCTGGAGTCCCATAGCCGAGAGGTCGACCTTAGAAGCATCGTCAAGGTCGGGGTGGGTGAAGTTGATGCGGTTGTTGAACACCGTGGGTTTGCCGAACACCAGGTACTGCACACCTATTTTATAATTCTGTTTGGCGTATTTGCCGCCATTAAACCATGTGAGGTCGCAGATGCCTGTGCCATCGGTGAAGTGGGCTACCACACGCTCCTTGCGCGGGCCCATTGCGAAAGTCTCGAAACTAAGGATATGTCCGACAACCTGAACAAACGGCATGTCGCCGGTGAGTTCGTGGATGGTATAGACCTTGGAACGGTCGACGTATTTGTATGGATAATACTCAAGCAGGTCGCCATAGCATTCGATGCCAAGCTCATTGCTCAGCATCTTTTTACGGTTAGGGCCTACGCCAGGCAGGTACTTTATGTCTTGATCGAGTATATCCAATTATTTTGCTATATTAAAACTTCAGCAATTTTGAGATCGTAGGGGGTGGTAATTTTGATGTTTTCGCGATTGCCTTCTACCAGGGTTATCTTGTGCCCGAATGCTTCGACTACCGAGGCATCATCAGTAAAGCCATCGTTGTATGGCTGACGATTGGCTGATTTTAATAACTGGATGTCGAACGTCTGTGGTGTCTGCACCAGTCGGTACTGATCGCGAGGAACAGTCTTTGATAATTGAGAATTGAAAATTGAGAGTTGAGAGTCACTATCAATTAACTGTCTGACGGTTTCGACGACAGGAATCACGGGGATGACGGCCTTGGCGGTGCGGGCAGTCTCGTAACAATTCTTTATCACCTCGATGCTGGGGAAGGGGCGTACACCATCGTGCACACCTACCACGCCCTGTGCATCGTCGGGCACCTTGGCCAGTCCGTTCTGCACAGAGTGGAATCGTGTCTGTCCACCGTTGGCCAGTGTGTATTCCACGTCGAAATGATACTCATCGCAGAGCTGATGCCAGTACTCCTGCTGTGCCTCGGGTAATACCAGGATAATCTGGATGTCGTCAGAGTACTCGCGGAATCGCTCAAGCGTGCGCATCAGTACGGGCTTACCGCCAATCGGCAGAAACTGCTTGGGAATATCGCTCCCCATGCGCAATCCCTTGCCGCCTGCTACTATTATTATGTAGTCCATTATTTCTGCATCAAGTGTTTGAAACGCATGCCTTCTGCGATTTGGTCAGAGGTTTGCTTGTCGACCAACTGCGAGAGGAGTTCGTAAGCGTATGGGAATGCTGCAGCAGGACCCTCAGCGGTGGTTACGTTGCCATCTACTGTCACCAGGTCGGCTGTGTATGTTGCACCGTTTTCGACCAGAGCCTTCTCGAATCCCGGATAGCATGTAGCCTTCTTGCCATCAACGATGCCAAGTGGGGCGAGCACAACACCAGGAGCTGCGCAGATAGCAGACACCTTTTTGCCGGCAGCAAACTGTGCCTTTACAGCCTTGCACACACCATCGTGCATATACAGATTGCTGGCACCTGGCATACCTCCAGGCAGCATCAGCAGGTCGGCATCGGTATAGTCGCCCTGCTCAAACAGGATGTCGGCCTCGATGTTTACGCCGTGAGCCGACTGAACCAAAGGAAACTCAGAGATGCTAACCGTTGTAACGTCAACACCTCCACGACGCAACACGTCGATAGGAATCAGAGCCTCTACATCCTCGAAGCCATCTGCCAGAAATACATAAACTTTTGCCATAATCTTCTATATTTTAAATCATTCTGAGTGCAAAGATAATAAAAAATCTGCATAATCCGTATAATCCGTAGGAAAAAATAACTATCTTTGGCAGCGCCGAAGATACTCACGCTCGAAAATTCTCAAATTAATTTGGAATTTTACTCACTAATTCGTATCTTTGCACCCAAATTCTTAACTTATTACATTACTATTATCAAACTATGATGAAGAAACTTTTAACTTTAGCCGTTATGGCAATGTTGGGCACAAGTGTGTATGCCCAGGCTAAGTATCCGTTTCTGGATACAAAGCTCAGTTACAAAGAACGTATAGAGAATCTGCTATCGTTGCTTACTCCGGAGGAGAAGGTGGGACTGATGATGAACAAGTCGATATCTATCGACCGTCTGGGCATCCCCAGCTACAACTGGTGGAGTGAGGCTTGTCATGGTGTGCGTCAGGGGGGATATACCGTTTATCCACAGCCTATCGGCATGGCTGCAGCATTCAATGCACAGCTTTTCTACGATGTGTTCTCGCAGGTATCGGATGAGGCTCGTGCCAACTGGAACCGCACTGACCACAAAGATCCTAAGCTGTTTAATGTTCCCATGGGTGTGGTTTACTACCCAGGTAACCCGGAGCTCACTTTCTGGTGTCCTAATGTAAACATCTTCCGCGACCCTCGTTGGGGCCGTGGTCAGGAGACATGCGGCGAGGACCCCTATATGAATGCTGTGCTGGGCGTTCAGACCGTGCTGGGTATGCAGGGCAACAATGATAAGTATTTCAAGACTCACGCTTGTGCCAAGCACTATGCTGTGCACAGCGGACCGGAGCCACTGCGCCACTCAATGAATGTAGAGCCAACCAACCGTGATCTGTGGGAGACCTACCTGCCAGCATTCAAGGCTCTGGTAAAGAAGGCAAATGTGCGCGAGGTGATGTGTGCCTATCAGCGATTTGAGGGCAAACCATGTTGTACAAGCGACCGTCTGCTCATTGATATCCTGCGCAACAAATGGGGTTACGATGCTATTGTACTTACCGACTGCGATGCCATCAATAACTTCTACAACAAAGGTCAGCACGAGACTCATAAGGGTCCTCTTTCTGCATCAGTTGATGCCGTACTTAACGGTACCGACCTGGAGTGCGGAAAGGTGTTTATGAGTCTGGTTGATGCACTGAAAAAAGGCATAATAAAAGAGTATGTTCTCGACGAACATCTGCGCAAGACCTTAATGGGACGCTTTGAGCTGGGAATGTTCGACCCTGCAGATATGTTGCCATGGGCAAATCTTGGTCCTGAGGTTATCAGTAGCGAGAAGAATGATGCTATGGCCACTCAGGCTGCACGCGAGAGTATGGTATTGCTCGAGAATAAGGGCGCAGTTCTGCCACTCTCTAAGAACATCAAGACTCTGGCAGTGCTTGGTCCTAATGCCGACGATGTAAACATGCTGAATGGCAACTACGGTGGCACTCCTACCGAGGCTCACCAGCACTCTCTGCTGTCAGGCATCAAGGCTGCTGTGCCAGGTGCAAAGATTATCTACAACAAGGCTTGCGAGCTGAATGATGAATATGCCACCATCCACCATCTGCAGGACTTCAACGATGGCAAGGGCGTGAAGGTAGAGTTCTGGAACAATCGTGAACTCGAAGGCGAGCCTGCCAAGACCGATTACTATAACGAGTTGAACTTCTCGACCTTTGGTGCATGGGGATTTGCTCAGGGTGTCAGCCGTGATTCGCTGTCTGTTCGTGTAAGTGGTAAGTACACAGCCAACTTTACTGGCGAGATGAAGTACACACTGACCACTGATAATGGCTACGTGCTGAAGGTGAATGGCGAGGTGGTTGAAGATGCCAAGGCTGGTGGCCGTCGTGGTTTCGGCTTCGGCTTTGGTCGCAAACCTGAGTACAAGTCATTCCCTGTTGAGGCTGGTAAGACCTACGATGTAGAAATAGAGTACCGTCATGGCAACGGTCAGTTTGCTATGCTTCGTGGTGACATCTGCGAGCGCAATCTGGTAGACTTCACTGATCTTGCCAACCAGGTTAAGGAGGCTGATGCTATCGTGATTATCGGTGGTATCTCTGCCCAGATGGAGGGCGAAGGTGGCGACAAGCAGGATATCGAATTGCCAAAGGTTCAGCAGATGCTGGTTAAGGCTATGCACAAGACTGGCAAGCCGGTTATCTTCGTAAACTGCTCTGGTTCGGCCATCGCATTTGGCAGTGTAGAGGGCGAGTACGATGCTCTGCTGCAGGCCTGGTATGCTGGTCAGGGTGGAGCCAAGGCATTGGCCGAGGTTCTGTTTGGCGATTACAACCCAGGCGGAAAGTTGCCTGTAACCTTCTATCGCTCTAACAACGACCTGCCCGACTTCCTCGACTACTCGATGAAGAACCGCACCTATCGTTACTTCACAGGTATTCCTCAGTATGCATTCGGCTATGGACTCAGCTATACCACTTTTGCCATTGGCGATGCTAAGATCTCTGCCAAGAAGATGAAGAAGAACGGTAAGGTCAATCTCACTATCCCCGTAACCAATACTGGTAAGCGTGAGGGTACAGAGACTGTTCAGGTATACGTAAAGCGTCTCGACGATGCTGGTGCACCTATCAAGGCTCTGAAGGGATTCCAAAAGCTGAACCTGAAGCCTGGTGAGACACAGAAGGCCACCATCACACTGGATGGCGAGGCATTCGAGTACTACGACGAAATGATCGACGAACTGGCAACTAAGTCAGGTCGCTATCAGATATTCTACGGAACCTCGTCGATGGACAAGGATCTGAAGTCATTCGATTTTGAGGTGAAGTAATCAACGGGTATCAGCACCCCACATCATTTTCTCACGTAGGGTGTTGAAGTAGCGATGATCTGATCGCTTAACTACCTTGATATCATAGGGGGCACGACGGAGCACAATCTTCGTGCCCTCTTTGCATTTCTCCGAACGTCCGTCGATAGCCACAAGGAAGTTGTGCGAACGGCTCTCTACATCCAGTTCGATAACGGATGAGTCGGCCAGTACTATCGGGCGCACGTTAAGCGAATGCGGAGCAACGGCTGTCATCGAGAACACCTTAGTACCAGGTACTATGATTGGTCCACCGTTAGAGAGGCTGTATGCAGTAGAACCAGTAGGTGTAGACACAATAAGTCCATCAGCCTGATAGGTGTTAAGATATGTTCCGTTCACACTGGCACGTATCGATATCATCGATGCTGTGTCGCGTTTCAGTATAGCTACATCGTTCAGAGCAAAACTAAAGTCGCCAAGTGGAGCACCGTCGGCCTCAATCTGTATCAGCGCACGACTCTCCACGGCATAATCATCATTATACAGCGCTTTCAGACAGTGCTCTATATCATCAGGATTTATGTCGGCAAGGAAACCCAGTCGGCCCATATTTACACCTAGTATGGGGATGTTCTTGTTGCCCACACGACTGGCAGCCTTAAGGAAAGTTCCATCGCCACCCATCGATATCACGAAATCAGCCTCAAAGTCGTCATCCGAGAATACCTTGGTAGCCTTCACGTCCAGTCGCTGATGATCCTTCAAGAAGTAATAGTACTCCATGTCTACATACAGCTCCGCGCCATAGTTGGCAATCGTAGAGAGCACCTTCTGTATGCTGGCCGATTTCTTAGCCTGATAAATATTGCCCAACAGAGCAAACCTTAGTTTACGATGTTCCATATTATTTGTTCAAATCATATGTACTTCCACTATTTCTCACAATCAACTCCGTACCTTGCTTCTGACACAACTTCTTGTATTTCTGAAACTTTACGTTGGCCTTTGGTATATGAGGAGTGACAGCTATTGCAACTTTCTTTTTTACATCACCAACATTGATATTTGTGGTTGATGCTAGCAGTTGTTGGTATGCAGTGTCAATATCAATTCCTTTCAACTCAATAAAGAATGCATCCAGTGTTTCCTTACCTATTTCAAGATAATCACATTTCTTTTCGTTAGTTTCAGTAATGGCATATAGATCGCCATCCACTTTCACCTCTTTGTATAGTCTCTTTTGGGGGTTGAGTAGCGTTATCTTGCTTTTCTTTTCCTTTAATACTATCAGAGAGTCCCTTCTCTCGCGGATTATATTTGCTGGGATGTCTCTCATAATTCAAGTAATTGATTGAAAACATTAGAAATGTCATCAGAGACAGTATCGAGTTCAGATGGCGACATCAATCGAAGTTCATCGTCTTTGATACTGTGAACACTACCATTGGCGATAGCAAATGCTGCCACATCATCGTACTTAATAGCACGATTGCCACCAATAATCTTCTCAACCTCAGTTTTCTTTTCTGGTGATTCTTCAATAATATCCCCAGCTTGGATGAGATTGTTGAAAGCAGACATGATATAAGGACTATGCGTGGCGATAAATAATGTATGATTTCTTTCGCCATTCAATATCTCTGCAAGCCAATTAACCAAATCTCGCTGAGTCTCTGGGAATAGATTCTCTTCGGGCTCTTCGAGATATATGTCGCTATGATCGTACTTCGTAAAGGAATCAATTATATAGTGTAAAGCATCAGATGCAACAGAGATACCATGGTCTTCTATGGAAATATATTTACCAGAAGGGTGGTTCTCTTTTAGTTGGTAGAGTAAATTTACTTTGGCTTCTTGGTCTTTTATGCTTTGAATGTCTAAGGTGAAGATATATTTAGAGATGTAATTGATGAACACAAACAATGGAATTAGTGATTGCAAGCCACTTGATGCGTTAAGCAAATTGAACTCTTTCCCATCATTCAGCATTATTTTGTCAGTTCCTCTATTTTTGTCGTATTTATATCTGATTCCTGTATTAAGAATTGAAAGTGGTTCTTTGTCTCCAATGCTGTTTCTTGCATTCTGCCATTCTTTCATAAAATAGCGGATACTATTGTTGGGGAAATCTATTTCATACCAATTGGGAATTACGGAGAGTATGTTTCTCTCTGCAACAATATATGAAATCTTGTTGCGTTTAAAATCCCAACGTCCCTCCTTCCATTCAAATACAGATTTATTGTCTTTGAATGAAAAAGAGAATCTCATTATTTCTGTTTCGTATTCAAAGAAGGAAGAATTATCTACGTAACCTTGAAGGTTGTGGAAAGCTATTAGATTTTTGTCAATAGCTTCTCTTGAAAGAAAATCTCTTTTGTCTTGGCTTAAGGATATTGTTTTCTCTACCCAAGCGCAAAAACTAGCGATCTTTAATATACAACTCTTTCCTGTGCTTTGAGGTCCGATAATCAAGTTTATCTTACTCAAAGCAATATCCACATCTTTAAGTGGGCCAATATTCCTTATAACGAGATGTTTCATATACACTAAATTTGCCGCAAAGATACAAAGTTTATCTGAATGCTCCAAATACTTTTTGTTTTTTTGTTTTAATTTGGATAAGTAGGATAATTATAACGGCTAACAAAATACTGCTAGCCGTATAATAATATAAAGAGATGACATTAGTCACTATTTGTTGAATGTAATATTGAATGACAAAACACCTTCGGAGAGGGTTACTGCAGTTTTACATTCTACGGTTTTACCGTCAATCTTGATACTCTTTGAGAAAACACCATCAGAAATCTTCTTTCGGCCATCAGATAGCTTGCTCAATAGTGACTTTTGTATATCTTTGATGTTGATACTGCTATCGTTCAGTGTAAGTCTACCAAAAATGCTGTTTGGTGAATTATTAGTCCATTGCCATCCATCACTGACAGTGTGTCTAGTAGTAAACCATCCGTCATTAACTTCCTCTTCGTGAGTTTTCTCTTCTGCGAGATATCCATCATACCATATAGTGTAGTCAATAGATAGTTTGTCGTTAATGGTTTGGTTAGATTCTATACGAGTACTATAATGGAATTTGTCTATATCGAGTGATTGCTTCTTTGCTAATTGTGATGCTGTCAAGCCTTGCTCATATTCGCTGATGGCTTTATAAACGCTATTGGTAAGTCCTTCCACGTCAACGTATTCTGCATAATAATGGGAACCTGCAGACATGTCATCGAATGATGTAATTTCCTTCCCGTCTTTACCAATCATTAACCATGAACTTCCTTCTTTTAAGATATAGTTGTTACCCATCATATGATTCCAATCGTCATAGTCGAACTCGATGATGGTTTCGTCTTTGTCGTTTATTATGCCATATTTGCCGTTCTTCTTTGCTACAAATTCTCCATTGCCGTAATTGTATATGTATTCGTATTTTGGACGAATTACAATTTCGCCTTTGTCGTTTGCTATGCCTGCTTTTCCTTCTCCGTTGTCAAATGATATATATCCGTTTGTGTAATAACTTTCCCCGCATGCTTTTTTTGCTTTCTTGATATCAAAGAGTTTTTTTCCAGTTTTGTCTAATACTATGAAATGTCCGTCATCATTATTGGCCTCTTTGACTATTATTTTTTCTTCAGAGGAAATGTTGGTTACAAAAATATACTTCTCTGTGCTTATTTCTCCGAGTTTTTTTCCATTAACATCCAGTGTTTGTATTACCTTATCGTCTTTACTCTTTCTAGCAATTATTATTCCATCATTTGATAAGTTGAGTAAATCATATGTAGGCTTAATCATTATGTTCCCTTTATTGTCAATTAATCCTCGTAGCCCATCTGTATTTTCAATGATTCCATATCCATTTTCTGAAAATACGTAACACCTCTTAATGTCTTTACCTAATGTAGCTATTATTTTTCCTTTAGTATCTATGAGACGAATCTGCTGATTGGGGTTTGAAACAGCAGCAACTCCTGCAATAAACTGGGTCGCTTTAGTAAACTCTTCGTCAATAACCGGCTTCTTAGGGGCACTGAGATTGTAAAGCTGGTATTTTCCGTCGGACCTTACCCAGTAGGCATCTTCATAAAAGGGTGAAATAGATGCGTCAGAAGGATACTCTTCTTTTACAATCTCCTTGCCATCTTTGTCGATGATGCTCCATGAATCACCCTTAGTCATCTGAACTGCCAGATAATCCAAGTTGAATTGGTTCTTCTCTTGTTTGTTGCAGCTAATCATTGTTAGCATGGTTGTGGCGATACAGCCTGCTGCAAATACCACTTGTCTGATTTTTTTTTTCATATTATTATGTGTATAATTATTTATCTTAGAATCTGCACATTTTGATAAATTGTTTTGCCATTCTCAATGATGTTGAATGTAGGAATGTCATTGGGCTTGCGGTAGAACGTATAGGAGAATCTGAATACCTTGATGCCCTGTAGAGATCTAGTCTGAGGATATATGGGCAATGTGGACTTAAGTATCTTGTAATATTTGTCACCATATTGTATATAAGTCTTTTCCGCAGTTGCTATCCATGTTGAATAGCCCGTTTGAAAAACAAAGTTGATAGTAATTCTGTCGTAGTCAAGTACGATGCTCTCAATACTATATCGTCTGTCAGCTTGGCTGCCAATTGAGATTTTACTACATGTCACAGGTACATAGGAGAGCCTGTTTTCCATCGCCCGTCCTCTTGCTGAACCTGCATTGCTGGCTTTTCTTGCCCATGACAATGCTGTGGCTTTATCACCTTTTTTATTGTATTGAATAGCTAACTGATTCATTGCCCATGCGCTTCCACTATCTGCTCTTGCTGTTAGCTTCTCGTTGGTGTCATATAACCATTGTAGGCATGAATCAACTTTGTTGAATTTGTCAATAAAACCAAGCCAATGATAGTATTCTGCTAATTCGTCAATTGATTTCTTTCCAGCTTTTTCTGCTTTATACTCCCAATAACGACTTGCCTTATTAAAATCTTTCAGCCACTCATTGAATTCGTTATTCTTTTCTAAGATTTTCCATCCTGCATCCTCATCCTTTGGAGCTCCGCATTCTCCTTCTACCAGACAGCCTCCCATTATCCTGCCAACAGTACCTTTTTCTAAATAGGGATGTCTTTCTATATATTTTTTTGCGAATGAATACGCTCTTTTGTCACCTTCCTTTGCAAGACGTGTGACTAACAAATCCATAGCCTTATCATAGCCTTGGTCTGCTGCCAAGGTCAGATATTTGTTACTTTGTGCCTCATTCTTTTGCACGCCCAGTCCATAATAGAATAATTCTGCAGCCATGTATTGTGCTTCGGCATCTCCTCCATCGGCTAACGGACGTAATTGTTTTGCTGCTTCAAGATATCTTTTGTTTTCATAATAATGCTTGGCCAAATACATCGATTGTGCATGAGCCATTACGCATATGCTCCATAACATGAGCATCATGGTGAGTTTCTTTATATGCTTCATAGTTGTCATCTTTCTATAGTTTACCAAATTAAGTTCTGAATTTTGATGTACTCTTTACTTCCTGACATGTTGAAATCGAAATATATTTCACCTAATTCGCCTGTATAGCTCATGTCAGAGATTGTTATTGTAAATGTTGCAACGTTTCCTTCATTAAAATAATAAATTAATCTTCCGTCTGATTTGTACTCTGATTTTAGACCACTAACTTTTATTTTTGCTTTGTTAGGAATTGAGAGCCCACGAGTGTTCTTAACTATAACACGATTATTCAATTGGAAACTAGATAATGCAAGTTTTGAAGTTGATGTAACTACTACTTCAAGTTTTCCGTTTACATATTTTGCACTTTTTAGATACGCTGTGATTTGTGAGTATGGAGCGCGTACAACTTTTATATTTGCAAGTTTCCTTTCTCTCTCTACTTTTTCTTTAGCTGCTTTATCTTGTTGCGCTTTTCTTTCTTGTTCTTGTTTAATCTGCTCTTTTAGTTTGCCTGTGATAGCCTCTGGTATATCTTGCCATTTCGATATTTCATCTTGCATCAGTCGATGAGATAGTACGTATGATTGATTGACATGCGTATTTCCTGAAATCATGTCGGTTTGTGTCCCTAACCCCTCCATTTGCATCAAACCTAGAACAAATTCTGACATCCCGATGCTTAATATTGACTCTTTGTTTATGTTCAGATAACTCTTCTTTTCTGATTCTACTTTAAAAAGTTTATAGTATTCAGATTGTATTTCTTTGCTTTGTTTACGTATACCAGAAACCAAATCATCTATCCAAGGAAAACTATAAGTATGGTTCGCATTCCACAATTCTTTTAGTGCATTAACTAATGTAGTAGGATTACCTATGTTTTCTTTGATGAGTGCTGGATAAAGTTCGTTAGAGTAATTCTTGACGTCATCTTCGCCTCCATTCCATTTGTCTTTGTTTTTAAACATCGACATCCATGCGTCTTTTAGTTTTTGGCTATCTCCGCCTTGATACCATTTGCACATGCCAATATAATATTCATATCCTTTCCCTTTAAGATTATCATTTTTGTCTAGTACTTCAGTAACTAGTCTTTCTGATTTTGTCCAATCATTTGCGGGTAGGTAAATATTGTTGCATAACTCTGCCATCGCTTTCTCATATCCTTGTAACGCAGACATTCTATAATATTTCTCTGCTTGAATCTTATTTTTGTTTACACCTTTCCCATCTAGAAAAAGTTTGCCTGCCAAGTATTGCGCTTCTGCATTTCCTCCATCAGCTAAAGGACGTAGTTGTTTTGCGGCCTCTAAATATTTTCCTTCTTCATAATACTTTTTGGCCATATACATTGATTGAGCATGAGCTATACCACAAATGCTTAATATGTAGAGCACCATTGTTAGTTTCTTCAATTGATTCATAGTTTCTCGTTTTATGATTAGTATTCTTCTATTGACAAAAGTTCTACTTTGAAAATTAAAGCCGAGAATGGCTTGATAGGACCAGTCTCTCTTTCTCCGTATGCTAATTCATATGGAATGTATATCTCCCATGTTGAGTTTGTGGGCATGATTTCTAGGATTTCGGTCCATCCATTTATTACTTGGTTTACTCCTAATACAGTTGGTTCACCTCGGTTATATGAACTATCGAATACATTACCGTCAATAGTTTTAGCTTCATAGTGTACTTTTACTTTCGACGTGTTTCTTGGGATGCGCCCATCTCCTTTTTTCAATATTTTATATTGTACGCCTGAGGCTAAACTAATTATCCCAGGCTTTTGCTTGTTCTCTGCCAGAAACTTCTCTCCAGCAAGTTTGTTGTCTGCAAATTCTACAGATAGCCTTTCTGATATGATGGCTTTAGATTTTTTTTCGAAAAAATCTCGAGCTTCTAGATACCACATTTTAGGGTTATAATTACATGCATCAATGAATCCGTTAGCCAATTGCTTTAGTTGTGATTCACGTTTGCTGCCAGTGCATTCTTTTCCAAATAGATATGTCTCTATGTTTTTTATCATTTTTGTTCGCAAATCTGTCCCTACTTCTTTTCCAAAATCGTAAGCTTTGCGTGCAGGAGTATATTGGGCTGGCTTAGGGCCATATTGTCTTCCAGATACACCTTCTTTGGCTCCTTGCACAAATTGAGACTTATATTTTGCATCAATTCCTTGATTGGTTATGTATTCATCAAGTCCCTGTGTCTGTAGTACTCCGTATGCATAGAACAAGTCATTCATGTCTTGCTGAGAAAACTTTTGCTGAGCAATAGCTATATTGGGTGTAAATGAGATAAACACCAATATGATTAGAAATAGTTTTTGTTTCATTCCCTCCTCAGTGTCCTGCTCATTGCCCCATTGCTGGACGTTAATTGTTTTGTAGTCTTAGGTTATTGCATACAAACAAAAAAGCGGGGCAATTGTACCAGATACTTCACTCTTGCCGGCAAATGAATTTGCGAGATTCGTTGAGTCAAGAACAAAGCGTAAGATAAGCGCTTTTTTGATAAATATGCGCCTCCAAACTTATCTGCCACGACAGTAGTTCTAGATAGAGACACCACAAAGATAAATAAAAAAAACGAATCGGGCTATGTTTTTGAATTAAAACTATATTTAATTGGGATATTTTAACACTGAGGGCGTGCAAAGGACAATGGCAGGAAAATGTTTGTTCCTGCCATTGTGTTGCATGTTATGTCAACTCTAAGAATAGCTTCTTATACCTTCCTGCTTCTATGCGCTGGATGTAGCCATCGCTTAGCCAGCGTTCTATCATCTTTTCTGCATTTCGCTGGGTTACGCCTAGGTATAGCTGCATGCTGAAGGTACTGAACTCGTCAGGCAGCATGTTGTAGCGGGCGCGCATCAACTTGGTGTGGCGCTTGTGGATTGGAGTGCTGATGCACTGGGCTTGCTGCATAAAGTAGTAGTCCCAATACTTGGCAAAGAAGTGACGTTGGCACCAGAACTGAATATTCATGGCCAGACGACACAGACGCAAGTCGATGTTGTCGATAGTCAGAGTGTGATGCTCCTGCCACTCATTCCAGTGGCGCATCATGATGAAAGGTACACTCACAGCAATGCCATAATAAGGTACACGCTTGAGCAGCAGTTCATCAGTTTTCGACTGATCCTCTTCTGCATCTGCCATGCGATCTTTTGCCCACTCGTAAGTACAATCCACCAGTTTGCTGATAGGCAATTCGCCATGTGTGGTGTCGAGTCTTTCTGCCCACATGCGCATAGTCTTGAATTCTTCTGGTTCTACACCAGCCTCTTCCTTTTCTTCTCGCTTCATCATCTCGAAGTGGGTGCTAGGCATAGGGATTGCAGCCAAACGGGTAGAGAATCCATTGCCGATGTTTTTGGCATTTACTTTCGATTTCAATGCGTTAGGAGTGCCTGTGTATACGAAGTTCCAGTACACATTGAAGTCGCACAGCTCTGAGTCGTAGTTCGAGAAAAACTGTCCATCTTCCTCGTTGTGGAATGCCTTGAGTTCAAGATAGGTCTTATTACTCCATGCCTCACCCTGCTGATTGATGGCATTGTCTAGCTCCGTATCGAACGACAGCATGTGTAGGTGCATCTCCTTGCCATCCACCATCTCTACGGCATTCTTCATGTCCTCGATAAACACCTTGTTTGATGTACGTGCAGGATGTGTACGTATCAGCACCTTGGGCTTTGCAGGCCCATCGCCCTTCTGGCCGTTATCGAGCCACTCCTTGCGCTTGCGACGATAGCGATTCTCTGCATTCTGTCCCTCCTTGGACACCTTGCGGATAGGGCCAGCTAGGAGTTCGTAGAGTGTGCTTACGAACGACTTGCCTGAACCAGGGTCGCCAATGATGAACACGCTATAGTTGAGTCGTCGCAACTCTCGTGGACGATGGTAAAAGCGATACGAGCATCGCGTCATCAGTGTGCCAAGGAATGCTGCACCAGAAAACATGGCTGCTGGGTAAGCCTCTGTTTTCTGTCCAAAGCATATCTCACGCAGACAGGGGTAGTATTCCATTAATTTCTCTATCTCATTGCCCGCGGCAATCATCTGTTGCTCGATAACCGAGCGATCTTTTAAATTAGTTTCTTTTGTCATAATTCAGTCCTCTAAATAATTGGTGCAAAGGTACTAAAAATATTCCATACAACCAAGGGTGCAACATAAAAAATACGACAGGAGAGAGAAAAAGTTTGGTCGTGTGACATGCTGGACTTGAAAATTGATTTATTATATATTTTAATATATAATAAATTAATATATAATATTATTATAATATATACATTCTTTGTCTTACCTCGTGACCAAACTTTTTTTGCTTCCTGTCGTATGTACTAATGTCACGTTGTGTCGTTTTGAGTACCCTTAATGGGAATTATTGCTACCATTAAATGTAGCAATCGCTACCATTAATGCTAGCTCCTAGATAGTGCCGTACTATCTACCAGATAATGCCGTACTATCTACCAGATAGTGCCGTACTATCTCCCTGACTATATATAACGTACGCGCGAGGATGGATGGTTAAAGTGTGTTAAGAAAATGAAGTTTTTCGCTTAAAAGCTTGGAGTGTATTGATAATTATTCTACTTTTGCAGTGTACTATTAAAGTGGTACACTATAACACGAGGTTAAAACATTAAACATTAAAAAACTATATCATTATGATCGAAGTAAACAACATCAGTTTTAAGTATGCCGGAGGTAAGAATCTGGTTTTTGATGATTTCAGTCTGGAGCTGAAGCAGGATAATATTTATGGTCTGCTGGGTAAGAACGGTACAGGTAAGAGTACACTGCTCTATCTGATAGCTGGATTGCTGCGCCCAAAGAAGGGGCATGTTAGTTTTGATGGCATAGAGACCAAGCTGCGCAAGCCTGAGACTCTGCAGGAGATATTCATTGTGCCAGAGGAGTTCGACCTGCCTGCTATGTCGCTGGATGAATACGTTAAAATAAATCGCCCATTCTATCCCCTGTTCAGCACCACAGTGCTTGAGGGTTGTCTGAAGGATTTTGAACTGACTACCGACCTGAAACTGAATGCCCTCTCGATGGGACAGAAGAAGAAGGTGTTTATGGCCTTTGCACTGGCAACCAACACCAAGGTGCTGCTGATGGACGAGCCTACCAACGGACTGGATATACCTTCGAAGAGTCAGTTCCGCAAGGTGGTAACACAGTATATGACTGGCGACCGCACTCTGATCATCTCTACCCATCAGGTGCACGATGTAGAATCGCTGCTAGATCATATCCTTATCTTGAGTCCACAGAAGCTGCTTCTGAATGCAAGTGTAGCTGATATTCAGGATAAGTATACCTTCGAGTATCGTACACCTGCCGAGATGGACGATGTACTCTATGCCGAGCCTTCGCTTCAGGGTAATGCCGTAATCGCTCCTCGCCGTGAGGATAGTCCTGAGACCCAGGTTAATCTGGAACTGCTGTTTAATGCTGTAAACGAGGGTAAGATTTGATGATTAAACATTAAACATTAAAGATTAAACATTAAATCTTATGATACAGTTCAATTTAAATAGATTCGGCAAACTGGCCAAGTGGTCGCTAAGGAATGATCGCAACTACTACGTCAAGTCTTTCCTGCAGTTGTTTGTTGTCACAACATTGATATTCCTGGCGTTTACCACACATTTCTTAAATGTTAGTAATGGGTATGCACCCTGTGCAGTGGCAATGATATCTGTATTTATAATTTTGCCGATAATGGGACCATCGATGATGTTCTACAGCATGAAGAACAAGTACGACAAGCAGGCTATGTTGATGTTGCCTGCATCCAACTTCGAGAAGTATCTGATGCGTTACTCTACTTGGTTGATACTGTTGCCATTATACACTGTGGCTATTTGGGGAGCCGACTTGATACAGTATCTGGTAAATATAATGATGAACCATGAATATACCACATTTGTGATGAGTTTCATTGTAGAAAAACTCTCTAATGCAAATATGTCGGACGAATGGGTGCCTAAGGCCGCTTGGCATGCAATAATAGTTATGGCTTTGGCAACGCATTCATTCTATGCACTGGGTGGAACCTTCTTCCGTTCGCACAAGTATGCTTGGGTATACACCTCTGTTGCATTTGTGGTGTTGGGTATGCTGTCGATATGGTTAACTCCAGAGAGTGGAAAAATGGAAAACAATAGCCAGCCATCTACATTGGAGTATGTGATTTGGGATAGTATCTCTGCGATATGGATGATATTTAACTTCTGGTTGTCGTACCGTTGCTTCTGTCGCACTCAGAATATTGGTAGGTTTATAAACTTTTAAATTATCGAAAGCATTATGAATAGTTTTAGCATAAATAGATTTGGAAAGACACTGCGCTATGTGCTGAGCACAAACTTCCGTTCGCTGCTGATGTGGACGATAGGAGCTGCGCTGGTGGTGTTTATGTGCGAGATGGTTTATTGGAAATTCAGCACTTATAACGAAATTCCATACGACATGTTGAAAGATTTTGGAGACATGGGAATGGTACTCTTTATAGTAGCAAGTGTGGTGCTGATAAGCACGGTAGTTGCCGGTATCAACAATAAACGCAAGCGCGAGTCGTTCCTGATGTTACCATCTACTAATGCAGAGAAATATCTTTCGCTGATAGTATACTCTACAGTGATTTGCATTCTCTGTGTGTTCCTGGCAATGGTTCTCGGCGACACACTCCGTATGGCTTTTCTCTGGGGTAGAGATCTGATGGGTTTCGGCCCACGTTATGAGGGCGAGCCTGTATCGGTATATGTTTGGTGGAACGGAAGTTATGCAAGTTGTTGGGTGCGTTGGTAC
>Ga0247610_10002404_pt1 | contig 21644 bp, 18 predicted proteins | sample 174DNAGHGhighgp2_FD_193483 | JGI IMG/M metagenome (GOLD analysis project Ga0247610, IMG submission 193483) | Sheep rumen microbial communities from Palmerston North, Manawatu-Wanganui, New Zealand - 1742 DNA GHGhigh gp2 | ecosystem: Host-associated > Mammals > Digestive system > Stomach > Rumen...
CAAAGGATCTGCTCGACGACAAGAGCCTGTCTGTGCTGGAGGTGGCCCATCGCTGCGGCTTCCGTCGTCAGAAGAACCTTATCCTGGCATTCCGTCGAAGGTGGGGAACCACTCCGCAAGCGTACCGAACGGGCAAGCTGCTCCGCAACGGCAATTACGTGGTCAACAAGGACTATCATTCGCGAAAGACTGCGCTCGACATCGCGAAGGAGCATCTATCGCGAATTAATGAACATCAGTAATAAAAGCAGAAACCCTATTTCAAATCGTGGCATGTCCCCCAAGGTACCATGGAGGATATGCCGCGATTATTGCATGTCCGCTAACGTTCGTTGGAGGATATGCGGAGGTAGCAGGATATCCTCTAACGTTCGCTGAAGGATATGCGGAGGTGGAGGGATATCTGCTAACGTTCGTTGGAGGATATGCGGAGGTAGCAGGATATCTGCTAACGTTCGCTGAAGGATATGCGGAGATGGAGGGTTATCCTCTAACGTTCGCTGAAGGACATGCGACGATGGAGGGATATCCTCTAACGTTCGCTGAAGGATATGCGAAGGTGGAGGGATGTCCTCTAAGGTTCGCTGAAGGATATGCGGAGATGGAGGGATGTCCTCTAACGTTCGTTGAAGGACATGATTCAACAGAATGATGTCCCCCAACGTTCGTTAGGGGACATGCAGATAAAAAAATGCCTAACATCTAATTTGCAGATGTTAGGCAATTCCTATTTGAATAAAAAGGTACCCAAGCGGGGGTCGAAATAGTATAATTTAATTTGTTGAAAATCAATAATATTCATTTTTGCAAAATCGTGGGATTGCTAAAAATGTCCAACGAATTGTCCAACGAGTAAGAGAAAAGGGTGCAAATCTCACGACTGACACCCTTAAATAGCATTTTAACCAACTTTCGTTAGCGTGTGCAAAGATACGAAACTTTCTTTATACTTCCAAATATCTGTGTCGAAAATTGTTTTTGCGGCTCAATAATCGGGTGTGCTGCTATGTGGGATGCAAAAAAAGACACCCGGCAATGTGGTGTGCATCGTCGGGTGTCTGTCTGCTATAGTTCGCAGGTGCTTGCCATCTGTTCGGCCACGATCTGCGCATCGTCACATATCTGCTTGCCGTTGAATGATGCCCGGGTGCTCATGCTGCTGTGCATCATGTCCCAGCGCAGATCGTCGAGGAATGTTCCGAATGACCGGGTGTCGCCTGCTGGTCGGCTGGCGTATCTTCGGACCACTGAAAGGTAGTTTTCGAACTGCCTTCTGCTGAATGTCGTCTGCATGGTGTAGTAAATAGTGATGAACAAATAGGCAGCGGGATCGTGCCCGCTGCCCTGCTGCTCTCTCTGCTGTTATTCCTCGTCGCCCTGGCTTGCGCCCTCGGCCTGCATCATCTCGAAAAAAAATGTTGCGTCCTCGATGTCCTGGAGGAATTGTTTGGCCTCCTCGATGTGAAGATGTCCGGTTTCGGTGTCGGTGCAATTCTCAACACCTGCTACAGCCTCATCGCGAAGGAAGCGAAGGAAGGACTTGTTTTGTGATTCACTGTCGTTTGCCCAGATGTTAGCTAAACGGATGAAGCTCTCGAACTGCTTGGAAGAAATGGTCTTTTCCATAATGATGAATTTTTAGAGTGGTTAATGATGTAAAAGAACGTTTTGAGCGTTTTGCTCGGTGCAAAGATAAGGCAAAAACACAATACCCTCCAAATTTTTTTGCAACTTTTTTTCGTCACTTTGAAAAATAGCAACGAATTGATATAAAAATACTTACATCGTTTTTGACATTCAAACAAAATCCAAACGGCGTTTGAACGGAAAAATTATCTGATGCCTGCAAAGCGATTCCGAAACAGATTGCCGGATGCAAAAAACGCTTCCTCTTTTCGCCATGGATAGGGAGATAACGGGAGGATCACCAGCGAACACCAGGGAACAAAGGGAGAAGGTACGCGAGGCGACGGGCACAGCGCACACGTCCCCACATACGCACGTGGAGGGTGGGTGGGTACGCCCACGAAACGCCGAACCGCCCCCCGCTCCACGCCATCCCCATACCCCCATACCCACAGCGTCAAAATTTCGGATTTTGCCCTTCTACCTCACAAATAAAGGGTGCAGGGTCTTGCAGATGTCGGCAGGAATGACTATCTTTGCACCATCAAAACCGAAGGAGCATGAAGAAGTTACGGAACACAATCAGTGCCGAGGAACGTGCGCAGCTGTTCGAGGATTGGATGAATGGTGCGTATTGCGGAGAGCTGGCAGACGCATACGGCATATCATCGACACGCGCCTACCATTTCATCGACCAGGAGCAACGGGCACGCGGCCTTGACGATGACGAACTCCAGGAGATAAGGAGGAGCCGCGAAGCGGAGCGCCAGCGCCACACCTATGCGCTTGACCCCGACGTGGACGAATGGCTTCGCCAGCAGAAGGACGTGGGCAAGGTGCTGAATTGCGCACTGCGCCTGCTAATGGAGCAGGAAAAAGAGCGGAAGCGCATGAAAAAGGCGAATTAATTTGGTGGTGCAACGGATTGTCCCTATCTTTGTCGCGCTGCTTGGTGTGGTTACCGGGCATGCAAAAGAACGTTTCGGGCTGTGGGGTGATGCCCTGCGGCCCTTTTTTAACCGGCTTTCAAACGAGCCACATATCATGGAACGACATGAAGATAGACAGCCAACAACTTGCATTGTACGTCCAGGCCATTCTGCAAGATGCTGAGAAGGGCGACCAACTTGCCATGCAGACGCTGACCGAGTGGGACGAAATGAACCATGAGGAAAGATTACCACCAATGAAGGAGCAGCTAACCGAATGGATGAAGGCAAAGACATTCAAGGAAGAGACCAACGAGCGCTGTGAGCAATGGGAGAGAGAGAATGGCCGAAGCCTTAAGAGCCTATCGCGCGATGAATGGATAACGGCAATGGAGTGGATTCTATGCTGTCCACGCTTTGAGGTCGAACAAATGCTTGATAATATGCTTGCTTCCCGACTTTAAAAGACGCTTGCATCCTTATCGTGTCCGCACGTCGCCATAATTGGCGTGTGGACGCTTTTCGTGTGCCTTGTGGCGTGTTGTTCCACCTTTTGCAGAAGATGGCACACAGCGCAAATATGGTGGCATTTCGGGCATCGTCCGTTTGCAATCAGCAATCCGTCTGCAACAAAACTAATAGATAAGCTATTCTTTCGTGAGCGTTGCCCTATCTTTGCAAAAAAAAGATAACTATGGCTTTTGTGAAAGGACAATCCGGCAATCCGGCAGGCCGCGAGAAAGGCTCGAAGAATCGCGCATCAACAGAACTGCGCGACTTCTTCCGCAACCTGCTTGAAGAAAACCGCGACCAGATCGTTGAAGACCTGGGGCGCATAGACCCGCTTTCGAGGCTGCGAATCATCGTCGAGCTGACAAGCTTTGTACTGCCCAAGCTTGCAAGTGTGCAGGCTGATGTGCAGGCTGATGTACAGCAGCACCTATTGCTTTACGACAAGCTTGACGAATTGAGCGTCGTACCCGAAGAACGTGCGATTGAAGCGCCCGACGATGCCGCATTGCTTGGCGAAGGAGAGGAGTGTGACGAATGAAACAAACAAATAATCAGATATGGCAACAGACGAGAACAGAAGAAAGTCGTTCTATGATGCACTGGTAAAAGATGGGCACGTGGGAGACGTAGAATCGTACAACGAGACGATGGCGAATGAAGCTTCAGCGCGAGACCTATATAACAAGCTGACTACATCGGGCTGGGAGCTTGACGACTATGACACATGGTACGAGGACTTCGGACCGGAGAAGAAAAGAGAGCAGGCAGGCACGACAAATCCCACAACGGCTGCGACGAGCAGCTACGGACATGGCACGACCGAGGAACAGCGGCGTGAGTTCTACAATGCGTTGAAGAATGACGGATTTGTCCGCGATGAGGAGGAATACAATACGATAATGGGGAGCGAACTTGGGGCGCGCACCTTATTCCCGCACCTCCAAAATGCCGGTTATGATCTCGGCGACTTCAATACCTGGTATGCTGATTATGGGCCGCAGTATTACGGAGAACCGAAAAGAAGATTAGGATGGTTCCATGCCCAAAATGGACCGGCACACATGGTGCCTCTCGCTCAAAGTGGTGGTCGGCGTGTTGTGGTCCGGCAAGACGGTACACGGTTGCTGAGCTGGAAAACGAGGGATAAGAGACCGCCTATTACTCCGAGACCTATGCCGATTCCCGGGCAGCCGAACGGCCTCAACGAGTGGAAGCAGGCAGCGAATGAACCCCTTGACCAACGCCTTCAAAAGGCTGCATCTATGGAGATTCCGAGAGGGAGCAGACCTATGGGCAGCAAGGAAGCCGTGAAGCGATGGGAAGAAAAGCAGCCCCATCTGCTACATGAAAAGCTGGTCAAAGATGGTTACACCTTTGCTACAAATGCAGAGGTCAAAATGGTCTTTGATATGCTTGGAAAACCCGATACCGCCAAACAGATATACGACGACCTGCGCGACAAGGGCTGGGATTTGGTCGATTTCGACGAGTTCCAGGATATACTCGGCACCGGCAACAAGTATTTGAGCCAGGACACCCACGACGCCCGAAACAATCTGATTCGCGAGCTGCTCGAAAGTGGCTATGGCTTCGATTTTGGAAATGGGGTAACGTTCAACCAACGAACAGATTTCCAGGCATTTGACGATATGATGTCGGATGAAAAACGCGCTATTCAGCAGTATCGGAGACTCTACAATGCCGGGAAAGTAGATCGAGACATTGACTCGTGGATGCATGACTACGGAGGATTCAAAGGCTCGAAGCACAGATACCCGACATACACCGATGTCTTGGACTTCCAGCCGGATTTCGGCGAGGCCATGAATCGTGACGAATGGGAGGCGGCGAGTCAATTCTATCAGCCATCCGAATTAGGTGGAAAACACGTCAAGGTGAAAAGGTTCAGAAGTATGCAGCCGGGCGGCTCGCTGCCGAGGTATCAGCAGAACGACAAATCAGCGGCAAAAAATCGGAAAATTGCAGAGGAAAAAATCCGGCAATGGGGAGGCATGAAAAGTTTCGCGCAGCTGTTCGGCGAATGGCTTTTGGATTTTTTCGAGAGCAAAGAGAAATAGTTTGGTTTTTCTTCAATTTCAACCATATCTGATGAATGAGAGCGGGTAGCCTCAAAGGAGGCACCCGCTTGATTATAGGCTAACGGAAAGAGAATCTTGATTTCTCGCTTGTGGCTCCTGCGTCGATTGTCGGTATCTGCGACAATGGTTTTTCGTAAAAATGCGTAGCCTGGCTATTGAAGCCACACAGGAGGGATCCCGTGCTTCCGTTTCGATTTTTTGCAATCGTTACCATTGCACAATTTTTGGTTTGATATTGGCTGAATGGTTCGGGGAACGGTCTTGTCGCAGAGAACGGAACAACGGCTTCCGGACGATAAAGCAGGATTGTGAGGTCGCTCGCCTCGTTTATTTGGCCGCTGCCCCGCAACCGGTTCAGATTCGGCACGGCGCAATCCCTATCACGAGAAAGCTGGCTCAATGCCATAATCCAAATGCCACATTCGCGTCCCAAATTTTTGAGCCTTTGTGCGACATCACCCAGGTACACTTCCTGGCTCGTTCCTCGTGGCGGTGACAACCTTTGCAGGAAATCGACAACTGCACCGCTTATGCCATAACGCTGGCGCATCATGCGGATGCTGGCCAAGATGCTTTCGATGGATGACAACGGCCTATCGTCGAGCAGGATCTCGCCGCCATCGTCACCACGGCTTGCGAGGTCACGGGCATAGCCGAAAGCCGCCTGGTAGTCGGCATCGGACAACGGAGCGGTGAGGATGCTGGAGGACGGCACGCCCGTCTGCATGGCAAGCAAGCGTGCGCAAAGCTGCTCCTTACTCATTTCGAGTGAATAGTATGCTGTCTTGTAGCCGCGAAGCCTTGCATTGAGGGCAACCGACAGGGCGAATGATGTTTTGCCCTGCGAACTTTCAGCCGCGACAATGATAAGGTCGCTCGGCTGGAAGCCACCGCGTGAATCAAACCAGTCGAAGCCCGTGAGCGTGCCGTCGTGCCGTGTGGAGGGGTCTCGGTTGTCGGTCATGCGCTGGCATAGTTCACGATATACCGACACGTCGCTTGTGATGTGTTCTCGGCCTTGTGCAGAAAGGTCATCGAGCTGCTTTCGGATGCCGCCAAGGACTTCGTTGAGGTCGCTTGCAGGAGACAATGCCCGGGATGCTGCGTCCTGCATCGTCAGCCATAGTGTGCGACGGGTGCGCAAGTCATTGAGGACGCTGCAAAGGTACGCTTCATCGTTGCCGCCGCCATCATACGATGTGATGTCAGCAAGCAAGCCGGGTGTTACCGACGGCTCGTTGATGGCCTGCGCCTTTTGCCAGACGGATAGCATCGAAATCTCGTTGCCATCGGCTGCGACTGCCGAAATGCAGCGGAACACGGCCTTGTGATGCGCGTCGTGGAAGCAATCGGGCGTGAGCGTGTCACGGGTCGCATAGAATGTAGATGGGTTTGTAAGATAGAGGCGAAGCAAAGCGCGTTCGGCCTCGTCGCTATGCGGCAGCTCTACCGCCAGCTGGGGAGGGGTGGGTTGTTTCTGTTCCATCGCTATCGGATTTTCTCGTTTGCCGCCCATCTGCGTAATCGTAGCGGAAGAGACCATGTTTTTTCCGTCTCGAAACGCATCTTTGTGTTGCTCTTGTTAGGCTCGCTCCAATACATGAAAAATGATTCGAGCATTTCTGCTGGATATTGTTCTTTGAAAGGCAAGAGGCTTTCGTAAAATTCTTGCTTTCTCTTTTCAAGTAGTTCAGCTTTTGAGATTTTGGGCGTGGATTTGGACGGTTTTTCGGACAAATCTATAATATCATTCTTTTTTTGATTTTGTTTTTTATTTTCATTATAGCTTGTTTTGCTTGTTTTGCTTGTTTCTTCAATCAATTCAAGCATTTGCTTGTTTTGTTTGTTTTTGCAAGCGTTAGTGTTGCCTTTAGGTGCGCCTCCCATCTTTCCAGCCTCTGACCGCATTGCACAAATTTCAAAATATCGCTCGTTGCTTCGGTCGATTTGCAGTTTGATGGATGCGAAAAGCAATGTCAATTCGCTCGGCAAGGTTGGTGTCTCTGCACCGTCAAGCGCATAATGTAAAATGGCATCAAATAATTTGCACCGTAGCGCCTCGTCTTTAATCTCCTGGGCCACGACAAGCCAATCGGAGTAAAATAAACAGCTTGGTTTCATTTGACTGGTAGGTTTCTTGTTATTATCAGCGACGAGAATTTTTTCTGAAATTCTTTCAACTGGCTTGCGTCGCCCGTGCGCTGCTTGTGGGAGCACGCCGCATAGTATTGACGACGGATTTCCGGATCACGAATGAGTTTGCCTGCTTCGATTTGGCTGGGGTGCAGGAATCGTCGTGTCTCTTCGTCGATGTCGAATCTATCCGTCGGCTGGTTTAATCTGCAAAGTTCGGCAAGTAGTTCGGTCAGTTCTGTGGCCTCATCCCTGGTTGCAGCGTCGCCGACGAGCCAATCATGGACAGCCGAAATATCGACTACACCACGAGACAGAAAGGAGGCGCGAACAGCAAGGAAGATTTGCAGAAGATTATTATCTGCAAAAAGGGTGTGCTCCAACTTCGAAATAGTCTCCTGGGGTGTGCTGCATCGGCCATTAAGCAGGTCGGAAAGCATTTGGCGTTGAATCTTCGTGTTCATAGCTGTATGACTTTTTCGATTTCGGCCTTTGAAAAAAGATTTTTCACGCCAGCCTTACGAGGATGCAGCAAGCCAGCCTTCACCCATCGCCAGAGCGTCGCCGTGCTGATTTTGAATGTTTCGCATGCCTGCCTGGTGGTCAGCAGCTCGTCGTTGTCCGGCTCCTGCTGCTTCTGCATCTTTTCTTTCGCCTCTTGCACAACTGCAATCGCGAATTCTCGGAGATCAGCCGCGCTGACAAGCAGTAGCGTTTGACTTCCTCCTGCATCGATAATCTGTTGTAAATTTGCCATTTTGTATTTGTCCGGCTCGGGTGGCCGACAAAGCAGAAACACACTGCCCCTTTCCACCTGCCTACCACGACAAAGCGTTGTCGGGCGCCTTGCTTTTGGTGATGCAAAGGTAGAAACAAATTGTATGATTGAAAAAGAAAAAAGTGTTAGCCAACAAAAATAATTCGTTAGCCAACACAAACCAACAAAAATGCAAAAAGGATGACGGTTTTGCCATCATCCTTTGATGTTTCAGTGTGCTGTCATACTTCTGTAATTTTTCTCTTCGTCGCTGCCGTTATTCAACAAGTCGAACAATTTTGAACGCTGCATCAACGAAATAAGTTTTTTCATCACGCCTCTTTTCGCCCCACGAGCTTTCAGGGTTTCTGCAACAATATCTCCAAGTCTGTTAAGGCTCGCTGCTTTCCGGCATTGCTCAAAAAACATATCGTACTGCTTCGTGTCGTTGCCAAATATTTCGAGGATTTTCCGATCACGCTCAACTATTGGTTCGGAACAATATTCCTCGACAATTCGTGTTATTTCCTCGTGCAACTCCTTCGGAATCCACTTTTTGCACTCGGTCATAGAATCAAGCCAAAGGTTGCGCTCCATTGACTGATGCTTTTTTAATTCCTCTTCGGTAAATGCCTCCACACCCAGGAGCCTTTTTACTTTCTGCTTATAATTATCTCGAATTTGAAAATCAATGTGCCAATTTTCGAAAAAATATTTGGAGTTTGCCAATAGCACGGCTGCAAGCCCGCGTGCAACGACGGGCCGGTGTTCGTCGCGGAATGTCTGACTTGCCGCGTATATGCCGGTCTCACTGACTTTCCAAAAGATTACACCCGCGCCCATGTCGTTTATTTCGCTTTGCGTTGTTGCTCGAACGTAGGGAATTGTGCAATTGGTGGCTATTGCGAACGAGTGATCACACCCGACAAGTTTGAACGCTTCAAATTCTTCCACGGGGACAAATCGAATCAAACCTTTTTTCATAACAGTCTTGCCCGGATTGTTTGGCTCTGTGGCCTCGTAGCATCGTGCCGTTGGCTTGTAAAATTCATTTTGTCTGTACATAATGATTCGGTGTTGCTTGGAGCATGGCCCCATGATTAATTAATGTCTTGTCTCTCCATCGCTGCAATAACCTGCTGCAAGTCGTCGTCTTGGATTTCTCGATACCTGGCAAACGCTTTCGAGCCAGGCGCGTGCCCGCTCATTGCACCGATTAGATTCGGGTCCTTTACTGATTTATAGGCGTTTCCACAAAAGGTCTTGCGCAAAGTGTGGCTGGTGGCAACTTCGTTGATGCCTTTGACTTCGTTCGCACCCGTTGTCGGATTCCTGACAATTACCCTTCTCGTTATTCCGCAAGCCGATAATATTTGCCGAATGTTTTCATTGTATTGCTGCTGGCAGCAGAAATGTTGTTTCAGCCCGTCTATACCGCCATATTTTGCGAGAATGTCCTTCGCGCGTTTGCTCAATGGTACACGGCATACTGCGCCGCTTGAATCGCTTGTCTTGGCTGGCACATATCGCACGAAGCCACCTATCTCGTTGTCGCTTGATAGTGCGTACAAATCGCTGACTCGACAGCCAACGGAGGCATGAAATAACAACACATCGCGCTGTGCTTGTAGTGTTTCGCTCTGGTCGCTCATATCGAAATCTGCAATTATATCAAGTTCCTGCGATGTCAAATAGAATGGCTGGGCGTATGTTTCTTGTGGACGTTCGACGTTTTCAAAAACGTCCTGCGTTAGTTTCCCTTCCTTTTGCAGCCAATGACACACGGCTGCGAGACGCTTTGCCTGGCCGCAAATGGTGTTTTCGCCTCGTTCCTCTATTTCACGCTGCCTTTGCTTTCCTTTGTCGCCCTTCGAGCGTACAGCGATAGGGAAGCGTTCGAGAATCTTGGCGAAGATGCGGGGGTGCTGCTCCTGCAACCTCTTTTCATTTTTCAAGTAAAAAAGGAATGTGCGCACAATGTCGCTTGTGATTGTCGATGTGTCCAGGATGAAGGACTTGTCGCTCGAAAGTTGGGTGTAACACTCGAATCGTTCGAGCTGGCCGCGTAGTGTGCCATACGTCTTGGTTCTGTTGGCGCTGATGCTTTTCCGTTCGCAGTAGATCGCGATTGCATCGACGATGCGCATCGGCTTGTCGTCGTCGTTCTCTTCCTGCTCCTGCTGATGTTCTGCTGCAGCAATGGCCTCCTGCTCGATCTCCATCGCCCTACGGATATTCGGGAATGTGTAAACGCTCCCCGTTGCGTCGGTCTTGAAATGGTTGGTCGGGTCGTTTAGGATTGCATAAAGACGAAAGCAATCATCAATCCATTGCCCGGTCAGTTGTTCGCCTGCGTCCTGCGCTGCATTGACGATGGCCGATAGGTTCTTCAGATACTCGTTGAGTGCTGCTTGTTCCTGCTGGGCCATCTGCACTTTGCCGACGTTGGTCTTGCGACGAACGGGTACGACGATAGCTTGCATCTCATTGTCCCAAAACGATGGGCTGACATAGACACCGCTCTTTATCCGGAAGCGCAGATTTCTGCCACCGGACACACGGATAAGGACTTCGCATTTGCCGTCCTGCCGTGTTTTTTTTGATAAATTCTTCTCGAAAGTTGCCATACGAAATAAGTTTTAGTTAAAATGCTGGTGCAAATATACGAAGAATGTTGGACAATTCCAAATTTTTGTCCAACAAAATGTCCAACCAAATGAAATATTTTTGCAAAACCGAGAAAAACGGAGAAATACTGTATTTGCGTAAAGTGCTGATTTATAGGCAAAATAAAGGCTGCAACCTTTTTCACAAGATTGCAGCCAAGTACCCCAAGCGGGGGTCGAACCCGCACGGCCTTTTGGGCCAAGGGATTTTAAGTCCCTCGTGTCTACCGATTCCACCATCAGGGCAGACCTGTCGGTCACGAAGCGTTGCCGCTTTTCGTTTTTGACGGGCGCAAAGATACAGCATTTTTTCGAATTATCCAATTATTTCGACGGAAAAATGTAATTTCTGTGTTCAAAAAATAGCAAAATGCCCCTTTTTGATGGCTCTAAATTGGTTTTTCGTGTTTTTTTGCAAAAAGAAACATCCTAAAAATTTGTTTTTTCAAATATATTCATTATCTTTGCACCCACTAAAAAAAAGATAACCCAAACCGATGAAGGAAAAGATTATCATCTACCAGGCCTTGGTCCGTCTGTTCGGCAATGGAAATACGACCCGCGAGCATAATGGCACGATTGAGCAGAACGGATGTGGTAAGATGAGCGATTTTTCGGAGGTGGCGCTGCGTTCCATTCGAAAACTTGGCTGCAACTATATCTGGTACACCGGATTGCTGCAGCAGGCTTCTGCTACCGACTATTCAAAATATGGTATACCCCGTCAGAACCCTCAGGTGCTGAAGGGTATTGCTGGTTCCCCCTATGCCATTTCTGATTATTATAGCGTGTCATGTGACTTAGCTGACGATCCAGATCGTCGTATGGAGGAGTTTGATGCCCTTGTCGAACGCACTCATAAGGTGGGCCTTAAGATGATTATCGATTTTGTGCCAAATCATGTTGCCCGTCATTACAAGAGCGTAACCAAGCCAAAGAACGTCAGCGACCTAGGTGAGTACGATCACGTGGACCGTCCCTTTGATCCCCATAACAACTTCTATTATTGTGAAGAACCTCTTCATCTTGACAGGATAGGAGTGGCACCTAGCGAAGAGATGGGACCATATGTCGAAAATCCTGCTTGTGCCACGGGCAATGATGTTTTCAACGCATGGCCCGACAAATATGATTGGTACGAGACTGTTAAGTTGAACTTCGGCATCGACTACATGGGAGGTGGGCGCGATTATTTTACCCCTCTACCCAATACTTGGCTCAAATTGCGCGACATTCTCGTCTATTGGGCCGAAAAGGGCGTAGATGGTTTCCGTTGCGATATGGCTTTCATGGTTCCTGTTGATTTCTGGCATTGGATTATTCCCCAGATCAAGGAAATCAACCCCAATATCATCTTCATCGCTGAGATCTACGAGCCTGCGCTTTATTCAAGCTACATCAACTACGGAGGGTTCGACTACCTCTACGACAAAGTGGGTCTGTATGATACACTGCGTGGTATCGTCGAGTGTCGTGAGTCAGCAAGTGCCATTACACAGGTTTGGCAGGGACTCAATGGTGTGCAGGAGCATATGCTCAACTTCCTCGAGAATCACGACGAACAGCGTCTGGCTTCTGACTTTTTTGCCGGCGATCCCATCAAAGGACGTCCCGCGCTCATAGTCAGCGTTCTAATGAACACTTGTCCCTTCCTTAATTATTTCGGACAGGAACTTGGCGAACGCGGCATGGATGAGGAAGGGTATTCAGGTCTCGACGGACGAACCACGATTTTCGATTATTGGACCGTTGATACCATTTATCAGTGGCGTGGCGAGAAGGGGCTTTGGCGCCGTCATCAGCTTCCCAAGAGCATGCGTGACCTGCGCGACTATTACAACAAGGTGTTCACCATCGCCAATTCCTGCGATGCACTGCGTGAAGGTGATTTTTACGACCTTACCTATTGCAATTACAACAATCCCGAATACAACATCCACCGTACGTTCAGCTTCATTCGCCATTCGCGCCATGACCTGGTGCTCGTGGTGGCCAATTTCCAGGGCGAAGACCAGCAGATTGCTGTCAACGTGCCGCAGGAGGCATGGGATTATGTTGGAATCGTCCCCGGACGCAGACGCCATGTCGAGAACCTGCTTACTGGTGAGTGGGACTTCGGTGTTTTCTCGACTACTGAACCCGTGCGCGTCAAAGTACCTGCCTATGATGCAGTAGTTTTGCGCATAAAAGGCAAGTAGCAATGAATTTTCAATCAAATTGGAGCAGAAATCGCAAATTATTTGCATTTTCTGCCCCTTTTTTTACCGACCTATTGTTTTAAAGTTTATATTTGCACCGTATTATGCACATATAATATAATATTATGAATAATAACTTCCTTGTTTTCTCGGGTCGAGCTTCACGTTACCTCGCCGAAAAGATTTGTGCCAACTTGGGATGTCCCCTTGGTAATCTGCTGATTCAAACCTTTGCTGATGGAGAGTTCGGCGTATCGTTCGAAGAGTCCATTCGCGGCAAGTATGTATTTCTCGTTCAGAGCACCTTCCCAAGCGCTGACAACCTGATGGAGCTGCTCCTCATGATCGATGCAGCCAAGCGTGCTTCGGCTGCACAGATTGCTGCCGTTATTCCATATTTCGGATGGGCACGTCAGGATCGAAAGGACAAGCCACGTGTTGCCATTGGCGCCAAACTCGTTGCCGATATGTTGGCCACCGCCGGCATCGATCGTCTCATCACCATGGACCTCCATGCTGACCAGATCCAGGGCTTCTTCGACTGCCCTGTTGATCATCTCTACGCTTCGAGTGTCCTCATGCCTTACATTGCCAACGAGGTCGGCCTCGACAATCTCGTCATGGCCTCTCCCGATGCCGGTGGTTCAAAGCGTGCATACACCTATTCCAAGTACTTCAATGTTCCCATGGTGATGTGCGACAAGCATCGCGACAAACCCAACTCGATTGGAGAGATGTTCCTCATTGGCGACGTTACAGGCAAGGATGTTGTCCTCGTCGACGACATGGTCGATACCGCAGGAACCATCACCAAGGCTGCCGACCTCATCATGAAGATGGGAGCACGCAGTGTTCGTGCTTGTGCCAGCCACTGCGTCATGTCTGGACCTGCCAGCGAACGTGTCGATAACAGCATGCTGAAGGAGATTGTCTTCACCGACTCAATTCCTTATCGCGGCTCCAGCCCTAAGGTAAAGACCATTACCATCTCCAATCTCTTTGCTGAGACTATCCGTCGCGTCATGAACAACGAGCCTATCTCCAGCCAGTTCCTGATTTGATTTTGACATCCCTGATTTCGGTTTCTTGATATTCCGAAATTTCTATATTCAACATTCCCTTTTTTATAAACTATGAAGCATATCTTCTCAACCTTAGTGATGGCTTTTGGACTCTGCAGTAGTGTCCTTGTGGCACAGCAGATGCCTCAGATGCCACCGCTGCCTATGGATCCGCAGGTGCGCTACGGCCAGCTGCCCAACGGCCTCACATACTACATTCGGCACAATGATCTACCCGAGCATCATGCCGAGTTCTTCATTGCCCAGAAAGTTGGCTCGGTCCTCGAAGAAGAGAGCCAGCGCGGTCTTGCTCACTTCCTTGAGCACATGGCCTTCAATGGCACCAAGAACTACCCTGGCAAAGGCTTGCTCGAGTATCTGCAGCGCCATGGCGTCAAGTTCGGCACCAATGTCAATGCCTATACCTCCATCGATGAGACTGTCTATAACATTTCCGACGTGCCCATCGATGAAACGCTTCATCCGGGCATCGTTGATAGCTGTCTGCTCATCCTCCACGATTGGAGCGGTTATCTAACGCTCGATGGAGATGAGATTGATAAGGAGCGCGGTGTGATTCACGAGGAATGGCGTACCCGTACGAGTGCCACTCTCCGTATGTACGAAACCATTCTTCCGAAGCTCATTCCCGGCAATCGCTATGCCGAGCGTATGCCTATCGGCTTGATGTCAGTGGTCGATAACTTTGCTTACGACGAACTGCGCAACTACTATCACAAGTGGTATCGTCCTGACCTGCAAGGCATTTTCGTTGTTGGTGATGTTGATGTCGATGCTGTGGAGCAGAAGATTCAGACCCTTTGGTCGGATATCCACAACCCTGAGAATGAAGCAGAACGTGTATACTTCCCAGTTGAGGACAACCAGGAACCTCTGGTGGCCGTAGCCAGTGACCCTGAGCAGAACTACAACGTCCTTGCTGTCATGTACAAGACCGATCCACTGCCCGATGCTGTCAAGCTTACGCAGATTGGCTATATGACCAGCCTCCTCGAGAACATCATCACCATGGCCCTCAACCAGCGTTTGGCCGAGCTTACACAGAAAGCCGATGCGCCTTTCATGCAGGCTGGTGCCGAGTTCGGCAAGTACATTGTCTGCAAGACCAAGGAGTGCTTCGAACTTGACATCGTTTTCCGCGAGAATGAGTGGCAGAAAGGCCTCAATGCAGCTCTTGGCGTAGTGCTTTCGGCAGCCAAATTTGGCTTTACCGAGAGCGAAATTGAGCGCGTGAAGGCAGATATTCTCAGTGGTATGGAGAATGCCTACAACGAGCGCGACAAGCAGAAGAACCGCACCATCGTGCGCGAGATCCAGCGTCACTTCCTCAGTGCCGAACCTATGCCTGGCATTGAGATGGAGTGGCAGATGGTACAGCAGATCTTCCCCATGCTCAGCGCTGCAATGATCAATCAGGTGGCCCAGCAGATTGTCACACCCAACAATGTGGCTTTGCTTGTCATGGGTCAGCAGAAGGAGGGTAACGTTCTCCCCACAGAAGAGGAACTGCTTGCTGCCTATAATGCTGCACTTCAGCAAGAGGTATCTGCCTACGAAGAGGCTCTCAGCGGTATTGAGTTGCTGCCCAATGCACCAGCACGTACCGGCAAGGTAGTCAGCGAAGAGGCTGGCGATTGGGGATCAACAGTTTGGACCCTCTCCAACGGCGTTACCGTGGTCTATAAGCCCACCGACTTCAAGAAGGATCAGGTGCTTATGAGTGCTTACTCGAAGGGCGGTACACGCCTTGACATGACTCAGCCTAACATCGTCCGTCAGACCATTGAGGATCTGGCTACTGTGGGTGGTCTTGGACAGTTCAGCGCCACCGATCTTCCCAAGGTTCTTGCCGGTAAGAATGCGTCAGTCAGCATGAGTGTCGATGCTCGCAGCGAGAGTCTTAGTGGTTCGGCAGCACCCAAGGATCTGCGCACACTCTTCGAACTCATCTACCTCAACATGACCGATTTGCGTTACGATGAGGAGGCCTATCAGGCCTGGTTCAAGCGTCAGCAGACACAGCTCCAGATGATTCAGGACAACCCGCAGAAGATCATGAGCGACTCGTTGCAGCTCACCCTCTATCCAGGTATGCCAGATATGGCACCCACGCAGCTCGCCGATCTCGACCTCATCGATTACCGCAAGGGCTTTGAGCTGGGCAAGAAGCGTTTTGCCAATGCTGCTGACTTCACCTTCTACTTTGTCGGAAACGTTGACGTCGATAGTCTTCGTCAGATGTCAGAGCAGTATCTTGCCAATCTTCCAGCCAGTGCTGACCGCGAGGTTCGTCCAGCCGCCGTTCTTCCCGTAGCAGGCAGTCGTGAGAATCGCTTCGACCTGCCTATGCAACAGGCAAAGACTTCGGTCTATGATATCTTCTATGTCTATGACACTCCTTATACGCTGAAGGACGGTCTCACTGCCAACATGCTTGGCCAGAGTGTCAGCATCATCTTTACAGAAACTATCCGCGAGGAGGAGGGCGCTGTCTATTCGCCACATGCCCAGGCTTCGATGGACGCCACCACCGGCTTGCTCACCATGCTTTACCTGTTTGATACGGGTGCCGACAAGCTTGAGAATGCTGAGGCTGTGGCTTATCGCGAGATTCAGAAGATTGCCGATGAGGGCGTGCGTGACGACGTCTTCCAGAAGGTTCACGACTATATGGTCAAGAGTCATCAGGAGCAGGTCAAGGAGAACAGCTACTGGCTCAGCAATCTGCAGCAGAAGCGTGAGTTCGGCATCAACAGTGTTGATGGCTGGGAGGAGATCTTCGACAGCATTACAGCCGACGATGTCAAGGCTATGCTTCAGCGCTTCCTTTCTACCGAAGCCACGCGCATCCAGTTCGTTGCCAATGGCGTAGAAGTGGAGAAATAATAATATTAGATCTATGTCCCCCAAGAACGAACCCTTGGGGGACATTATATTTATTTAGTAATGAAAAGAGCCTATTCCTTGTTAGTATTGTTATGGTTTACGAGCTCGTTTCTGTTTTCGCAAGATTATCTGGTCCTTTATAGGCAAAACGGTGGGCAACCCATTTCAATTCCTCTATTGGATATCGAATGTATCTTGCATGATAATGATTCAGTTCAGACCATAGTTACAAAGACAGGGTACATAGAAACACCTATTCAGGAAATAGATAGTTTGGTTTTTGTTTCAATTCATGCTTGTCTTGACGAAAACCATCCTCACATCATAGATCTTGGTCTGCCTTCTGGTACAAAGTGGGCATGCTGCAATATTGGTGCTGATGTTCCTGAAGATTTTGGTGGGTTCTATGCATGGGGAGAAACACTGGAGAAGAGTCATTATGCATTGGATAATTACGCTTATCTTGACGAATATGATCAATATTTTCTTCTTGGAGAGGATATTGCAGGTACTGCCTACGATGTATCCTATGTGAATTGGGGTGATTCCTGGAGGATGCCAACGGATGAACAGATTAAGGAATTATTGGACAATTGCACCTGCAAGTGGTTTTTGCTAAACGAAGTGTGTGGCTTGCTTGTTACTGGTTCGAATGGTGCTACAATCTTCCTTCCTGCTGCCGGGTACAGCAGGGACGGTATTATAGGAGGTGTAAGTTCTGGGGGCAACTACTGGTCGTCGACGGTTCGTCCACAGAATAATGATGCTTTTGGCCTCTATTTCGATTGTGAGGGATGGTATCGGGGCTTTAGCAGCCGATATGACGGTCGTGCCGTTCGTGCTGTTTGGCGGTAGCCTGTGCTTGAGGAAAGGAAGTCTTGTCGGAGTTATTGTTTTCGTCCCCGTCTACAGGATGCATTGAGTCCGCAAAGGTTGCAGGTGTAGTCACGTCGGCGGACGTTGTGCCCGATGCCGATTACACCGCTTATAGATTTTATGGGAATCATCAGGCAGGAGTCGGTGAGATGAATGTCGCATGGAGTGGGAGAGACATCGCAATTTTGTGGGGAGACTTTAGGTTTGAATAATTCAAAGAGGATGGGTTGTTCCTTGACGTGCCATCCGCAATAGCCTGGGCTGTATCTGTTTGTGCGATACAGCCCTTTTGGTGTAAGTTGCTCCTGCAACAGATCTTCCATCCGGTCGGCGGTCTTTTCGGCAATGATAGAGCCGATTTCATTGGCTAGATAGACACGCACCATATCGCCTTCCTGCGTCAAACGATGCTGGAAGGCCTCAAATTCCTGTCCGGCTGTAGCAACAAACCAACAAAGAGCCTCGCTGCCCTTCAGCTGATTGGAGATGATTTTACCTGGGTGAAAACTATGGAGGGGATGAATATCTGTGGTGACGAAAGCGAACCTTGCATGGAGGAACCCTTGAATTTCGTCTATCAACGACAAGACCTCCTGACGCATTGCAGCATCAGAAGGTATAGATGTAAGGATCTCTTCGGTCGAGAGACCCAGTTCACCGTATGTCAGCGTCCTTTCGATCATTGAAGTCATGAAGTGCCTCAAAGAAGGCATCGATGTTGGCCAATGGTGTGTTCGGCGGTGTGTCGCATCCGCTCGACAAGACGAAATTCGGAAATGTAGCACAGCGTTCCAGTAATTCTATGACAGCCTGCTTCATTTCTTCCACAGTTCCCTGCTTGAAGACTGTGACTGGATCAAGGTTGCCCATGGCTAGTTTATCTGCAGGAATGTCACGGAGAACTTCTGCCATATCGCATTTGTTGCCGAAATGGTAAGCATCGGCTCCGGTGGCGACCATCGCACGCGTGCAATGACCGGTGTTTCCGCAATTGTGAAGCACTACCATAAATTGTTCGTCCTGAACAGCATCAACAATTTGTTTGACATATTTTGAGCTGAATTCCATGCAGCCATCATTAGAAAGCAGACCAGCCGCTGGTTCGGCCATCAGGACTCCATTGACACCTGTCGCCTTAAGAGCTCGGCAATAACAGAGGATGAAATCGGTGCATTTCTGCAGCAGTTCATGTGCCAACAATGGTTCGCTGTAGGCAAGGACCATAATCTCAGACATATCATATAGTCTTCCTGCCAGTGAGAATGGCCCGATACATCCTGCAAAGATGGGACGATCGGTAACTTCATGAGAAGCTATGATGTTGGCTTTCAGATATTCTCGAATGCGGCCGCTGTCAAGCGAAGGGACTTTCAAATTGTGTATGTCGTCGGCGGTCTTTAGTAATCGGCCGCTGACTGTCGCTATTTCGTTCTCGGGGAAGAGAATGGGCGCGCCAAAGGAGTCGGCTTCGACGGTTAGGTCCATAGCTGTGCAACTCGCTCCCGTAGGATAATGATCGGCGAGATAGCGGATGGCCTTGGCATGGATGGTGCCTGTGGTGATGGCTTCGCGCACGGAATGCCCCGTAGCGTCAATGCCTGGATGAGTCATAACGGGTATTGCTATGACTTTGGGATTGGCGATTACATCTTGTCGCCATTGGTGCATATTCATTGTCATTTAGCTCTTGCTGATTTCAAGTCCTTTCTGCGAAAGGGTCATTTCTACAAATCGTGCTTTGTTGTTGGGTGGAGTAGCCAGAAGGGTCTTGCGGATTCGAGCGGCAGCCTCGTCATCCTTGGCGACCATATAGAGGTAGCCGCCACCTCCTGCTCCCGGTAGTTTGTATCCGAGGCAGAGGTCATCAATCATTCGTGTGATGGACTGCACGGCTGGTGGATTGGTTCCACTATCGATGCGTTGGTTCTGGTTCCAGGTCTTGCGAATAAGGCGACCCATCGATTCGAAGGCTCCACGTTGGATGACATCGTAAAGGTCGAGGGCATGCTGCTTCATCTCAGCGAGGATGTCAAGACGTTCGGTCTCGTTGAGGAACATACCGCGGACTATCTCGGCGAGGATGCCTTTGGCTGTGCGGGTGATGCCTGTGTAATAAAGCAGATGGCACTTTGAATATTCGGGTGACGTGAAGAGTGTGTCAGGCAACCATCTGACCAAGGGTTGCTGCTGCCATCCTGGTTGTGTCTGCAGGAGCTTGACGCCATGCAGAACGCCTCCATACTGATCCTGCCAACCACCCCCTGTAGTGAGCAATTGCTCGAGGACAAGGGTTCGATTTGAAATCTCATATTTGTCCCATCCCAAGCCGCAAAAATCATTCACCGCACCGAGCACGGTGGCTGCTAGCATGGAACTTGTACCCAGTCCGGAGCCTGCGGGAATCGCCGATAGGGTCGTCATTTCGATGCCGCTGCCGAAAGCGTCCAGTTGATCCTTCAATGAATTGAATTGATGTGCACTGAACCTAGGTGAAAAACCTGCCAAAACCAATGCTGCCTTAGGAATGGAGAAGGGCGAGCCTACTTTGTTGAATTGTTGTAGGTCGTCGTAAGTCATAACCTCTTCGCTGGCACCAAGGTCGATGCTTCGAAGGATTATGCGCTTCTTCTTGCAGGGTTTCACATATACTTGCAGTGGAGGTTGGCCATTTAGTTCGATGGCGATGTTTACCACATTGCCGCCTTGCATCATGGAATAGGGAGGAGTGTCGGTCCAACCACCGGCAAGGTCAATGCGCACGGGGCTGCGGCTCCATACGATCTGGTCGGCATAAACACTGAGCGTAGGGCTTTGTTGCTGCATCAATGTCTCGGTCAACCCTTCACGCATTAGGCTGAAAGCGCGTTCTTCGTATTCCCCTCCCTCTTTATCGGCAAGTTGGGCGCGGAACATAGCATCGCTGATTTTGGTCATCCTCGAAGCTGTGTCAGGCAGTGGAGCTGGAGCAGGAATACCGTAGCGTAGGAATTGGTCAGCGGCATCCTTCAAGTTGAGTTGATAGAAGATCGACTTCTCCCAATTGCTTGCCAGTTGAGGCCAGTTACTCTTGCGGAATGCTTCACGTTGGGCTGTGAGTCGGCGCAGGTTGGCGTATGACGAAATCTCTTCGGCAGTTAGTTTCCGACTTTCGTCCCAAATGGTCTTGCCCTGAGGATTTTCGCCATTGATCATCCAAGCCAGTACATCTTCCATCTTCTTGATGTCATCGACGATGGGGTAGAGGCGGGCCTCTTGTTGTGGATTGCTGCAGTTCTTGCAATCAAGTCGCTCCAGAAGCCACGCTGGATGTGGGTCAGAGAACTCGTAAGGGCGTACAACCCATTCGTCGTCACCGAAGGGAACGATGTCGATGCAGCCACCTGTGGGCAGATTGAGTTTCCAATCATTTACAGGTACACCAGTGATGATGTTACATCCATTCAGATGCCAATGGGGCCCAATGTAAGAGTTCTCAATCCATGTGTTGGCATTCTGTTCGGTGAATTTGATGAAGCATTCGGCATTTTGGATGAAGATGCTGGGATGTGGCTTGAGTCCCTTGCGCAGGATCTCATGCTGATTGATGACTGAGTTCTGTACGGCAAGGGTCGATGAAATCATTTCGGGAGACGTGCCATAATGATGAAATTCACCGCCTGGTAATGGAAGGATCATCACTTTGAGTTCGTTCAACTCCTTATCCGCAATCTTCGGGTTGGCGCCGAGAGCCATACCGAATTCGGAATACATATCGTAGAAGCCCACATCCTCGGCCTTGAGTTCGGCATCAGTGTGTACAGCTTTCAATGAGCGTTTCATCAGCAGATTCATTGCCTTGTCGGAGAAGAGCCAGATGCCGATGTCCATAAGGAAGAAACT